>Ga0126336_10000097_pt1 | contig 23031 bp, 20 predicted proteins | sample SidCmetagenome_FD_92530 | JGI IMG/M metagenome (GOLD analysis project Ga0126336, IMG submission 92530) | Coral microbial communities from El Islote,Puerto Morelos, Mexico - Siderastrea C C metagenome | ecosystem: Host-associated > Invertebrates > Cnidaria > Coral | place: El Islote,Puerto... | reverse complement strand
GTGACAATGACAACTCGTCACTTAGTTGACTGCATGGGAAAGGAAAGGTGGCACATGTCAGTCATAATCATGTCGATGAGGTCTCGTTCACTTAAAACGCTCTCACCTTAAACCTGGCTTATATCCGTCCAACATATTCAGCTCATTGTAACTCCTCTCCCTTTTTTTGTTTCTTTTCTACTGAAGGCTATCGACGACAGAAGATACGGTACAGAGGGCGCATACGACGAATAAGACGCGGACGCAGTGGCATCAAATTCCGAATCGGCCGTCGCACCTACCGCTTTGACCGAATAACCTCAAGGGTGAAGATCTATTTCCGAGGACGGTGGTACCGTCCTAAGCGGTTTGGACGCCGCTGGAGGATACGCGTTGGTAGACGAAAATGCCGCGTTATCAGACGTGGACGAACGTGGCGTGTCTTCTATAGCAGACGTTGGATTGTAACACAGAAGTTCCAGTTACGTGTTGGACGTCGTTACAGGACGGTTATACGGCGCGGGCGTGTCTATTCCATGCGCTTTAAACGACGCACAGTCAGGTTTAGGTTCTGGCGTACCCGATACTTCAAATTCAGAGGAAGGCGCATTAGAGTGATGCGAGTGAAACGAAAGGGACGAAAGAAAAATTACTTCAAGTTCAGAGTCAGTGGACGATTGGCCAGGAGGAGGATACGCTATCGAAGACGGAGACGGTTAAGACGTAAGTCTGTTATAAGATAGGAGAATACAAATAGCTTTCTAGTTTACTAGCTTTAACTGATCCTGTCAAGTGCATTGAGCTAGTCAAATTTATTAAGATGGAAGATCCCCCTGTTTGGTTTTTTAGCGTTTCATCATTTATTGTCATCTGTTGGCTGAATGATAAGTAAAACTCGCCCTTTTCAAAACTTTGGCTTCTTTCTTACGTTTCTCTCCTAGGTGATGTTTTTTGTATGTGTATACCATGAATTATAATCCTATCATTCATAACCCGTCACGCCTGGAACACACACATATGGTGACGTTTTACTTTTTACATTCGTGGATGAAATCCCTAATTGTGACCATTCAAGAGAAAACTCTTCAGCAGAATTTTGAATTGCTACTGTTTTTGTTACAATAGTTCTCAAACAAAATTAAGGGGGCTGTGTCACGACAGTCCAGTCCAATTTGTTTAGTTGTACCAGTTACTCGGCCTTACTTGCTATGGAACTTAACGCTAGCGAAGAAATTACTTGTAAATGGCAAAATAACAGCTTCGTGACCAACAAATTATGTATCCCGAGCGTTATATTTAAATGTGCAAACGACAGAGATAAACTTTAAAAACTGTTCAGCCTAACAGTTTTTCAAAAACCCCAATTGCAATCTTCTTTAATTTGGCCTATCCGTGCCTTCTTTTGTATTTGCTGTTATTTAAACCTTTCGTCAATGTTTTAAGCGGTTATTTTTATGTTTCGTTTAATTTGGTGGCCAGGTCCGAGAGCTGAATTTCGCTAAATTCCGTGACACAGCTCCTTTAAGGTTTGTACAGTCATGAACTTCCGCGCTGCTGACAGCTTGCAGATGTCAGAGCGGTTTGCAAATAAGTGTCTTCACTCCGACCAGTGTAATTTTTACAGACACAATTGACACAATGAACCAATCAGAATCTCCAAGAAATGCATTCAGTTACCTTCAAACGTTAACGCGTGGAAGCAAGCCACGACTATTTTTTGGCTTTATTTCGTGTTGATTGAGAAAGTGGCGCGAGTTTTTAATCAGTTACCGAAATAAATCAAATCCAAAACAAACGCGAGCTGCCGCTAAGGGAGGGATAAGTGTTTGTTTGTCGCCACCCGGTCTCTGAGAATTTATTGCGTTGTTGTTGCTAAGCAGGCACATTTGGATATTTAATTGAATAATCACTTGCATTGCCTTTACAACCATTTATCCACTACTACCGTCAAGTAAAGGAAGTAAAAAGTAAAGACTGTACATGGACGCCGTTTGAATTCAGATGACAACTACACATAATAGCCACCTACTCTGTACTTTATTAGTCACTAATCCTGTTCATTTTGAAGTTATTTTGTGTACTTACTGGCTGATAACACTGAGTGAATCACATTGTCTATTTATTTGTATTTTCAGTCCGTCGAAGAACCTACGCTAGAAGACGAAGTAAGTTGTCATCTTCTATCTCTCTAAAAAGTCAGTTATTAAAACTGATCTAGTCACAAAGCTTCTCAGCATTGCTTTTCAGATCATTAAAAGTTAATTTCAGGGAGGCATTATCTCAAGTTTTGCAATTTACAATATTGTCACCTCAGGATATTGCAATCTGATTGGCTCCCTTCGCAAGGTCTATGGCGTAATATACTTTCACTTCCTTATTTGGAAGCCCACGTTATCAAAAGAAATTTTCTTGTATTCCTTTACTCAATTTAGTAACTCAACGCTGTGTGTCCTTAGCAATAAACTCGTGTAAGTCTTACGTAAAACGATTGTTGAGATTAATATGAGTCATAATAGAGAACAGGTTGAATTCCTTTCTCCGAAATGCCGGAAAAATCACAATTGATTTTTGTCCTCGCGCTTTAAAATGGCATATTTATGACTTTCTCGGAACTATAGCAAAGACATCCATATCTGACCAACGAAAACAAACTAAGTATTGCAACGAACCAATCAGACGTGGCCTGGGTCATTGTTTGGGCTTTCACTCCTGATTGGTCTGGCACAAGAAACAATTAACTAAAGGAGGTTTGCAAACGCAAACAAAGGTACGCAATGTGAACAGAAGCCATACATAAGTACTTGTTGTAAAAGGCCGGCAGCGTGCGAAAGAAAAAAAGCGAAAACAGTAATAACAGCAGAAATGGAGAAGTGTGTGGACAAATCAAAAACAATGAAAGTGACTTGTACACTCTTTCTCCAAACCAATCTTGGTTTTCTTTTAGCTCGTTTTCAGTGTTTTTGGATGTAATTCACAAGACTGACCTTAAGCAATTACGGTGACATATTAATAAAAATGAAGCACACACAATTGCTTTCGAGAGCCAATCCGAAGTAGATTAATACTGAAAGCCAGCGGTCAGTAGATATATTACCCTTTAAGTGCCCCTATTAATACGGAGCCTCCTTAGAACGCAATTTTGCATTGTTTAATCTTTCTTCGTTTGTTATAACTTGATAAAAAGAAAAAGGTTTTTAATGCACGCTTTTTATCATTAGGACGAGTGCGACCCAGAATACGTTTCAAAGGAAGATTTCGCAAACTAAGACGAGGAAGGCCATCGTATCGCATAAGAATAGGATCTCGTGTACGAGTGTATCGCAAGATCGTGAGACGACTAAGGATCAAGTTCTCGAGGAGATGGTGTCGATTACGATATCGTGGGAAGAAATTGTTTTTAAAACTCGGCCGCAGATGGAGACGTGTCCTCAGGAGAGGAAGACGATGGTACTTGCGTTACAAAAAGCGTTTGAGATGGCTCCGCCGAAACCCCAAAACTTTCCAAATCCGTTTTGGCAAACGTTACAGGCCCATAAAGCGCAGAGGAAGACGTTTTTTGGTGAAGATCGGCCGTCGATATCAGACTGTCCGGCGCCGGTACTCATGGTTTACAAAATTCAAGGGAAGGAGACTTAGGGTGAAGAGAAAGGGAAGACTTGGATACGTCCGGTATCGAGGCAAATTGAGAAGAGGCAGACGACTCCGCTTCCTGCGGAGGAGACGGAGAGGTAAAAATCAGATAATATGTTATATAGACGCACTTGACCTTCTTTTATTAAGACCAGGAAGGGTGAGATCCAAGTGTGTCCTTATTGCAGAATCAAAGGTTCTGTAATGTTTTTTCACTCTGGACTTGTTTAACCGCTCACGGTAGCTTTGTGTTTTATGGACGTTTTAACAATAAAAAAAGAAAAATATATATGCCTGGTTTAAATGGGTTCCCAGTGGCGAACATTGAACGAAAAACAAAGAGCTTCCTTCAACTCTAGAGAACTGGCCTTCTTAAAAGGGACCGCAATGTGGTTAAGGTGTCGAACTTTCGTGTTCAAAAATTCAAATTGTTTTTCTTAGTACGGTACCTTCAAAATAAATGCTGGGAATAGCCCTGAGATAGAGACTAGAGATAAGCAGCAGCATTATGGTTATTTGAATCACAACAAAACTCTTTTTTATTGCCGGTGATTGCCTTTTTAGGACGACGTACAAGACGAAGACGAGTTGTCAAGAGGCGACGTCGAAGACGACGCAGACGACGACGAAGGAGAAGGCGACTGAGACGACGAAGACGCAGACGAAGGCTGAGGCGAAGGCAAAGGCTGCGTCGGCGTTCTGTAATACGTCTGAAATACCGTGGCAGATGGAGACCTGTGCGAAGCAGAAGAGGGTATTTGAGAGTTTTATGTGGGCGTCGATGGAGAACATTGAGGTGGGTAATGAAGAGAAACACCACGGATGCTTTTAAGCACTCGTATAGTTGGTGATCCACTCTTTGGATGAAATGTTACACGATTGCTCGAACACCTGATTGCTTGGATACTCGGAGGCTCAAACACTCGGTTGTTTGGTTCACCGACTGCCCGGGTACTTGATTGGTTGTGAGTTACGTATTTCTGGTAAATAGTATTTTTTTCAATTTTTTCTCTGAAGGAGTCTTGATAATTCTCTTACAGGTACCGTAGGGGAAGAGTTAGAGTTGGCAGCAGAGGACGCTGGTTTACCATCAAAAGGAGGTTAAAGCTCCGATATGTCTTAAAATGGAGAAGATTGCGTATTGTGGGTGGAAGACCAAGAATACGATATATGAAGAAATACAGATTAGTCAAGCTGGGAAGAAGAAGTGTCAAGGTCAGATACGGGCGAAAGTGGTTTAAGATCAAAAGAAGAAGAAGAAACAGAAGGTACGGAAGAAATAGAGCAAGGCGAAGAAGACGCAGAAGGCGAAGACAAAGAAGACGACGACGGCGCCGAAGGAAGAGGAGAAGAAGGCGGAGGAGAAGGAAGATACGCCGACGAAGACGAAGACGGAGGAGAAGGAGACGACGTTGCGGAATACGTTTCCGATATGCTCGGAGATGGAGGAGAGTGATCCTAAGAAGAAGGAAACTTGTTTTCCGTTTCAATAGACGTCTCAGACGGTTTAGGTAAGAAAAAGCTAGTTAGTTAACCCAACGAGAGCATAGCTGATGCAATGGTCAGAGCACTTGCCAGTCACAAGTATGTCCCGGGTCCTGAAGTCCTCTCTCCGTGTCATGTGCGTTGAATTTGCTGTTAGTTTGAATTCTCTTGCTCGTTGGATACTCCTTTGGGATATGCGGCTTTTATCCATCAACGAAATGCAACATTTTTAAAGTCTCAGCTTGATCTTAATGTAGAGAACCTGCGGAAAACCACTTGCAGGTTATATAGCTTCGATTTTGCTTGAACATTTGTATATTGATCAAAACCTATATGGCATTGTAATTCGCGCCATGAAGCTTAAAGCCACAAGGAACAGGAAACAAACATCCGCTTCGAACTTAAACCTGTTGAAAGAAACTTCTTTGTTTTATGAGTCTTCGCTGTTACAGTTGAAGCCGCTAAAAACGCAACCGTTCGTTAGCTATTGAATTTCAGAGTTCGTGCATGAAACTTGTATTCAACCTAAGGCTCGTATTCTAATGATTCAAACACGGCCTCAATATCCAACAAAACTTCAAACACAGCATTACTGTCCAATCAAAATTCAAACAGCCTCAACATCCAATCAGAATTCAAACAGCGTCAACATCCAATCAGAATTCAAGCATCTTCAACATCTAATCAGAATTCAAACACAGCCTTAATATCCAATCAGAATTCAAACAGCTCAACATCCAATCAGATTTTAAACACAGCTTCAATATTCAGTCAAAATTCAAATTCAACCTCAATATTCGCTCAGAATTCAACTACATCCTTAATAAGGCCAACTCAAGTTTACCTATGAACTTGAGTTTGTTCTCAATTTCAGTTCATAACTGAACTTCAGTGGAGAAAACTGTGTTGTACAGTCATCTCTACAAAAGCATGTCAATTGATAAAAACTGGTCATACTTTAACGCTTGGGGGTTGAAAAGCCGTTCATATTCTTGACTTGTTTGCTTAAATGGCTTCAGCTGCCCTTTCATCTGCAACATGCTTTATACAGCGTAAACATACCAATACACGTTTGAGGGCATTAAGTTTGCAAACAGTCCCTTCCTGTACATGAAGTTAACTGGTTTATTTTGCTTTTGATTGCACTTGAAAAGTTTACACTTAAAGGAATTTCTTTACTAAAATGGTAAATCTTTGTAGGAACATGGCAGTTAAATCATCCCTATTCTACCGAGCAAAAAATTGCAAAGATTTCTTTCTTCGCTCTTACCTTATTAATGGGTGTAGAGCGATACCTTAAGCCTTAATGTTTTGACATCAAGAAGGAAACAATAATTCTCCATATCAACATTTTAGTAGGGCATCAAAGAAACTTTCAGTTTGTTTGAGTTTGGTGTTCTTTTTGACGCCTACACAGTCCCCCAGTCACCAGTACTCATATATTCATGCACCATGATTTAACTTATGCTTGTTTAAACTCTTTTAGATATCGCGGACGACAGATATACGTGAGGCAAAGACGTGGATGGCGTCGTATCCGTGGTCTACGAAACAGACTGAGGATAAAAATACGAAGAACATGGCGAAAGGCAAGAGTGCGGCGCGGAAGGTTGTGCATAAGGAGAGGGCGTCGGTACAGACGATTACGAATAACAAGACGAGGAGGAGTACGTTTGCGGTACAGGAGAGGATGGAGAAGAGTTACAAGACGAAGAAGAGGAGGACGAAGAAGGAGAAGAATAGCCAGAAGGAGAAGACGCAGAAGACGGCTAAAACGAAAACTGAGAAGACGACGAAGGAAAAGACGACGAAGGAGAAGAAGACGACGCCGACGCAGGAGAAGGAGAAGACGACGTAGGAGACGTAAGAGAGTATCAAGGAGGCGAAGGAGAGGCCGTTGTGTGATGCGTTACCGGTATGGTCGTCGCTGGAGACGTGTTTATAGTCGACGTCGTGGCTTTATGATCAAGATAAAAAAGACATGGAGGCGATTGAGGTAAACAGAATGATGAGAGATTGATCTCTCCTTTTTTTCAAATAATTTCAAATTCTCAAAAGATAGTTTTGCATGAGCGCTATAATTTATGTAGCTGCATAGAGGTATATTAATGGACACCCTCGACCTGTAATGGAAACCTAACATGATGCTAAGTGAACCCTACGATGGGTTAACATCCCATCCAAACGGGGGAGGTGGTAACACTTTTACCTTCTACAGAAGCCGTGGGCGTATTCAGCTTGGTCGCTATTTTAACTACTTGCCAAAAAATAATTGTGATGATGATAGCAAAACCACAAATTATTATTATTACTGTATGTGAGGGACTACACGACAAAACGTTGTGTACCTAAATGGAAGGGAAGGAGTTCTGTCCAAAAATAACCGGGCACAAAAACAACAACATTAACAACAACAACAACAAGCCAGATTAGCTCCGCAAAATCCAATCCATTTTTACGACAATCTTGTGATTTAAATCTTTTTAGGTCCTAAGAGGACAAAAGCCATGTCTCTAAATAGACAAAGAAAGGCTAAAAAATAGCATGACAATGTCCCCAAGTAGCAAAAGCAAATCCCAAAGAGCCGGAAATAGAAATAAAGGCCCTATTATCCATGTTTTTTCAATCTAACACGGTCTTGTGCATTGTTAGGTTCCGTAAAACCCGAGTAAGAATTGGACGAAGAGGACGCTATCGACCAATTGGCAGGCTCCTGAAAATAAAGGTTGGTCGCAGATGGAGGAGGCTCAAGATATATCGCGGTCGCCTGAGAATTTTATACAAACGAAAATACAGGTTTGTGCGAATCAGGAAAAGGCAAATAAGTGTGCGTTATCGGCGACATTGGAAGGGAGTTATAAAACGGCGCAGGTATCGCAGGAGATACAACAGGCGACGTCGGCTGCGAAGGAGAAGGAGGAGAAGAAGAAGGAGAAAGAGAAGACGAATGCGGCGCAAGATTAGAAGACGAAGGCGAAGGCGAAGAAGACGAAGAAGAAGGGCGAGGCGCAGGAGACGAAGACTCAGGCGACGCGGTCGGTGTGTGCTGCGAATCCGTTATCGCCGCGGATGGAGGAAAGTTTACCGAAGGAGAGGTCGACTGGTATTCCGTTGGCGAAAGCGAAACGTGAGAGTAAGGTACGGTTGTTGTAGTATATCGAAAAGGCTACCTCACTCCTCTTCTCTCAAAAGGGGATCTATGACATTAGCTTATGGTTTTTAGCGACACGAGAAAAGGCTACTAAACTTATAATAGAGTAAGGGGTTAGGGCCACTGAAAATGTTATGTTGACGCTTAGAGCTTTGGAGAAGAAAACAGTTTAAAGAGAGGCGAGATGTTTAAGAAAGAACTTTGATGGAAGAATGTTATGAGCTTCGAATGGGTTTTAATCCTTTAATCCTAGACAGGGACGAGCTGTTTGTTTTCCTGGAATCTCAATGTTTCCATCAATTTTTGTCTCGGGCGACATTGTGACTCTCGGGAAACAAAATTTTCTGTTTCCTGTGGAATCAGTGTTTAGTGTTTATGAAAAAAATTAAGAAATGGATATTGTTGTGGACATCAAGAATTATAGTCTGTGACAACTAACCTGTTTCTAGTATAAGCTAGTTGTGTATCGCACCGATAACGTAGAGGCCGCATCTTTAATCCCCGTTAAATCTTGAATGTATTTAGGGCTAATTAGCACGTATACAAATTGCGTTCATAGCTGTCATGATCACTTCATTCCATATCCACAGTTCATATGTGATTTCATTTCTGTATTTATCATCCCATTCCATTTTTTCTTTTCATCGAAAGGTACACCAAGAGACGTCTCTGGATTCGAAAAACGCGTAAATGGACTCGATTGACAGGGGTTCGTCGACGCATACGAGTACGGGTAGGCCGGCGTTGGTGTAGGGTAAAGGTTTATAGAAGAAAGCTGTACTACCTCCGGAAAGGCCGTAGAAGAAGACCGATAAGAATAACGCGAGGACGAGTGCGCATTAAACGACGAAGGGGATGGAAAACACTTGTCTATCGAGGACGACGAAGACGAAGAGTGAGATATAGGAGAAGGAATAGAAGAAGATGGCTCAGAAGACGAAGAAGAAGAAAAATCCGAAGGCGACGACGAACACAGCGAAGAAGAAAGAGGAGAAGAAGACGAAGACGACGTAGAAGAATACGACGAAGGCGTCGTAGAAGAAGACGACAAAGGCGACGAAGGCGACGAAGGCGGCGAGGTAGATGCGTGTTACGATTCCGATATCGCCGCGTATGGCGAAAGGTTTACAGAAGGCGTCGCGGATTGAGAATTAGGATTAAAGGACGTTGGCGTGTATTCAGGTAAGGATCGTGCGCTTTCTTTCTTGAAATTGAAAGGAATTTGTATGCCTGTTTATTTTCTACCTTGTCACAGCAAGTTAAGCCTGGGGTGGAAAGTGATACGATACGCTTTCATCGCCATTCGATTCCCTTAATACAGTGTTAGGGACCTTGTTAAGCGAACAGAACATGGACTTCTTGCACATCACAGCCAGCTAACGAAGACCTATGTTTCTTCTGTGTTTTGAAGTGCTTTTATGTCATCGCATCAAGCCACAGACGTCTAAACGAACTTTTTCCTGCCCATTTCCCCTTTCCTGTCCAAAAAAGAGAACACGACTACCAGATACTGACTTGTGCCCTCATAAAAGTGCATTGCCAATCATTTCAAAATTTCAACGGTGTCCTCTAAAAGTAATCCCTGTAGAGGGAGAGGTTACTCTTCTCCAATTAATCCGCATTCCCCTCGCTCACAGTTCAGTGCAGTTTTCTGTTATAATACACGTAGCATTGTTGTAAACTCAAATTTTAAATTTGACTTATCGCGAACTCTCACTGGTTCTCTATTGCTAAACTATCAGTTCATGCCTAAGTTGTAAAGTAGTCACACTATGAAATGGTAATATAAATAAATCTTTTGACGAAAAGGTTTCCCTTAGGTAAGTAGTAAATAAACTTTCTTCTCAGACGGGGTTGTCTATATAACTCATGTACCACCCGATAACTGTTATATCTCCTGATATTACTGATTTCGTTGTTTCTATCCAGGTTCTTCCGAGGAGTAGTAAAAATCGGAAGAAAGGTAGTGCGAAAAATCACAAGAAAGGTGCGTGTTCTAATTGGGCGTTCTTGGAGGTTCGTCAGACGTGTCGGCAGAACCCTACGAGTGAGGTACAAGAGAGTGACCAGAAAGCTGCGAATCGGTAGGCGAAGAGTGAGACTGTTGATTGGTCGACGCTGGAGGAGGATCAGGTATGGACGAAGACGAGGAAATAGAAGGAGAAGAAGAAGGAGGATAAGAAGAAGGAGGAGACGATACAGAAGGAGGATGAGAAGACGTCGTCGAAAGCAGAGACGACGTCGCAGGCAACGAAGAAAACGCCGCAGAAGAAGACGCCGTTGTGTGCTGCGTTTCCGATTCAGGAGAAGATGGCGCCGGGTGTACAGGCGAGGTAGACGACTGGTGTTCCGTTTTGGAAAGAAATACAAGAATCTGAGGTGAGCAATATGCAGTGGTATCCTCTGTTTGGCAGCACTCTTTCCCACTCATGTTACTTTTTTAAATTGTTTTTTTTTTTTGCAAGTTATTGCTTGTTGCAACTTAGCTCACACTGTTGGGAAACGTATACAACTGGTTTATCAGATTTTTCCTAGAACTCACAGCGAGATGTGGTGTTGTGAAAAAATTGAATTGTGAGTTTCAAGAAAAGTAGACTAGTTTTGTACCTCTCGTAACACTACGTAGTTGCACTACGCCGTGCAATGTGTATTCTGCAACTGTTCTCGCAACTGATTTGTCAGTGTTGCGTTGTACGTTGCGAGAGAAAAATTGCCCCGTGAAAACAGCACCTTTTTCTACAATGAATTCCTTTCGGTTTTGCGGAACTTACATAGTTTCTATTTTTACATTTTTTGTTTTTTGTTTTTCGTGGGGAGAGGGGGGGGGGGGTTGGGGCAATAAAAAATTTCAACTTGATCCTTTACCGTTGTCGAAAAAACCGTTAAACAAACTCTTCAAAACCATAAATTTCCTAGTGAGCATAGCCGTTGTGACGAAATGTGGTCCACATGAGGTAAAAAAAGTGTCTTTGACGTCGGTGAGATTGGAAACCACGACCCGCGGAATTCGATCACCGATGCTTCACCTACTGTGTTGCAAGGTCAGACGGGAGGAGGTCGTGTGTCATATCGTTGTTTTAAATGGTGCACGGACTCAACTAGAACAATGCCATTACACTTACCATGACATCACAAATTGAAGGATAAGTTAGCACGAGATGTGTCGTATCCTAAACACCTCAAGGAAATCCTTGTTTCATTTCCAAAGTTTAAAAATATCACGCAAACTCTGACTGCAACGATTCAATTAAAACGGTTTGTCGGGGACTGGGGTCTGGGGACTGGGGACTTTAATATGGTCAATATTGTCTCAGGGCATAAATTGTTTTGAATTCCAGTTTGTTAGTCGGACAAGCTACTCTTGTGTTGTATTTGGCTGGAAAACTTTCTTGCTTGCTCAGGTGCCCAATTACTGCTTTTAGGTGGCACACAGCCTTGCTTGTCCCTTGAGCAAGTTTTAAAGTTGCTTGCTCGACAACAAAATCCACTTGTCTCGGACGACCATATCGCACGTTTTGTGAGTTGTGTTAGCATTGTGTTAATTTTGTGTTAATACTGAGTTAGTATTGTGAGCTAACATTGTGAGCCCTGTCAACATTTCGTCAATTGGTTACCTGTTTTTCCTCAGATACCGTCTTGGCGTTCTTAAAGTCAAGTGGAGACGAAGATGGCTTCGATTCCGTAAACCAAACTACCGCCTACGGGTTAGAGTTGGAAAAATATGGAGGCGTGTGATAAAACGGGGCAAGCGATTAGTGATTAGTTACCGAAGGCGTTTCCGGCCTATAAAACTCTACAGAGGTAGAGTACACATCCGATGGCGAAGAAGATGGAAGATAATCAGGAGAAGGAGAAGTAGAAGGGCCAGACGAAGACGAAGGGTGCACAGAAGAAGGAGACGAAGACGAAGAAGGCGAAGGAGACGAATAAGGAGGTATAAGAGAAGGCGACGACGAAGACGGCGAAGAAAAAGACGGCGGCTTCGTAGATGCGTGATACGCGTGCGCCGTGGACGCCGCTGGTATCCTGTTTATAAACGGAAGAGAGGTTTTAGAATACGAATTGGAAAGAGATTGAGGAAAATCAGGTATAAGATTTTATGTTCTTCTTGCATCTTTGGATTAGTTAAATGGTGAAATCGAAAAAAGCCTATTCAAAAATTTGTGGCTTGGACCAATTTCTCAAAGTCAAACTATAGGCCTGCAGAAATTTGGGATCATTAAGAGCCTTTTATAATAGATTAGTTATCTAATCATCAAAAGTTGCCTTTTATTTTAAGATTGTCCTTGTTCGGTCAACTCCGCCACTGCTGTTTAATTAATGTCTAGTTAATGAAGAAGAGTTGGTCTGTTGATAGAAAGTATCTATCTTTTTCTGTGTGCATTGGTTTACCAACCCGATGCAACTTTGTAATATTAATTTTCGAGATGTAATTCCTGTGATTTTGTCCTCCCAAACGGAAGAATCGATTTCCTTTTTTTTTTCTAAAACTAAAGCGCTTCTGGTGGAAACTCACTACTGTACGTTTTTAGGTTTTACCAATACCGAAAGTCGCCCTTAAAGAGGGGTGGCAGTTTCAGAAACTTAATAGGATTGTGTCTACCTGCTTTGAACAAGCCGTTACTAAATCCGAAATCCGAAGTTTGAATTACCTTATTAGAGAGATTGAGCATCACATTTACGGCAAACGGTTAACGTCAACCTGCCGTTTGCCTCCTGCCGTTTCAAAATGGACCATTTCATTCTAAGCTTTGGATGAACTCATTAAAAGCTAGGATACACAAAAAAGCAACTTTCTAACTGGTAACTAAAGTATTTGGTACCGGTTGAATGAGGTTTACTTGGGATGTTTTGACGTAACTGCCTAAGTTGGGCACCTTTTCATGAAAGAGCTTACACCATTTGTGAAGCGGATAGCCAAACATCAGCTCGCTTTCTCGTACTTTTTTCTTCCTTTTGTGTAAACGCTGTCAGCCGGTTAGTTTGCGTAGAAAAAATATGAAGCATCACTGGGTTTATACACAGGCTGATAATTGTAGCAGAACGATAAAAAAAAACTTCAAATAACATTCACGTTGCTGACGAACGCGAAAACAGGCCTTCTCGTGTCGAAAACGGAAAACAGGGTAAACGTGAAAAATGCCGGGGAAATTCATGATCATGTGGTATTTTTGCCGTTTGCGTTCACCGTGAACGTGAAATTTAATATCTCTATTATCCATTTTTCCAGCTTCACTAGAGGAATAACTCGTATCCGGTATAGAAGTCGCTGGATTGTCCGGAATTTCAAAGTTAACCTCCGAATAGGAAAGAAATGGCGACACGTCCGACGGTACGGCCGGCGATTTGTCCTTCGTTACCGACGAAAGAGACGCACCTTGAGTTTCTATCGCGGACGGCCGAGATTCCGGTATGGTAGACGCTGGAAAGTTATCAGAAGGAGACGTTACAGACGGAGACTAAGTAGGCGACGACGACGAAGATACTTGCGAAGGCGAACAAGAAAGAGGAGGAGGAGACGCCGAAGACGAAGCCGACGAAAAACAAGAAGACGTAGACGACGAATGAGAAGGAGGAGACGAAGAAGAAGAAGGAGACAAAAGAGAAGAAGGAGAAGAAGAAGGCGCAGACGAAGACGCCGAAGGTGTGTCTTACGATTCAGGTTCAGACGTCGTTGGAGGAATCTTGTTCGCAGAGGAAGGAAACTTGTCTTCCGTGGCCGACGAGGATATGGACGAGTCAGGTGAGACAAGAGTGTTTAAAATACCAATAAACCTTTTCACTTATTACACGGCACGAAAATTTGGGCGTTTTTCAGAGCAAGCATTTACGATTTATAGATTGATATTTTCTGAAGACAGTTAAGCTTTCCGATTCCAGATAGGCGATCGCTTTCTATAAGGGGCTTAGTTATCGACATTTAATAACAATAATTAAGAAGTACAAACGCGTACCCACAGCCAAACTAAAAAAAAGTCTAGAGGTCTAAAAGTCTTTGACCGAGATGACTAGATATCGTAAAAATTATGTAACAGATGAACTGATTATTTTTCAAATATGATCGTAAAATAAAGGAAAAAAGACGGCTAAAAACAGACAAACAAGAACAAAGTTCTTTTATAAGATTGTTTACATCAAAGTCTTTAATTGGTTTCATGGGCGTGATGATCTCTATAGTAGAAAAATACTATTATTGGATCTTTCTTCAGCGGATCATAAAGGAATTTGCAAAATAAACTGAAAACCCACACAAATGTTATACTGTCATTTTATTATATAGTACTACAAGACGGTAAAGTATGACCATCCGGGTGAGTGTAGCCCTGTTTGAGGTGACATTGATTGACGTTTCGATTTTTATCATCAGAGTCACTTGACGCTGCTGATGACTTCCGCTCAGCTGGTCGAAACGCCAGTCATTGTCACCACCAACAGTCCTTCTCAGGACTGCACTCACCCGGACGATAGTACCTATGATATGACTCCTGGGTTTCTGACTATTTAGAGTATATAGTACTATCTTATTATCATTCAACATTTCACTGGCTTCTCTTTTCCAACATTTAACCACTGATCACATTACAGTCATACTGTATCTCCCTTTCCACCGCCAAATTTAGATTCAAAACATATTTCTTATACATCTTTTTATTTTTCGTTTTTTTCCTTTTGTTATTAGTTTCTACGGACGTAAAGTTGTCATTTATTACAATAGAAGGCGTCGTGTTCTAAGAAGAACTAGGCGCCGATTCCAAGTGCGCGTGTTCAAAGTGTGGCGTACTGTAAAAACGTATCGCAGAGGCTGGGGAATCCGCTACAGGAGACGAATAACGAAGATCAGAATCACCGGGGGAAGAGTAAGGTACCTCTTCAGAAGAAGTTGGCGAACGCTAAAACGAAGGATCTCCAGGAGACGAAGGTACAAATTGAGACGAAGAATCAGAAGAAGGAGAAGGAGAAAATTGCGAAGGAGAAGAAGACGGCAACGAAAAGGATACCGAAGACGAAGAAAGAGATTGAGGCGAAGAAGGAGAAGACGAAGACGACGTCGACGAAGGCAAAGACGAAGAAGACGAAGGCGAAGGAGAGTTCGACGCCGCCGCCGTTGCGGAATACGTTTTCGTTATAGAAACAAATGGCGAAGAGTGTACCGAAAAGGAAGCACCCTCCGATTCCGCACGCGTAGAAGATGGTGTCGAGTCTAGTAAGTTTTAGTTTGATATTTGCAATAATAACTTGCTAAGGTGCTAACTTACTAACTGGTGACGCGCTCTCCGATTTTGCTCGCGGAAAAACTTAGAAGGAATCGAAAGAACTTGAAAACGGTAATTGGCCCAACTTTTTCAAGCTAAACCAATTACAATCTGGGAATCCATAGTCAAACATACTTCTTAGTAGTCTCCGAGCACAGGATAGCCATTGTAAAGGTTTCGTTGATGCGAATGTGACTATTAGCTTTTTAAAATGATGCTTTAAAGTTCTACTAAGGACTGTTCTAAAAGCTGAATGCAAAAGATTGCGTATCCGTGAAAACCTCAGTAATTGTCGCCGATTACATGAGGCGGGCTGGCCCGGTTAGCCAAGCTGGCTCGGTTTGCCGGGATGACTGTTCAGCCCGGTGTTACTTGAGGTGAGCCAGTCCGCCTGCGGCTAAATTTAGAAGCTGTTGTGTGAAAATAGGGCTACCTCAAAGAGAATGAATCGAGTGATTTTATTTTCGCTAACCCATTATTTTAGTGTATTATTTTTAGTTTTATGTAGCTATATGGTCTGATAAACCTTTGTGTGTTATACAGAAAGAGAAATATTGATCTTCCGGTGATACATTTTGCTCTGAAGCGAAATTTAGTGACAAAAAAGTGTTGGCCCGGCAATCGCGATACCGGGATCCCAGCTGGCCGGGCTGAGATTTTTCCATCTAATCGCGAAGTTGATTTTACTGTGTTAAACAGACGTGCCGAGATCCTGGCAAACCGAGCCAGCCTGGCTAACCGGGCCAGCCCACCTCATGTAATCGGCCCCAAGCTGGGATCCTGGTATTGCGATGCCGGGATCCCGGCTGGACAGGATGAAAATTTACCATGTAATCGCGATTGCCGGGCCAACACTTTTTCGTCACTAAATTGCGCTTCAGAACAAAATGGATCACCAAAAGGTCAATATTTCTCTTTCTATATATAACACATTAAGGTTTATCAGACCATAAAGCTTCATAAAACTGAAAATAATACACCAAAATAATGGATCAGCAAAGGTAAAATCACTCGATTCATTCCCTTTGAGGTAGCCATCTTTTCACACGACAGCTTCTAAATTTAGCCACAGGCAGGCTGGCTCACCTCATGTAATACCAGGATGAACACGCATCCCGGCAAACCGAGCCAGCCTCATATAGTGGGTCCCTTTAGAATGTATACAAACTTCAAGGCAATGGAAACCGCACTATGAACGTTTCAGGCCACCAAACCCGGAGAGAAACTGACGCCACCTTATTTGAATCACTAGACTTACTTCACTTTTTCAGTAACATGCAAACTCTGAAATCAAAACTTCGTTAACGATTGCGAATGTTTACTGCTGTCGATCATAATTACAACAATTAAAGGAACATGAAAGACAGAGTGAATCGTGCTCCTCCAAACACAGTGCACGAACGTGGCCTTTTGAACCCCTTGAATTTTACTTTTTTGTTTTATGAGTCTCCCGCTATACCCACTATACAATGATTGAAAGTAGTGCAAAACTCAAGGGCAAGGCTTAACAATAATCACTAAATTGGAACCAATTAGTTTCTTGATGTCGTATGTCAGCAAGTGATATGATGGTCGATATTGGTGATGTGTTGGGCAATATTGGTGGGTTCATTTAGATCGGAATACGAGATGGGATTGAGTACGAGTACGACTTGCATACCAAACGGTATCACGTGCGACGCCAGTCTCCTTCCCTATTGGTCAACAAAAGGAAGAAGCCAAGCGATCTGGTTTGAAATTCTTTGGTTGCACAATTCAACCTCGTACTCGCGTTCCAATTATAAAGAGTTATAAAGACACATAGTAGAGAGGCATCTATACAAGTGTTTTGTAGAGACCATACCGTTTCTTTTTATTTCTGAATTCGGCCAATCAAACACGCCCCTTTGCATCAGCTCTTCTCTAATGACTGCAGCATGACAATGATAATGATAATAGTATGCCTTTATTTACACACGATTCAGTTTAAAGCTTACAACTTGTGGGGTTGTGTAACAGAAAAATAATTGATTTTTTTTTTTAGTTTCCGAGGACGCAACGTGCGTGTCAGAATAGGAAGAAAGGTGAGAACAATCCGCAATATAACAAGACGAATAAAATTCAAGATCAGAGGGAAATGGCGAAGAGTAAGAGTCCACTACGGAAAGCTGAAGATCCGCTACAGAAAACGATACCGACTTTTGCGAATCAGGTACGGAAGAGTAAGGTGGCGCTCTGGGAAACGCTGGAGAAAACTATCAAAGCGTCGTCGCAAACGGCGGGTTTACCGTCGACGAAGGAGAAAGGTCAGAAGAAAGAAGTGGAGAAGACGAAGACGAAGAAGACGGCGACGAAGGAGGAGGCAGAGACGCCGAAAGAAGAGACGAAGGCGACGAAGTAGGAGGAGGAGGAGAAGAAAGCGAAGGAGAAGACGACGACGACGAAGGAGGCGCCGTCGTTGTGTGATGCGTTTCCGTTATCGGCATCGGTGGAGGAAGGTGTACCGCATTAGACGCAGACTGGTAATTCGTGTGAGAAAGCGATACAGAAGAGTCAGGTAAGAAACCTTTGGGCAATTTTTCCTTAACCTTATACTAATGCTTTTTAGATGTCGACATCAATGTTTCTGTTCATAGCAACGATCAGTTAGAACATTGTAAGTCGTACACAGTCACTAGGTGACTAATCGGACAACAAAGGCAGATGTTTGAGCTGTCGGGAGTCAGTTGAATGTGCTACTTATAAATTAGTAAAAGTACGTAAAAAAACATTTCCCACGTTGTTCAGTTGTTCTGTGAGATCGTTGGTGTACTGACACTAAAAGTAGTTCATACAAGGGAACGCTACAGTTACGAAGAAAAAAGACAGTGTTGAAATTGCACCTTACTAAAGCTTTTTCGTGTTTTTTTCTTCCAAAACAGTTGCGGTAGAAGAGGAATAATGATCTTCGGACGGAAAACGCGAATTATTCGCCGTCCCAGAATAAAGCTCCGTGTTGGAAGGAAATGGTGTAACGTGCGTAGATACCGCGGTAGGTTGGTGATACGTTTCAAACGTAGACGAACTCGATTGATAATTCGACGAGGACGATTCTTCGCGAAATACAGAAGGAGAGTGAGGAGAATAAGAACTCGCAGTCGACGATACAGACGGAGACAACTGCGGCAAAGAAAAAGGCGACGACGAAGGCGACGAAGGCGAGTAAAGCGAAGGAGGCGTAGGAGAAGAAGAAGGAGAAGGAGGAGAAGACGACGAAGGAGACGACGGGTGAAACGGCGCAGACGTAGAAGGCGGCGACGCCGCTGTGTCATGCGTATTCGATACAGAAAGCGCTGGAGGCGTGTTTATCGAAGAAGACGTCGCTTTGTTTTCCGATTTAGACGACGAAAGCGATACGTCAGGTAAGAGATTTTTTAAAAGGAACATTTCATTATCAAGGTTTTGTTTTGTCCTTTGGTCTTTTTAGGCATTAAGAGCCAAACGCTTGCCTGTGGACAACTCTTTAGCTTCGTAGGGTATCCTCAACAGTCAAAGACTGTGAACCAGAGGACCCGCCCTTCGTTGTTTCTCTAGTTTCCTAGTTGTTTTGCTCTTTCATGCTTTAGCTTGCTTGTTTGTTCGCCTGTTGGTTTATGTATCCACAAAGCCACAAATGCCCAATTCCTCCCTTCCTTTACCACTTGAAAAGCAACAAAAACATTCCTTTCTCCTTTCTACTTTTCAAGGCGAACTGCATCTAAGGGGCCGTTTACATGATACCGGAATGACTTTCATTCCAGGATGAGTTCATTCCATCCCCATATATTTCTCTGCATCTGTTTACATGATACCAAAACGAAATTTTGATCCCGCGTAAGTCATTCTGGAATGAGTTCATTCCGGTTTTCAATCCGAATGAAATTCTCGTCCTGGTATTACATTTCATTCTGGTATCATGTAAACTGAAAGCGAACTCCGTTCCGAGATGACAACGCAAACCGTGTAGTCTGGGGCGAGTGGTGGATGCGTATCGTTTTCAAGACGGCGGACAAAACGGTCGTTTTCGAGATGGCTGAGCCGGTTGTTTTTGTCATGTGAATGCAGCACGAACTTCAGTCTGGAACGAAACTCACTCTGGTATCATGTGAACAGCCCCTAAATGTGTTCTGTGGTTAAGCACCATTCCTTTATAATTTCAATCAACAGAATCAGACGAGGTAGATTACTCATCAAACGAGGGAGGAGATGGAGCGTTATTCGCAAGCTACGGAGGAATATTCGAATCTGGCGTAAAGGATGGCGCCGTGTACGAGTCTACAAGAAACGTTTCTTCTTGCGCATCGGACGTAGAAACCGTAGATTGTCATTCAGACGAGGAAGATTGCGATACCGTTTGGGAAAACGATGGAAGAGAATTACCAGACGAAGACGGAGGCGTTACAGAGGACGGCGAAGACGGTTAAGGAGGAGGAGAAGACAGAGACGAAGGCAAAAACGGAGGAGAAGACGGCGCTTGAGGCGAAAAAGACGAAGACGAAGACGAAGACGTCGCTGTATCATGCGAGTGAAGTGGAGACGGCGTTGGAGAACAGTCTATAAGCGTGGCAAATATTTCAGGTTCCGCTACAAACGACGGCCAGTTAAATTACGGTAAATACGTTCATTGGTATTTAAAAAAAGTTGAAAACATGCTTGTCCGATTTAGATTTGCAAAGGTACTTTGTCCAAAACTGCTTAGGGTGAAAACCTACATTTCAGGTCATTATTTGTTGGGACAATTATCATGTTGTAAGGCAGCACCCCTTCTTCCTATCATGCAGTGTTGGAAAAAAGAGGCGCTTTTCGCGTGGGAAAGTAAGATTCCTAGTTTTTCAAGAGCGACCGGGGAAACTCACTCATTTCGAACGCATGGCAGCTTTTTTTAAAAGTGGATGGGCAGCATGAGGCTCCAGAAATATTTTACCAGTTATTTTAACAATTATTCCACAAAATCGATCGTCCATGGGTTGATAGACAACAAGACGCGGAGTACCGAGTTTGCCATGAGTTCCTGTAGGACAAGATTGAGTGGGATGAAATAATTGTTTTATTAAACAAACAATCCCTGCATCATGACAAATGTTATTAATTTACCAAAACAAATTTTTATTAGAAACAGCATGCTTTCGCTGTCTTTTTCGTGCGACCTCTCGATTTGTTAGCTACCATCTGTTAGTCTGTTAAGAGGGAACCAATGAGAGTGCTCGCTTGCTCATTGAATGTGCCTGGGGCTTTCTATATCACAAGTTATTCTATATGACTAATTTGACTAATGTTTACTCTAATTAAGAATTCTACGCGGAAAACATAAACAATTCTAATTGTAGTTGTTATTTTTTGCATTCACCAGATTCTACCGCGGCAAATTCAGAGTCCGATTTAGAGGGCGATGGAACATTTTGCGGCGTGTGAGAAGGCGAGTCAAAATACTTTACAAGGGTAGATGGCGTAAGGTTGGAGTCCGCCGACGACGTGTATTGATCCGTTTCCGCCGGAAGACAAGAAGAATAAGACTACGCTATGGACGAGTGAAAATCAGACGGGGTCGTCGGTGGAGACCAATAAGAAGATATGGAAAAAGAAGAAGAAGAAGAACTAGAAGAATCCGAAGACGACGACGAAGACGAATAAGGCGAAGGAGGAGAAAGAGAAGACAAAGGCGTCGAAGAAGAAGACGAAGAAGGCGCAGGAGACGGAGAAGAATCGTGAAAAGGCGAAGGCGTCGAAGGCTAACAGGCAGGAGAGGGATAAGGCGGCGAGGAAGACGGTACGGTAGAAGAGGAAGACGAAGACGATCAAGAAGAAGGAGAAGAATAATCCGACAAAGGAGAAGAAGGAGACGAAGACGGCGACGAAGAAAGCTCCGAAGGAGAAGGCGGTATAAACGCAAGCTTAGACGAATACGAAGACGTCAACGTCGCAGTCGTTTACGCTTCCGCTATAGACGTCGCTGGTGTAGAGTGATCTGCCGAGGCCGCAGATACACCTTCATCTACAAACGAAAAACACGACGCTTAAGGTATTATTACCAATAATGCATGTTTTCATCTATTAAGTAGATCAAAAATACCTTTTGTCAAGCCTTGTAGAATATCTACATGAAAAAAAAAATTGTAAGGGATTTGATAACATAAAGTTAGAACCACCCTTAAGGCTCAAGAGGAACCAAAAGAATCACGTTCTACGCATTTATGGTCTTTCTATGTTTACCCCTTTAGGGTGCAGCCGCAGTTAGAAACGACTGCAATACTCAGTAGTGCCTTTTTAGTCTGCTATGGTGAATGGTTGCTTGACCCAATGCTAGACTTGAAGTATTATATTAAAGACAAGGGAGCTTGTTTTACATTAAGTTCAACATCAACAAGAGCGTTGAGTAACCAAAACGTACCGCAGTTTTTTTAGACGAAATTAAAGGTGTGGATATCCCCATGAAAGCGTCTCTCGAGTGTTTGGTGTATCTTCTCAAACAAAGCGCTAAATAAAGATATCTCCGTCACCCATGAGTCTCTGTCATACGATAAAAAGTTTAAACAAAAGCTAAACCGGCCTGGTGCCGTTTTTTTAATTTTATAACTGTTAAAGGAACTAGGTCACAGTATGTGCACCTTTCGGCAAACAATGATCTTTTTTTTAAGTAACAAACCCATATCCCTAACGAGTTTTCTTTCTGTTATCAGATTCCGTAAAGGAAGAATCTATTTAAGGTGGAAGCGTACTTGGCGAAAGATAAGCCGCGGCACCAAACGTTTCAGGGTTCGACTGTTCAAGAGGTGGCGAAAGGTGCAAAGATATGGACGGCGCTGGAGAGTACGTTTCAGGAAAAGATACGTTAGACTTCGAATAAGACGTGGAAAAGTTTATCTGAAATCCAGAAAACGATGGAGAAGAGTCAGGAGACGTCGTAGGGGTCGAAGAGGAGGACGCCGAGGAGTTAGACGTCGTCGACGAAGATGGAGAAGACGAAGAGGATACAAACGTAAAAAACGAAGAAGGCGAAGAAGGCGAAGGAGGAGGAGAAGACGGCGAAGGCGAAGAAGAAGACGCCGAAGACGACGACGAATAAGGCGAAGACGCCGTTGCAGAATACGCGTTTATTTCAGGAAGAGATGGCGTTATGTGACCAGGAGAGGAAGACGCCTTGCCATCCGAATAAGAAGAAGGCGTTACAGAGTAAGGTAAAGAAAACAACTTTTCACCTGTTGCAACGGAGTACTTTTCCAATAATTTTAACTAAAGACCCTGGTAGATTATGACTACTTTCTACTCTGTTTATTTCAATTGATCTCAGTTATTATAGAGTAAACAAAGAAGTGTTCTCAAGTCGATTTACTTAGAACAAATTACGATGAATTACTCGTATAATTAATTTTCGCCAGTAGTCATTACTCTTATTGTATTATGGAATAGTACTCAAAGATCGCGTCGTGAAATATAGTGGGCTTTAGAGCACTGATCAAGCTAAAAGTTACAACATTCAAGCTGCCTTTTATTATTACGAAATCTATCTTGGAAGTTTTTCGTTAATGATACGTGCTT
>Ga0126336_10000096_pt1 | contig 23116 bp, 39 predicted proteins | sample SidCmetagenome_FD_92530 | JGI IMG/M metagenome (GOLD analysis project Ga0126336, IMG submission 92530) | Coral microbial communities from El Islote,Puerto Morelos, Mexico - Siderastrea C C metagenome | ecosystem: Host-associated > Invertebrates > Cnidaria > Coral | place: El Islote,Puerto... | reverse complement strand
GAAACAAGTTAGCAAAACCCTTTATTGTGACAAAGTTTGAGAAAATCGAATTTTTCTATCTTGCATAGGTATAGGTGATCGTTACAGCAAGCCGCTCTTAAGAACAAAGGAGGATGAAGTCAGACATCTAGACCGTTTGGGATTCTATTACAATAAAAAGTTTTTTGATATTACTTCAGCCACAAGCAAAGAATATTATAAATTACTCATCCAACTTAAGGCCACTCTACCAAAGAGTGCAAGTAAGTTGCAAGATAAATATCATATTGATTCTATTAGTTTACCAAAAATTTATCTTCTGTCACGCACTGTTTGTCTTGAAACTTATTTAAGGGTTTTTCAGTTCAAAATACTTTATTACATAACATGTACTAATATTCTTCTTAAGAAAATGGGCAAAGTTGATTCTGATTTGTGTAGTCTTTGTAATACAGAGAGCGAATATATAGAACATTTATTCTATCATTGTCCTTTCTCATTGTTGTTTTGGAGAGACTTCGAGGTTTTTTGGAGTATTAATACGAACGAGGCGATAAATTTGCCTGTTCAAGACATAATCGTTGGTATTTTCAATGAGGACTGTGAATTCTTAAATTATTGTATCTTAGTTGGAAAATCTACTACCTTTCAATGCCGAAGAAATAATATTAAGCCCAGTATACAGTTATTCAAAGTTTATTTAAATCCAAAAAACTTCATGGAATTAGTAATTGCTCAAAAAAACAACAGTCTAGATACCATTAAAAAGAAATGGAAATTCAAGCCTCTGACATAAAAGTTCTCAATTACCGATTGTAACCCGTAGTCATGTAGTTATGTGATTATATATTAAGAATTGCCCTGACACTAACTTTTTTAAAAAATTCTTTAAGACCTAATTTTTGTGTGTGTTGTGTGTGTATGTGTAGCATAATAACTGTCATTAATAAGAATTGTACATAGTAGAATTCTAATAAATAAAAGACCTTAAAAAAACTTGTGGCTATCGTGGCTGTTTGCCGACTCGCCATTCTAAAAAAGATGCCCGCTCCTCCTCTGACGCTGTCTTGAGACGTCAAGAAGACGGCACATCGGGTGCGGAAACAAGTGGCAGTGCAAGTCCAGAGAAGTGGAAAGAATAATCTTCGTCTGTGGCAAAGTCTTCACGCTTTAAATCATTGTAGAAGTCCATAGGACTGAATGAAAAAAGTGAACAAGGGTCTGACTTACACAGGTGAGAGCTCAGTGAAAGCTAACCAATACAGAAAGACTTGACATTATTTGGTCATCACATCATTCGAAAGCTGACCAACCCGAGTAAAGGTGACCTGGTCAATTATGGAAAACGTGACCTTATTTGGTCATCACGTGATGTTAAATTGAACCAATAGGAAAGTTTTTAAAGACTATTTATTAATAAAAAACGAAGCGTTGGTTCTCATTTTTTTTCACATTGAGCAAGGATGTCCACAAGGCTTGAGTATGGCAATGTCTCTCCAGCTCGCTTTCCAAATCCTAGTCAAAAGAGATATCCTAGTACTGTCAAAGGCACTAACCCAGGTGGGAAGAAAAAGGAGGAGAAGGAGGAGAATGAAGCCCTCGTGATTCAAAAAATGGCACCCATTGGATTGGATGCGTTTAAGAAAATGAGGTGGTATGTTTGGGTGAAATGCCTAATGACGACGATCCTGCTGTGGTAGTAGAAATGATGAAAAAAGAGTGTCACGATTACATCCCAAACCCTAACAACCCACATTGCCGCGACGAGACCGTGGAGGTCGTGCAAGAGGGAGTGTCTTACCCTCGCCCGAGTAACGAGGAAACCGAGGAAGCTGTTTAAGAGCTTATGAGGGAGTTGAACATGAAGGACCAAGCCACACAAACTCCTCCTCATCCTCTTCCACCTGAGGATGACAATGAACCTTTTAAAAGAATGGTGAGGTTGTAACCATGTTTCATAGCCCTGCATTTTCTAGCTCAGTGGACTGCTTGGTTTGCCCTCGTCATCATGTTCGTCTGGAGGAGTGCGTGTCCCAAAATGGGCGGGAGTATGTAAAATGTCCCATGTTTCCCTGTTTGCTGTTTTGTGCTAAGGAGAAGGTCATTTCCTACATGAGGGAGGTGTATCGTCAACTTCATGTAGACGTTTCCAACATGTGGAGCTGCTTGTTGTGCTTTTGCCGTGAACCAGCTGTGCTTCAACAGAGCCACCCTCAAAAGAACCTAGCTGGTTGTTTTTGACCTGTTCCAAGAAAAAGTACAACTTCTTTCGGTGGGCCAACAAACCTTTGGGCCAAAGTATGGAAAATGGTTGCAAAACAAGGAAGAAAAGTCAGATCACCCCCTAGCTATCCGTGATGCAAATGGATATCCGCTTCGTGGTTATGACATACCAGGTCCACCACCACCACCATCCCCAACACCCAGGGTGAGACGAGAGACTATGCAAAACAACAGACTATGACAGACAGACTATGAAAAGTCTGACCCTGACAGACTATGAAAAGCAACTGTTGAACGAAATCCAGGAACTCAAGAGTGGTGAAGAGGCTCTGGTGGCACCGGCACCACCTCCGCCCAAGTACAATGACAGTGTGCAAAATTGGCAAAAATTCGAAGAGGCTGTAGTCTATGATTACCGTCATGGTTTGCCCAAGGATGGTTTATTTTGAACATTGGAAGAAAGAAATTCTTTTTTTCAGACAACAGGTCCGTGAAAAAGAGGGTTTTCGGTCGGGGCGCCGACATTTTTACAAATACGCACTCTCTTTTTCCTTTTTTATTGACTTGTTGTTGTAAAAAGAGTGTTGTCTTGAAAATAAAAGTTCGTTTTAAGTTTCAAACCACGCAGACTGTTGTGTGTTATGGGTGGGATTGTTTATGGTATGTCATTCAATGGAAGTGTCATCAAACCCTTTGTGCTTTTTGTACGAACACCAAGAAGGGAAAAAGGTACCCATTCCTACCCAATGTCCTAAAGACACTCATCCCTTGGAGGTGTTTGAAGACACCCATGTGGACACAATATATTTCGATGGGTGTTGTTTATCTTGTGGTTGAAAAAACACCCCCAAGCATTACGGTGGAACGAACCATTCAAAAGGCGCACGCCAATACCGTACCCACCACACAAACATTGTTGGATCATTGTTGGAACGTATGGCACCTAGAAAGAAAAAAAAGACAACTCTCTCAGAGCAGTGGCTCTCCCGTTAGCATGGCCCCTGGGCCGAAGGCAGTTAAGGCGGAGTACAACGCTTTGCCCGTGCTTATAAGATCCCCGTAAAACGGGTCCAGCGTGTCTTGGAACGGGATTTGGCTTACACTTTGCGTAAACCCAGACGCCGTCGTTTTCCGACTCTCCCGGTGATTGTAGGTAGATTGGACGGATGGCGGATGGGTGGCGGATCTGGTTGAAGTGCAACCTTTGGCCAAGTACAATCGAGGTACCTGTTGCTCATGGTTTTGGACGTGTTGTCCAAGTAAGCGTGGGTACAGCTTTTGAAGGCCAAAACCGGGGTGGCTCTGGTGAAAGCGTTTGACAAGATTCTTCGACAAGGACGAAAACCCAACCGCTTGCAAACGGATCGAGGCAAAGCATTTTACAACCGCTGGGTTGAAAAACGTGGGATTGATCATTTCTTCTACGGAGGGTGATGCCAAAGCCACCGAGGTGGAACGGTTTAACCGAACGTTGAAAGGACGACTGTAGCGTTATTTCACGGCGGCCAACACGTTACCTTTTGACGATCAGTTGCCCCAGTTGGTGCAAGGATACAATGCCATACTAAAAATGGGGTGGTTGGAAGAACCGAGCCCTGGTACGTTTCAACTGGGACCCAACTTATGGCAAGAAAGATGTCAAGTCAGATGTTATGCTCGACCCTAGTGATGTTCTGGATGCCCACAACAAACATGCGTTTTGGGCTGTGGATGGTCGGTATTTGGAATTGAGCATGACGTGTAACTGGCGTTTTGTCAATATGAACGACAAGTTTCGTCCCTCTATGGAATTTGCACCCACGCGTCCCTTGCATTTGTATTGCAGTGTGGGAACCAGTAGCATGGTGGGCAATCGCGTCACCGATCTATTGAGAGAAATCAAGTATCAAAGTCAAGGGGCCACTCACTTTGAACCGTTACACATTCAATATCTTCCCTTGCGAAATGAAATGGTGGAAATCATTGAAACGCAAATGGCCGAAGTCAACGGAGATCTCGTTCAATTCGGGGAAGGTCACACCATCATTAACCCTACACTTTAAAAAGGTGTAAAGAACAGACCCCACTCGACAAAAGAGACACAGGATTTCAATTTACGTGGCGTTACCCAGTTATGCCAACAGGCGAAAACCTGTTGATGGACAACACCAACGTCTGTCATTGTGATCTGGACACTCCTGCCATTACCGTCAACACCAAGTTAGCCTTCAAGATGGGATGGTTGCGTAAAGCGAGCAGTGGACTGATTTTGAGACCCAACTTACAACAAGAATTCATGGGAGATCAAGTGCCTAACATGAAAATCAAAAGTGAGTGGAACGATGTGAACGATGAGGAGGGCAACCCTGTCTTTTGGACGGTTCTATCTTTTGTTTCTTACTACTTACAATTGAGCATGAGTTGTAGATGCCGTTTTACCAACTTGAACATAACGTTTCGTTCTGTGGTGGGAGAACCCACGCGTTCTCTGCACGTGTACTCCGACGTGGCAGGTAGTACCATTGTGGGATTTCGCGTGACTGATTTGTTGCTTGAAGTCAAGTACAAACGTGAAGGACGAGGTGCCACCTACTTTGAACCGTTGCACATACAATTCATGCCACTTCCCACGGCGTTCATTGAACTCATTGAAACGCAAGTGGCAGAAACGGATGGAGAGTTAGTAAAGTTTGGAGAAGGCAACACCATTGTCACGTTGCACTTCGAAAAGACATAAAAAAGGAAAAAAAGAAAAGAACGGCAACATTACAATCATGCCTCATAAGAGAAAAAGAAGGAAAAGACGAAGACGAAGACAACCCACCCAAAGGGGTAACGTTGTGGGGGTCGCCGTAGAAGGCATTCCCAAAGCAGCTTGGAAAATAACCAAAGGGTTGGAAACGTTGGCTTAAAAAATGCCCGAAAGGCTTATCTAAAACGCATGACTGAAACCCGAAGTGGTAAAAGAAAAAGGTATGCAAGGGAATCCAACACTTGTAGCATTATGTGAGTATTTGTGTATAAAAAGAGAGAGTCACACACAAAAAAGAAAAAGCTATCGTCCGTGTTGTTTGCAACGAGAAAGAAGAAGAAGACATGCTTGATGGCGGTTTGACGCGATTTCGACTTGACGAATACTAAAACGGGAGTTGCCGGACATGTTTCGAGGAGGTCTGTAAGGACTTTAAAGGACCCGAAATCCACTAAAACTACCTAATAACACCATTCGTTGATTGAAAGCAGGCTTGACACGCGGTGTCAAACGAAAAGCCGAACAAATGATAAGACAGGAAATCCCCAAACGAGCCAAGAAAGCGTTGGCTAACAAAAACGTAAAGAAAGCCGTACGTGTGGCCAGTACCTTGTTTCCGAAACAAGTGAAAAGAACACGTGACACTTTTGGTGTCTAAAAGATGTCAACGACTCCAGTTCATTCTCGTCATCGACGTATTCGTAGCAATCGTGGGTTGCCTCAACGTGGTGGGATGTTTGCTTTTTGGAAAATGATCAAAAGACGACCGCGACAACACGGGGGGTGGTTGAGTGGAAGTGTCAGGAGAATTCTAGGGTTTGATTTGGCTCAACCGTTGGCGCAGCGACCACGGTATAAAAACCCATCACGACATGGTCCCTTTACAACTAGAAGAAGAAGACGTGGGCCTTAAAGAAAAAAACATGACGGAAGCGGCCCCAGCCCACGCCCGTTCCGAAGGGGCTGTGAACCCAGCTTTGAGAGTGTTCAAGGTACCTCCTACGGACATGAGCATCAATGCCTATTGCATGGTGGCCATGCAACCCACCACGACAGGTATCAACCCCATGGAATTCATTATTCCCGCTTTGGACGATTATGTGGATTTGAGACGTAGTTACTTCACCATGGAACTACGCTTGCGAAAGAGCACGAACGATAACTTGGTAGCTGATGAAAAACTGTGGGTTACCAACAATTTGGCTTATTCCATCATCAAACAAATTGACCTGCAGTTGAATGGCACTTTGATCAGTCTGCAATCAGACACGTATCATTACAAAGCCTACATAGAAAACTTGCTGAATTTCACCGAGAAGATGGAAAAACCTTGTTAGCACCTCGAGAGTGGTTTAATGCTGTGGATTTCCCACCCCAATGGACTGCTAAGAACACCAATTTGGCCGCTAATAGTGGTGCCGGACATGCAGACTGGCAAGGTATTAGTGCCAATCAGAATGTGGCGTTAGCCCCGTCCAAAGCAGAAACTGCCAAGTATGTAGGAGGAGTCACTCAAGGTTTGGTGTTTCAACCTCCCTTGGAAGTGCTTCACACAGGCAAAGTGCTGGTTCCAGGAGTGGAAATCAAGATAAAATTTCATTTTAATGGTCCCAGTCTGTTTCTCAATGGAGTGGGGTTGGCGGGTCGGTTGCTGGAGGGTGACATCAGGCTTCGTTTTCATCTGTGTCAACTCCGTTTGAATGAAACCATCTAGAGCCCCTGTCTGTCAAAAGGCATAATGGTAAAAAATGGCTTCCTACCCCACGGTTCGCAGTGAAGTCCGAACCTACAGCATGCAAGGCAATCTCACCCGCTTTGACATTTCCAACCTGTTTCAAAACAGAATTCCCGACCGTTTGATCGTGGCCCTGTTGGACAGTCGAGCCTTCAATGGAGATGTGACCCGAGATCCCTTCTGCTTTCAGAAATTTGGACTGCGTTCCATTCGACTGATTGTGAGAGGAGAAGAATACCCTTATGAAACCCTACGGTTGGTTCACGACAGTGGAGCCCAAGATAATTTTGGGTACTTTCGTTTTCTTCACGCGAGTGGAGCCTGGCGCAAAAAAACAAGGCAACATGATGGAACGAGGAGTCTGGGGACAAGCACAAAATTGTACTTTGTTCATGTTTGACAATGTAGCCAATGGATGTGCTGACAGTCAAAGACTTAACCCCAAACAAACTGGAGACTTACAACTCAGGTTGGAATTTGAAGCAGCTCCCAACACCATTATGAACGTGCTCGTGTACGGAGAGTTTGAAAACGTTTTGGAGATTGACTCCAACGGAGCGGTGCTGTACGACATCTATCAGCATTGAAGAAAACGAAACAAGTTGCTTTGAATAATGTGCAGTTGGATTATTTAGCGCAAGACGATCCTCAATTGAAACCGTATTTTTATGGGACGGTGGCTTGTGAGCGTTTACCCAAGAAACCTGACAAGAAAACACCCAGGGCCAACATTGTCAACACGGACCCTCACGATCGACCCGTTCAACATTTGTTGGCCCTCTGGACCTATCAGAACGTGTGTGAAGTCATGGATAGTTACGTCTTGCCCCTGGAAAGGTACGAACAAGCCACCTCGTTTAGAGACTGGATCGTTCGAATCAGTTTCCCCACTACGTGGAAAGACAGTTTGGAAACCTTTCATCACGCCACTACACGCCCTTATGGGTATTTGGTTTTGGATTTGCACCCTGCTTCGTCCGATCATCAATGACTGTTGAGCCACCTCTTAAAAGCGTCTTATCAAAAGTGTCGCGACCAGACACAGGATGACCACGAGAGAAAAAAGTAGAAGGTTGCAGGGATTTCCTCTCAATTTGTATTAGGTTTGTTTGGAAAGAATCGTGGGCGATCATTTTCATAGCCTGCGTTTGGATAACATGAATTACTGTGCCATGCGAGAGGTATATAATTTGGTTCAACAAAGGGGTGGAAACTCCACTGAAGTCTCTTCGGCCACCAACTGTGTGTCACCCGGTACCATTCAAGACATTTTAAACACCGGGCACCAGTCCCTAATTGACCAAACCTGGGAACAGTTGACCGTGGAAGACATGACCCGCTCTTTGGAGTCCCTCCCATCCCCTGCCGGCGTTAGCGGTGCTGTGTCCCCGGCAGGTTTAGGCATGCCCGCTTCCAAAACCCTTCTACAGAAGCACAAACCCCCGCTAGCCCTCGCATTCCTTGTCATGTCATTCATCGAGGGAGTCCTGGCGTTTCTTCAGGAGCACGCATCCCGCACTCAGGCAGTCCCAGATTGTCCCCTGGAGGAGGAGTAGGACCAGGAAGAGCCAGTACCCTGCGTGGACGTCCCGGAGGAGGAGGAGAACGAGGACGAGGTCGCCCCCGCCGTCTTCAACCGTCCCCCACATTACCTTAGTCACCACCCAGTTCCTCTCAAGAAGTAACACCTCGAGGGTCACCTACCACTTTGAAACAAGCCGATTTACAACGTCGATTACGGATGTTGTTGTAAGATCCACAACAAATTGCTGCGGGACGACAGATTGCTGATATCACGGCCACCAACAGCATCGTGACCAGCTATAAAGAAGGAGGACGTCCCACCGTGCAAAGCAGTTCGTCGCGGTATTCGTTTTGAGAAAGAAATGCCTTCTAATGAAAAGGTAAGGGTGCCCTTGCGGAATGGACCGTTGTCCAAAGTTAATTGTTGAAAGTTTAAACCAGAACTTTTGCAAAGAATGGATTCGTTGGATGCCTTTTACCACAAACAGAAAAATGTTAAATCATTTAAAGTTTTACAACGTCTTGTTCAATGGCTTTACTGTTGATGGCTGCTGGGATGATTGCGGGTCCGATTTTGGAAAACAGTACGTTGGTTGCGTGTTTGACTCCTGTGGGCACCGTAGTGAAAGGATGGAACGATTTTAAAAAATACAGTTTGAAAGTAGACATGACTCGCTTTGCTTTTACCACCTACGCTAAAGCCTTGATGGAATTGAGAACCTATGTCCGTGGAATTATGTCCGTGTCCCTTTGAGCGACTGGAAGGCTTTTTTTATCAAAATGCAAACGTTGGATGACGCCATCATTGATTTTACTCCACCTTTGCCCAAACGGTGTGTGCAAGAATACTACCGTCATTTTGTGTATAAACAAGTGGACGCCCAATGCTACGTGGATGGATGTTCTCGTCCTTTGATGTCCAAAAGTTACTGGGTGGAAAAGGATAAAAAGGTCAACCCTCACAGTCCCACCCTCATGTACTCAGAACCATGGCCCCCCAGAATAAGAAAAAGAAAAAGAAGAACAAGAAAATGTCGCACAGTAAATGTAGGAGGAAGTCTTTGGTCTCTGCTGAAAGGAGCGGCTAGAGTTGGGGTCCAACTCTGCAAGAGTAAACGATATCAAAGAATGGGAGCCCTGGGTGTGGGAGGTGCTGTTTCTAATTTTTGGCGAAAACCATGGGCCGTATGAAACGTCCTCGACGTCAATTGCCGTTTTTACGGTCTGTGTTAAAAGAATCCAATCGTTTTAAACGTCAAGAACTTTTGCAACATGCCAATGCAGATCAAGTCAATGCTGTGAATAACTCGTGTTGAACCTGCTGAAAAAAAAAACATTCCCGTGACACCACCCATCATGGCTCAGCTTAGTCCCTATAAAGGGGTGTTACGAAACCTGGGTCGTCGCAAACATTCCGTGAAAAAACGTCGTCAGTGGCTCGTCTCGTAAGAAGGCAGAGGATTTTGGAAAGGTCTCAGCAACGTCTTATGTCAATATGTTCGAAGCTAAAGCGTGCAAAACGCCAATCGGGAAGGAGAGGACTGGAAAGATCTATTGGAAGCATTCAAAAATGGCTGGATAAAACAGTCATTGAGTTTCATTGGCCCGGCTATCAGTACATGGGACCTGGTACTTACTTGGCCAAACCACTCAAGCGTGGAGATCCTGGCACCAATTGGTTGGACAATTTTGCCAAACAACACGACATTGATTACAGTCATGCTAAAAATTTGCAAGACAAGTGGAAAGCCGACGCCAAGGTGATTGAAGCCATTGACCGTTTGCCGGTGTCACAGACAGGTTTTACACACTTTACAGTGATGGTGATGCCAAGACATGGTAACTCTCATTTGTCTATGCACCTAAGTGTCAAATGAAAAAGAAAATTAATGTTCAATGCTAGGACCCTGCCGTTGCTTTCGGCATTTTGTCAATTTTCGCCATTCAACATTTTCACTAATCCACTGATTGACTTGACTTTTATAATAACAGTTTCTTGCCAGAGGAACACTAAAAGAACATTAACCTTCTGGTGGAGGCGGTGGTGCTTTATGATTCTGCCTACACTTATCACAATGCAGAGTTGTTCTAAAAAACGAATTTCTTTGAGAACATGAGCTGCACCGGTACAGCAGGAACAATCTACCCAACCTAGGTGTCAAACAAACAAGACCTTGTAAGTAATTAAACTCCGCATCCGTACAGTTCAATTATACACAAAGTTTGTCGTTCCAAATCTGCTGGGGTCAAAAGCAGAAGTTCATAAAATGTTATGCTAATTAAGATCCGGTATCCAAACCACCGTCACGGTAGTGATTTCCTTTGTTTTTTCTTTATGAATTATTAATGAATTTGAGAAGTGCAAGTAAAACCCTCCGATGACTGAAAAAACTAAGTTTCATCCTGAAATCTGATTGGTGGCGGTGGTATCAGCTACAGTGAAACCAAAAGCGACTGAGTTGTCCTTGCACCTAACAAAAAATCAAGGTGGATGTGACATGAGATCCTTGTATTTAGCCAAGCGAGAACAAATACGACATTGATTGTTGTGCCAACACACTGTAAGTTCAAATTCTTCATGCACCTTAAAAACCAAAAAAATCAATCCATTACAAACTCGGGTGAAAAAAGACAACGGCACTTAGATTTTCGGCCAGTGCATCTATTTTTTGAAGACATGACATAACTACACGCACATGGGGTGATTGCTTCATCTCTGATTGAGTTCTATTGATTTCCTTACAAATGGAACAAATACAAAGATGCCATTCTTTTTTGAGTTGTTCCATCACTTAAAAAATCAGAAATGATCGGTCAACCACTGCCCATACAAAACACATTCCACTTTGGGGCAATGGGTATGAGCGTGCATTTGGTGGCCACAATTCGGTATGGGCTGAGCACCCTTACACAACAGTTTGTTGGATTTGGGGCAGCCGTAAAATTCCAGCTCCACATGGGGAATCTTCAACTTGGTTAACAAATCCTTATCCACATGTCCCCCCTTATAGGCCACCAAGTATTGATGGTGAGTAGAATGTTTTTCATACAACAAGTCCACAACAGGTTCCAACAAGTCCAAGTCAACAGCATTTTCTTGGGAACGTGCATCAAAAGGAAGAGGGTGGACATAGTGATACACATGATTGACAGTTTGTCTGTCTTTGGGCAATAATACGTTGTAGGAAACGGGCAATTCAAAATGTAAACTCCATTCATGTCACACCACCCCATCTTACGTGCCATAAATGTTTTGTTCAAAACCATGTAACCGTCCAAATCCAAAATAAAACAAATGGGAAGCAAAAAAATGAGTAGTTGCAGTCAGGAGTTGACAAAGTGGTGAAAAGGTTTGACACTGACTTGGTTCTTTAAACTTGCTAAAAGACGTTTCGACTAAGGCTTAAGCATTAGCCGAAACGTCTTTTAGCAAATTAAAAAAATCAAGTCAGTGTCAAACCCTTTCACCACTAAATGGGACGTAAGCCGGGCTCAATGTGAACTGGAGCAGGACAACAACGGTAGTGCGCCAGTTTTGGCAACAGGGTGTCTGCGGTAATCCTCACTCTTCTTCTTTACATCCCCACTCTTCTTCTTTACACGCAAAACAATAATCAAGCCAGGGGTAGTCACTATTATGACCCGTCATCATCTAAAGGAAATCGTTAAAATAAAAATAATCAGCAAGGCTATCAAAAATGGCACGTCCCGCTTCAGGATCATGTCTCTCCTAATACTCTTTCAATTTTTCAATCCTGTAAAAAAGTCTCAAAAGTTCATCATGTACCTTTTCCAAGCGCTCACGATGAATTTGACGAGCAGCCATTTCCTCAGTATAATCTTGCAGTTGAAGTGGCAAGCGGTCCCAGTGCGACTTTTCGCATTCGCCGTCCATGATAATTTTCCCAATGGGGTGCCACAAAGTTCAATCCTTCAATGTACCACGGACAAGTAAACCGGGGCTAAATCTCAATGGAATCTGCTACTAAGTCTTCTCTTTTTAACTGGACTGGAAACTTTTCCAAACTTTGATCTCTCACCAAGGCCGTCAAGGTTGCCGTTTCATTTAAAATCTTTGCAATCTTGTCCTCCTTTTGCTCCACAAATTTCATGATCGTAAAATAACAGGACAAATGGCTCCCATCTTTTATACCCTCTCCTTTTTCCCCCTAAAAGATTAATGGGAACAAAGAAAATAGGAAAGGGGGAGAGGGCACCCTCTACCTTTTTTCTCCTTCCAAAAAATGATTGGTTCTCAGACGGCGTCACCTGACCTGTTTTTTTTTCTATACAAAAGTGCAGCTTGCTTCTCTTTTTTCAATGCCGTTTGCCTTTGGACACCATCATGTCGTCAAGACAAGAAGAAGAAGAAGAAGAAGAAGAAGAAGAACCAGGTCCTAGTGGTGTCTCGCGTGAGGAGGTCTTGGCTTTGCTTGGACTTGATAGGTCCGAGGATGATAGTGAAGAAGAAGATGAATTATGCAATAACGTCATGGATGCCTTTGAGCGTCAGCGGGCTTTTCAAACCCAACTCCTTCAACAGAGTTGTGGAGGGTTCGATCCTCAAACACCTGTGGGAACCTTTGAATTTGATCTTCAACCCCTTTGTCGATCGACGCAGTGCTACAATGGGGTCAGCGAACGTCATTTTACGACCCGATTACGTCAAACGGGCAAATTTTGTGGACAGTCCTGACGTGGTCCAAGCTCTCCAAGACGGGTTACGACGCACCATGGATCGAGTGTTGGCCACAGCCCCCCAACCTCCACGATCAAGACCGTGTCTACTTTATCCTCAGTTCCAGCTATCTCACCAGTAATTTCAATGGGTGGGGATTACGCGCCGGTGAATGGCGACAAGAGGGTTTAAGGGTGGATGCGCTTCTCGATCATCTCGCCAAAGCCTTAAACAACCACGAACAATTTGAAATGGACGATTCCTTTCAATTGAGCATTATCCAAGTTCTTCAGGCTCCGCGGGGAAGTGGTGGAAAACGCCGACTAAAACCGGGTCATCAAAAAATCCAAAAAGAAGTAACCTTGTTACTCCATTATGAAGCCAACGTCCCTTTTAGGCCTTGTGGGTTCAAAGAGTTGTCGCGATTCAGTCCAGCTCCATCCCTTTACGAGTACCAGATCCTCTTGGTCGATGCACACCGCGCGTACCGCGTGAAAAGTTTTGGACCACCCCTCCCAAAACAATTGATCCTGCTCCACAAGTGAAGTTGAGTGCCGTGCCTGTCGCCAAAAAGAGTGCCCCGATTTTTTCCACGCCTACCCACGAAATCTCAAAGCCTCGCAACGTTGTCATGAGTGTGGAAGGGACTCTTTCGGATACACCTGTTTTGCAGCCCATCGCACCAAGAACCACACCGGAAAAACCCCCGATGCCACTCAACCCAGCATCTGTTTCAATCCATGCCAATGCGTGGGCTGTTTCAAACTGTGGGTGCGTGGATTGTCCTTCCTGCCACAAGTAAATCAACGCTCCAACCCACCGCTGTTACATTCAAAGAGCTCTTACCCCTCAAGAAATCCAAGAGCAAAAAAAGGAACGCAAACGAAAACGTCAGCGTCAACGGGGTCCTCCCGCCAAACGGGGTGCTGTCACTGGCCTCCAGTGAGGAAGGAGAAGATAATGATGATGATGATGAGGAGGAGGAGGAGGAGAAGAAGGAGGAGGACGAACAAGACCTCCCACCCCTGTACATGTTCTTCGGCATCGAGGCCATGCAACCCCAAGAACACCACGTGGCCAATCTGGTTGTCGCCGAAACTGAAGACGACCCTCGACCCTTTCGCTTACCCGGAGACCAGTGTGTAAAAGATTTTCTCGAATGGTTGGATACCCTGACCCTGAACGACACGCGACGAGTCAACGTCATTGCTCACAATTTTTAAAGATACGATAGGTACTTTGTGGTACACCAATACCACACCGACAACCAAATCGTAGAACAGCTCCGCAATGGCTGCAAACTCCTGGAAGTCAAACACGACAACATCCGTTTCATCGATTCCCTCAGTTTCTTTCAAATGCCCCTCTCGGCGTTTCCCAAAACCTTTGGGCTCACCGAAGTCAAAAAGTGCTACTTTCCGCACAAGTTCAACACTCCCGACAACCAAGAGTATGTGGGACCCATCCCAGCCATGGACTACTACATGGCTGAGGCCACGTCCCCCAAAGGACGTCAAGAGTTTGAAAAATGGCACAAGGAGCAACACCACATTCAGGTCGTCTTTGATTTTCAAAAAGAATTAGTGACCTATTGCGAATCGGATGTCTGCTTATTAAAAGAAGGGTGCCCAACTTTCAAACGTTTGTTTGAAGCCAAGAGGGGGTTTAATCCGTTCGAACACGTGACCATCGCCTCGGCCTGCAATCGAGACCTCTGCGTGAACCGCATGATTCCCAACAGTATTGGCAGTGAAGCTGTGGGCGGATGGCGCAATCAAATCAACCAATCGCAAGTGGTCATCAAATGGTTAACTGGTGCGATCACAAACTCCGCCGTCAAGCCTTGGATCAACTTACCTACGACCTGGAAGCTCACGACATGATGGCATGCACCTACCCCGACCATCCTCATCCTGCCTATCGTTCTTGCATTCAGCACGTGGGCAATGGAGGCGAGTACCACGTGCCCAGAACGCCGTTCACCGTCGATGGCTTCCATCCCGAGACCAACACCGTGTACGAATTCCATGGTTGTTTATGGCACGGTTGTCTCAAGTGTTATCCCGTTCACGACGAAAACCATCTGCGCCTTCACGACTGCACCATGAACGATGTTTACCAAAAGTCCCAAAACAAAATGACCTGCATTCGCGCCAAAGGGTCCAACGTCATCAAAATGTGGGAATGCAAGTGGACCCGCCTCAAACAAACCCGCTCGGACGTTCAAGCGTCCGTGGACTCCTTGCAATTCGTGGAACCCTCAACCCTCGTGACGCCTTTTGCGGGAGACACACCAATGCCATCAAACTGTATCATCACGTGACACCAGACCAAAAGATCCATTACATCGATTACACCTCCTTGCACCCCTGGGTTAACAAGACGCGCGTTGACTCCAAAGGTGACCCCCAGTTCATCTCGCAATCGGGTCATAAGGACATCAATGCCTAATTTGGTTTCGTGCAATGCCAAGTGCTCCACCCGCGTCAACTGTACCATCCCGTTCTCCCTTACCGTCATGCAGGCAAACTCACCTTTCCTCTCTGCGCCACATGTGTGGAAGACGAAATGGACCAACTCCTCTTGAAGAGATCTTACCAGTGCGCACACTCTGATCACGAACGAGCCCTGACCGGCACGTGGTGCACCCCAGAATTGCAAAAAGCCGTTGCCCTGGGTTACCAGATCCAGTACATCTACGAGGTGTGGCATTTCCCCGACACCTGTCAAGGTCTCTTCCAAGACTACGTCAACACGTGGTTGAAAATCAAGCAAGAAGCCAGCGGTTGGCCCAAATGGGTAGGCGACGACGAGACGAAACGTCAGCAGTACATCTGCGAGTAGCGAGTACTATGAGCACGAGTGCATCCAATTAGAGTACAACAAGAGTACAATGCGGGTCTCTGTGCTCTGGCCAAAATGATGCTCAATTCCATGTGGGGCAAGTTCGGGCAACGTCTCAACAAGAAGGAAGTCAAAGAATTCAATGATCCCCAAGCCTTCCGTCGTCAACGATCACCTCGTAGAAGTTCACTATCGACAGCAGCAAGAAGACATCCTCGTGTCCCCCAACTTCAACATTTTTGTGGCCTGTTTCACCACCTGTTGGGCGCGTCTCCGCCTCTATAAAGCTCTGGAACTCTTGGGTGAATGTGTGCTTTACTTTGACACCGACTCGGTCATTTACCTCGAGGAACCGGGTCAACCCAACTCTTCCTTAAGAGACTATCTCGGAGAGTTCACCAGTGTATTGGACGGAGACGATTACATTGTAGAATTCGTGTTGGAAGAATTATGGGAAGAATTATGGGTACGAAACCAAAAAGGGCAAAGGTGAGTGCAAGGTCCCTGGCTTCCGTCTCAACAGCGAGGGAAAAACCCAATTAAACTATGACGTCATGTGTAAGAACATTCTTGACGAAATCCAACACCCTCAAAAGGAGCCGCGCCAAACCCAAGTTGTCAAAACTCACTGGATCGTCAAAGACACCAAAACCTACGACCTCTACACTTTTCCAGACTACAAGTGTTACCAGCTGGTGTACGACAGAAGGGTCATCGATCCCAGTACCTTCGAAACCTACGGATACCAAGTAAGATGCCAAGATACCACTTAATTCAACTGGCAACAACACCTCAACACCAGTTAACCACTGCAGGAAGAGATTCACTTGACAAAATGAAGAAAGAGATTTATGACTACACCATCCGAGAAGTCCAAGACTCTCTTCGTTGTTTTGAAAACGTAAAAGAAGACGCAGAAAATTTCATCCTAGCCTTGCAACACAGAGACATACCAGGAGTTCGTCAAGCCATCCAAAAAGTGCCCGGATTCCAAGCCATTTGTGAAACACAGGACTATTGGATGCAGAACCAGAGCTGTGGAGAAAGTAAAACAAAATGGGACGCCCGTGACACTAGGGTCCAGGCACACGCTCCCGCTTTGGACATGAGCTATTTCACCCTTAAATCTGTTATTTTTTGCCGGACATTTTATGCTCTTGTTGCTATGGTGATCTTTTGATTGACAGGTTTAGTTAATTACAGGATGTTTGAGGATGTCCCTTCATTTTTTCACTTCCGGTATGAAGTCACTTCCCGTCTCCACCAATGACAACCCTTCCCAAACCAACATGGCCTCCAAACTACCCTTCTTCACCAATCAAATTCCTCGCATGAAAACGAGGCACCAGGTGGCAGCCCAGCCGACATACTACTGCTACTGTCACACATCGTTTCTATATGATCGCAAGGGTCGTCCGTCCCGCTTCAGTTTACCTACTCTATGTACAAAATATAAATCGTATTGACTAAAGTATTGCAATGTCACAGTGTACACAAACTGGACAATACAATTACAGTTTGCCAGACAGAGAAACACCCATTTTACGAAAGCTATGCATACTGATTTTGCCATGTTTATTTTATTTTATATTCTATTTTACTTTTGTGGCTACATATAATAGAAATTGTCCAACTGAATGGTCTTTTCCAGCGCAAAGCTGCAGGGGCATAGTAAGCTCAAATATTCCTGGTATTAAACTTTTGAACCGGAAGTAAATTAAATTTTGCATATTTTTATTAAAATTTCAATTTAAAAAATTGTTTTTTTCATTAGTGTTCAATTTTTTTTACCCGTCTAGATTTTGAGTCTGGCTACGGCCCTGGCCTGAGCACGGCATAGAACATCAAATTCAGAATTAATTGCGGGTTTTGTATATTTCTTTACAGGGCCTATGAAATATTCGGCTCTTATGGAATCTGCATGTCAAAACACGAATTTCGTGATGATCATGAACTGCTTAAAAAGGACACTATTCTGAGTGTCATCTGTCATATATTCGTATAAATCTGTCCGATTGGTCATTTTAAATAACACCAAACTCGACATTCGTCAATTTCTGGAAGCTCTCCATGGAAGGGAAGTAGAGGAGTGAGAACCAGAGTCTCGTCTTTCCGGTCAACATTTATCCAGGGCTCTTGCAAGTATGGAAACAGAGTATGATCGGTGGGTTGCTAAACTTCTGGTTTGTACTGGAAAGTCTCGACAAGAAACTTATGACCTTGGCTTTAAACCTGAGAGAGTGGCAAAACTGTTAAGAGAACTGAAGGAACGGTTTTGTACCTGGGAAAATGTTAATGTCGCTACCAAAGTGAAACTGGAGCGAAAGATTGGCGAAATTTAGAAGACTTTGGAGTTGGTGCGGGGCAAATGGACTGATGCTCGAGTTCGAAAACTGCTCGTCGTCTTGTTGCTGAGAGAGAATCACAAAACGAAGATTACGTTCAGGACGAAACCAAGAGCTTGACTCGGAAGATGAGGAATGGCTAGAAGAGTGCACCGAGGACAAGGCGACCATTCACGCAAGAAGGCATGAATATGTTCTTTATACGCATCACCGAGTGAAATGCAGAGATCTTCTAAATATTGCCAATTACCGTCGGTTTAAGCAAGGGAATAGACTTCTGAAGTCCTTCTTGAAGTCCTTTTCAAGCATTACCATCAGGCCCAAGCCGACAAATAAGAGGTCACAGCAAGCGAAGCGTTACTTAGGGAAAGGATTATGGTGTAGCAAAAAACCACCCTAGACTGAAGATCGTGGAAATGAGTGCACTCACCATCAAAGAAAGCAAGTGCAGCTGGCTAAGGAAGAGTTTTTCAGCCGACAATGCCAATTCGAGCCTTTGTATCAGCATGGATGATAAGGCATACTTGCGTCCAGAAACATTCGAGGGAGCTAAAGGAGCCTGGCAGCAAACTATTCTTCAGCCGTCAGATCGCAACCAGAGCTACGTCTATGATATGGGGTTGCTTAAATTACTCTAGCTTCAAGATTAAATGACGGTTCGGCTTCATTTTTTCCACAGATATTCTACACGTATAGTTGTTTCTGAAGAGTGCAAAAGAAATGATTGAAACAATTAGAACAATGTCATGCGACTGCATTGGGGTGTGACAGCCTCACGTATCGCGTGACAATTACATGAGCGCTATGTAAAATAAAAGTTTTCTTTTAGTGCCTTGAAATACATACAGTGTTTGTCTGTACCTTTAGAAATGCCTTACGAAAGGACTAACCTGTAATACAAAGTGTTAACACTGAATTGTTGAATTGTTAGCTGAATTGTTATTGATCTTTTGTTTTACTCTGAGCCCTTCTTAACCGTTTGAAAGTCGTGTTTACCGTTTGTTTACTGTTCTTATATCTTCTTTCTGTAAAGCTAACCGTGTAAAATGAAATCTTAATGTTCATGGCTGAAGAACAAGTTCAGCAAAGCATCTAGAAGATGAGGGGATTTCTCTTTGTTGTTCCCGTGGGATCTGATGTGTAAAATGGAACATTTTTGAAAAGGACAGCGTTTAACTTATTAGAACAATTCATTCCAGAACAGTTTTACGTTCATGCCATAGAGAACCAAGAACTGTAGCTACTGAAATAATCGATCTCTTTATTGTCAGTGTAATGATGCGGTGACTGATAACCTCAACCAGTATCAGTCTTAAAATATGTTATCAAATTGAAGACTGCATGTCTACAAAGAAGCCTCACAAGAGCTACCTTAAAAGAGCAATTTAAAAATATATATGTTTTCAGTTGAGAATAAGTGATCATGAAATATTTTTTACGGTCCAAAAACCTTCCACTGAAATTTACATATGTTGATGTTATCTCTGTCAAATGGTAACGTGTCAACGGTAAACCGGTGTCAACGGTAAACCGTTGTCAAAGTAAAGCGAAATCACAGTGAGACTCTCAATTTAAAAAGCTTAAAATACACTATCTTATTCTAGAGTAACTGGCAAATAGATAGAAGGAATTTTGACCTATATTTACGCCTACTTTTTATTGTTATAACAGGCCAGATTACTCCAAAAAAAAAAAATAATAATAACAATAATAATAACAAAACAGTGGTTTACCGTGCGTTTAACGGTGATGGTTTATCGTCTGTCGAAACATTGACAGAAAAAATTGCGCAATCGGTTTAATCAAAAGCAAAGCCATATTTGTCTTTTACTAACTACTGTTCATTGTCATCTGAAATGAATTTTGCAAAACATCTTGGACACGGAGGAACGTCCCTTTGTTCATTTTCAGGAATCTGAGAAAAGAAACTAAAAATGCGCCAACGAACTCTCATCATCTCGATTTCCTTGAATTGTTAGCTGGTCAACAATTAGAACGCAAATCTTCAGCGCAAACCTTCTGTTGGTCATCGTAACCTTCGGTAAGATCCGGGTGATCTGTACTTTTAGACTTCGTAACATACTCCCATTGCACTATAGTAATGATTATGATGACTTAAAGAAGTTCAAAGTGATGCCATATTCACTGAACAAAAAAAACTTTGAGGATAGCCACCGTTGACTGCGATCTAGATTCAGTACTAGGTGGTAATGCTCTCCAGACTTTTTATGTTTCTCACGGCAACAGCACCACTGAAGAATTTTTGCTGTGCCATTGCTGAATGACCTAATCACATTTAATGCGTGACTGGAACCACGTGGAACAGGTCAAGATTTGCCTGGCTGTGCGTCAGCATATAAACAGCTCTAACCTCCTTCTCGCCAATAAAGTTGACAGCAAGTTGACAACGTTAAAAATACATATAACCGACCTATAGACAACTTTGCACAAAAACTATTTGAGGCAAATTGAAAACACGCTTGTTTTTTTTCTATTGTCTTTGATAAACCCTCGGCTACTGCATAAGAATCTCTCCTCCCCCCTTCAATCTTTCAATGTTGTTTTGAAGACCCCAGGATTTGTATCAGCAAGCAACATTGTACGGGGGTGGGGAGTGGGACAATTTGTACAGGTCTTGTTTTGTCTGAGGTTGTAGATCCTTGCCAGTACATGATTTCGCTGAGGCATTAGTGTACATTACCTCATATGCGTTCAGGTTTATCCGCAAGGTCGAAGAAGAGGTTACACTGATCACCAAAACGGATAGCAGTATTGTGGTTGTTGAACCTAAGGCTTACATGCCTACTCATGCATCAAGCTGGGCGTCCAACAGCATGCGTCAGAAGAAGTCAGGTATCCATGAACCAGACGAGTTGCATAGATATCGGTAATAATCGAGTTGCAGAGATATCGGCAATACTCGGAGGAACTTCAGGGTTTAAGTTCTCGAGTGCATGACTGTAAGTTCTATTACATGGATTCGACAACAGAGATCGATATTCTGTCTGTGACTGGGGCTGACAAATGCCCTTACAGGAAGTACGAATAGTTCCGCTTGCATTCGTTAGAGTATCAGCTTACGAGTGCAAGGAAACGTTGGGAAGAAAATCAGGACATTGAAGGCTCTGAGAGGGAGATAGGAGACAACATAGTCAATTTTTCCAATTGCCTCTTAGATTGAATCAGTAAGGAAGAAACGGATATGAAACATGTAACTGGTGAACAGTTGCGGAGGGTACTGAAACCCGTACTCGATCAATGTGATGAAGTCTTGAAAAGAATCGCCTGCCTCGGAGTGCCATCTGTGTATTCACGATGCTGGCTCGGGAGTAGGCGTGTGCAGTGCAGAGTCCAGAATGCGAATTCTAGAGAATGAAAGAATTCATGGCAATGAAAAGGTCTTGCAAATTCACCGGGCTGCTAAGAGAAGACTCGGGGCAGAATGAAGCAGAGCGGCTCAATGCACGTATAGGTGATGCTCTGTGTGATGGAGGCAGCCTTAAATGGGAGATTTGCGAGACTTTACATGGACGTTCTGAAAAGGAAGTGAAAGCTCTTTCAACGTCAGAGCTGGACGCGCAAAGCAGTAAAGTCATGGGAACAAATGCGTGGGCTGTTGCTGAGGAAGTGTGTCTTCGAATTGACCACTCCCCAGCGCCACAGGAGTATATTTCAGGATTTTTGGTCGCCCGACTTGAAAATCAGTTTTTCTTTAACCGTGAGTACTTGAAAGAGTATCTTGGAGTCACCAACAATCAAAAGAGTTCTGTTCTGGGGATTGGGTATTTTTCAAAGCTGGAACAATTTGAGAGTCTCCATTGTGAGAAAGGAGAGCTTTATATAGAGTATAGGCGAATGTCGAGTCAAGAGCGAAATGGCGATCTATGTAAATTTTGCGAGAAGGACGAGACTACTAGCGCTATACCTGTCGTGTTTTTGGACACTCAAATGTGCATAGAGATTCTCGTAGAGCACTACGCTTCTACGGCCGTCTATTTTATATTTATGTCAAAACCGTATAGTTGTACATCGTAGATCGTAGAGTAATGTTTTACTAGACAATGCACTGATATGGGAAAGAAACGTATAGCTGTAGATCGTAGATCGTAGAGTTATGTTTTATTAGACAATGCACTGAAGTGGGAAATTAAGGGGATTACTGAAACACTTTACTGGTTCTACAGCTTAGTTCTGTTCTACGCCTGTGGACGATTGTGCGCACTACGTTTGTACAACTCACTTTGCTTTTACACCACTGTACGATTCTACGCATCTACGATGGTACTGTACGCCGACTGCGAGTTTTGTTTTATGCCACTGTACGTTTCTACGGCTCACTTTGCTTTTACACGACTGGACGATTCTACGCATCTACGATGCTACTATACGCCGACTGTCAGTTTTGCTTTATACCACTGTACGTTTCTACGCATCTACGTTTCTACGGCTCACTTTGCTTTTACGCCACTGCATGATTCTACGCATCTACGATGCTACTGTACGCCGACTGTCAGTTTTGTTTTACACCACTGTACGTTTCTACCCATCTACGTTTCTACGGCTCACTTTACATCGTAACAGCGTCCTGAACAGAAACCCAGGGTAAAACCGACACAGCGTAATAGAATAGAACTGCGTAACAGGTTCACGTGTGTCTTTCATCCTACATTTATTGGCAAACTTTGATAAAGAAAGTTTTTTTTTTGTCATCGGGTTGAAAATTTTAACACGTTTTCATGTAGTTATAGTGTTTGCTGTGACGATGGTAATTCTTGTTCCGCCAAAATAATAGGTAATCAATTCGTCCAACACAAGAAAAACACGACGCTACCGTGTTACGACATTACTACATAAATTTAACCTGTTTGCAGGAAAATGAGTCGATCGGTACACACAACTACTTACTAGTCGTCCAATATCATATCTGTTACACGCAAACGAAGAAAACCGTGAACACTGAAAATATTTCTGGAATGTTCATTGTGTTTTGACCAATCACGTGCGATACCTTGTAACCGCAGAAAACGAATGGGTTGCTCAGTCACGGAAAGGATTTG
>Ga0126336_10000095_pt1 | contig 23292 bp, 10 predicted proteins | sample SidCmetagenome_FD_92530 | JGI IMG/M metagenome (GOLD analysis project Ga0126336, IMG submission 92530) | Coral microbial communities from El Islote,Puerto Morelos, Mexico - Siderastrea C C metagenome | ecosystem: Host-associated > Invertebrates > Cnidaria > Coral | place: El Islote,Puerto... | reverse complement strand
TGAGTTTCATTTACTATTTTAATTTTAATCGAAGGATAAAGTGCGGGGAAAAAGTTTGATTTGTTCTCGCGCAATTTATTTGAGGCCGCAGTACAGTATGCAAATTGCGTTCACTGTGAACTAGAAATAATTGCAGGAAAAAGAGGTTGCTATTTTACTCTAATTTGTTTCCTAACATCATAACCTTCGATTTTTAGAATAGGTTGCATTCAACAGTTTCGCTTTTGACGGAAGGTTTGAGTCTGGCAAACGCAATTATGAATTTCCAATTTCAATTCTGAAAATTTTAGCTTTGTTGTTAAATTTTACGTCGCATTCGGCACGCAAATTATTCACGGCAACCCTCGACACTAAAAATTATAGACACACGTGTAAACATTGGACCAAGCGTTGGAATGACTTCAAAGCCGTTTGAGTTTTCTAATGTTTAACGGATTATCGGAAGTGTACCTTTTGCCATGGAAGGTTACAATGCAAAATATCACTCAGTCGGCCGCTGTTTGTCATCACGCAACGTTGATTGTTTGCTCTGCTGAATGTACGTTTTTTTTCTTTCGGAGGGAGCGAAACGATTAATTTCCGTTTAATAAAAATGTTTGGAATATAGAGAGGGCTTTTCAGATCAGTTGGAAGAAAAAACCGGCAATTCCTAAGGGGGGTTTGAATGATTACGGAATTCCGAAGGCATGGAGGGGTAGAACAGTTTGGAATTCCGAGGGCAAGGGGGGGTTGAGCATTTTGGAATTTCCTAAGGCAAGGGGGGTCTAGATGAAGATGCCGCCCGTGGTAGGGTATGGATATTTTCTGGAATCACCCATTTTGCTATAGTGTCTGACTTAAGTTTGCTTTCCTGTCCTATTGAACCTCATCTTTTCCAGTCCACCACAAGGCAAACAACAATCAATCATACAACCTTACAATAAAACATCCCAACTATAACAATAAAAGCCCACAGCTAAACTACAGGTTGCAGCATTGGGATTGTTTGCTTCAGTCACTGCTCGGCAAAATGAGACCCCAGCTAATAAATAGACCCCCGACTTGTATTCTTAACCACATCACATACATGTGACTCATAATGTGTAAGGGATATGTCATTTCATTTTTGAGGGGAGGGGGGGGGAGGTTAGGCAAATACCAAAACAAAACACTTCTGCAAAGCTCTTGTTGAATAAAAAAAATTGCACACCAAAAGAAAACAAAGAAATGTCCAGCAAACTAGGGAAAGAACATTCATACAAAGCTTTCAGCCACGAGAAAAATAGGACAGAAAAAAAGAATTGCCCACCCTCCACCCTCCTCCCCCTGAAAAATCTAACGATCCTTTCCAAAGTAGCCCTAGGTCCTAAGGCCTGCAGTTTGTAACATTTTTCAATGCTTTTATTCAACTTACCAAGACAATCTGGGCTCTTGTAGTAGTCGCTTCCCTCTGAATAACCAAGACCAGCAAGGGTACAAACGATTTCTGTGTTTAGGTATTCGCCTAAATCGTTTAGGTTTTCCATAGCTGCCGAATGAAGGCAAGGTAAGCGCTAGACTTGAACACATGCAGATTACCGATTGCACACAGAACAAAATAACTTTTGCAAATTCGGTTCATTCAATGCCTCATTCAAATAAAGCTGCCCTAACAACGACGACAGGTTAAATATGGAGCTGTTTTGTCCCGTAAATCGTTTCAAACCAGGCTGAGAAATGGGCGAATGTTTTCATTTCCATCATCGATCGTGACAAACTGTTTTCGAATCGAGGCCTGCATATGTTAAAACTCGATTGAAGCAAACTTACCTAAATACTCCTCGATGAACTCTTCACAAAACAAGCTATCGCCACGTAAAAAGCGATAATGAGCATCAGGTTTGTATTAAAACTGGCAAAATATGGCAAAATGGCGACAAAATCCCAGAACGTCTCATCGCCTGAAAAACGCGCCAAAGTCAATGCCTCGATATGGTGCACACCAACAAAAAAACTCGTGCCAGTGCATCCGCGCTGGAATGAGTCAAACTTCCTTTTTTTTTCCATGCATTTAGCCCGGGGTTCGATGAAATCGATGATCGGTGACAATCGAAACCAATCAAAACCAATCGATATCACTTAATCGATTGACATTGATAATCAATAACCAATCGATGAAGCAGATCCGTGTGACCTTTTATCGATTGTCATCGATTTCCAATAGCAATCCACAGATTGATTGATATCGATCGGTCTTGATTGGTCGCAAATTTTATCCCGTTTCACATGCACATTCTACACGTTGACAGGAATAGGCGCTCTTATATCACATCTTTCCACGCATTGAGCTCCTTAACAGATTTTAGATTTGATTCCGCGGAACGTTAACAGAAGAATAAGCCTATTTTCTCTCTAATTAAACGAAAAGTACTGAAACAGCAGTGTGTCGTAATATAAATCATGGACTTGAAAAACCTTGAAAAAAGACGTTTCGACTGAAAAGCGTCGGCCTTCTTCGGTTTGAAAGTGGCAAAAAAAGTGGCTTTTTTGCCACTTCAAACCGAAGAAGGCCGAAGCTTTTCGGTCGAAACGTCTCTTTTCAAGTTTTGATTGTAAACGTTGTTTCACAATTCACAGTCAGTGCCAGAAAGTCCATGATTTATATTATATTTTCTCTCTAATCTGTATCTTATTTCTCCTATTCTGACGAAACTGACGAAAACAGGTGTCACCGTATTTAACTGAAGTTCTACATTGACAAAAAATGAGCATGCCAACAACAGCAGTATACGTTGTTGCAAAACAACGAATAAAGCAGTAGCGCCCAACTAAATGAAGCGTGATCCACAAGCTCGGATTGAAGGTAGCCGAGCTGCCCATGATCGTTAATAACTTTAAACGCGTTTCTGTCTTCGTGCAAGCAGTAAAAATCCCGCCAATGTTTAATGTTAAAGCTTTAACGATGCCGCTTATGGAGAGGTGAACTTCTCTTGCGACTCAGTCTTTTTCTACACGCCTGCCATGACAAGTGGTAAATTCGAGTGCGCTGATTCTTTGCGTTGAGAAACTGGGTGCTACTTGTTTTGCCAATTGATAGCAATCGATGAACGAGTTTCATGTGACTATCAATTGATTATCGATTGGCCGATACCAATCGATATCAATCAACTAATTTTATCGATTAATATCGATTGATCGATTGCTCTACCGATCGTCGATTTCTATCGATTGGATACCCCGGGATTTAGTTACTAAATAGACTATGCTACTAAGCCACTAGGAAAAAACCCGAGAAACAAAGAGCACGAAATGGACTGGAGAGGGTGGAACTGTATAAAGAAAGTGAAGTTAATTATACAGGTAAAGGGAAAACAATCACCTAAGCTAAGTTACAAGAAAAGAAAACTGAAATAACTGAAATTACAATAATATGGCAATCAAACATTAACCATTATTTATTCATCATTTATTTCAGTTTATCTATTTCTTTTATTATATACACCTAACTGCAATAACGTTGTCATAAAAAAAAGAAAAAAAAAGGAAAAGAAAATACCCAAATAGAAATAAATTAGGTACGCTAACTACATTCAGGGAATTGCTCAGACGAAGGGTTAAGGCTCAAAAGGTTTTTTAGGTGGCCAATTTAACTTGTTTCAACTCATTTGACCTCAAATTGAAGTATCACACCGTCGTCCATAATTTCTTTGAGAATTATACAGAGATAAAGAAATAATTTGCATGACTAATTAATTCCTATTTGGCTTTTTTCTTTATTCTTTTTTTCCATTTTTGTATGACAACGTTATTGCAATTAGGTGTATATATATTTATTATAAAGACAAGAGTGTTTTAGTGGAAAATAGACCACTCGTAAAGTTCATACGAACTACATCCGGGACTCGAGTGGCGTATTTTCCATATCCTCACTAGTGAGGAAATCAATGACGTCATTTCCCACTGTTACACTGTGGTTTGTGCAAAAATACTCTTGTCTATATAATAAAAAGAAAACTACACGGTGGCTTGACGATATGAATTTTATTTTTGAGTGGTAAGAAACAATATTTTACTCACTCGCTGCGCTCTTTCGTAAAATATTGTTCTTACCACTCAAAAATAAAATTCATATCTTCGCGCCGCCGTGTAATGTCCTCTATATATTTTTTCAGTTAAGAGCTCTCTGTAGTAAGTGGTTAAAGGAACTATGTCACGGCGTTTTCATTCATTTTTCTGATCTGACAAAATTATTTTCTCATTAACCGAAAGCCTCAAAATAATAGTTTCCTAAGTTAGAAAAACACCAAAGAAGTAATAATTAACCAAAACTAAACAAGGATGTTTACGACTGAGGGAGATTAAGATGGATTACGAATGACAAACTTGAAAAAACTTGCCAGCTTTTTCAAGTTGCGTTATCCGTGTCGTAGCTCCTTTAAATTGCCAGTGTTATCATACTCAGTCTTTATACTGTATCATCATATTTTTGATCAAAGAAATTGTAAGAAAATGATCGCTAGGCTAAAAAAGGTGAAGGAACTTTCTCAGTCAACCCGGGAATTAGGTGCTCAATGTTCAATGTGAATCTGCGAATAATTAACAAATACAGATCTTAAGAAAAAATTCCTTGGCTCTCGTGGAATCGTTCAATGACGCGCGCGCGAGTGTAACGGTTGCGTAGAAACCACGCGAGTTTTGAAATCACGTTACGCAATCAATGGAAACACGAACGAGTTTTCGCGTGCAAACAATTTCTTTGTTTAAAACCGGAAGACAAGGGAAGACCTGTATAATAGGCTTATGAGATACTTAGGTTATGGTCCACTAGCGAAGAAAAACACTAATTATAATATGGAGTGTCCAAAAAGCATTGGAGCGCAGCAGAGATCGCGAGGCAAGAGCATTGATGCAGCATTCCTATTCAATCGACGATCAAGTTTTAATTGTGAAATGCAAAGTCTAACAAGTCCTTCGGAATCCGGCGATGATATTACAAAACTTATGAAGAGACTTCGGAACAAGTCCTGGGCGACTGGGTCGACGAGAAGGAGCTCTTTGCAGACGGAAAAGAGAGCCTTCTCTTCCTTTGAAAGTCGTGATCGCCGCTCATCATACGGAGCCAAATGTAATGCGTATCAATTTGGGAGCCACAAAGCCGGGCATTGGGACACGAGAACTAATGTGCCAAAGAGATGGCTTAGAGAATACGAGAAAAAACAGGCGAGTATTTAAAATTCTTTTCAAGCAACGTGACCAGAGAAAGACAACTGTAAAACGGTATCTAGGGGTATCTAAAAACAACCGATTATATGCGCCGCAGGGCTTCGTGAGAAACCAATATGCGGTTAAACGGAACTTTTTTACTTTTTTATTCCTGAATTTGAAAGACTTGGATCTGCACTATAACTCGAATCACGCAATATTAAACAGAGAGCAAAAATGCATCGGGTAACAATCTAGAGGTTTTCACTGCTTGGCTGACATTCAGAAAGAATGAAAGTTGCCTCAAATGATTCCCGAGAAGTTCAGCCAAATCGCGTGACAATTATTTATCAGTATGAAACAATTTTTGAACAAGTTACAAGCAATCTTTGTAAGAAAGTTGTTTTTATAGCTTCACAGGCCAAATAGCGGTACTTTTAGAAACAATATTAAACCAAATTAACAGGCCAAGATTTTCGTCACGTTTCCCAGCGATATGCTTCTGTGCTTCAATTAGACTCTTTTACTGAGGTCAAGAGACGGGCAAAGAGGATCCATTTGTAAGATTCTTCAAATAATTGTTTGATATTGACTCTTGTTTTCACATGAAAGCGTGTCATGAAACCATTTCATGCCAATCAAAAGGTGAAAAACAATTGAAACATTAAAATTTTGTCCTGTGATGTAAATTGGCAATATCAAACTCTGTAAGTGCCCAGTAAAATGGCGGTTCTGTGTCGATAAAATACTACCTAACTGCTGTACCCTATTTTCTCGATTAAACGCCGGGGGTGTTTATTTAAAACTGGGCCTCGTAGACCCGGTGTTTATTCGAATCCGGCATTTATTCGGCGTACGGTGTTTATTTATTAAGTGCATTTTTCAGCCATTTATTTTTTTATCATCAGTGCTGGAGAATTGTTGAATTAAGAACCAAATTTCAACAAAACCCCTAAAAAATGTAAAACAATGCCACCAAGTTTGTCTTATCTCAGTAAATGTAAAGTCATTTAGCCAGTAGCATAGCTACATTTCTCTATGAAACACGGAGGACGTGTATCGGCAACTGCTCGACAGCAAACGTTCTGTGGTGTCGAGGTTCCTGCTCCATCAGTTCCGAGAAAGGCAAAATTATGGAACGATTCGAGGAACTGCTACTCGAGAGACCCACGAGATGATCCTCGCTAGATGGATAAGCCCACAGAAAAGTTACCATGATTTAAAAGAGATTGGCACGATACCTGATGCGTCGTTTGTTTCATCTGTTTTAGTTATAAGTACAATTGTGTAAATGGTAGTTTGGGTTTGATTATTAGTGGCTAAACTCAAATAAAATGGTAGAAAGAGAACTAGTATGCAGTTACAAACACATAATCGTGATTTAATATACCCATCTCGAATAAACGCCGGGACATCAAATAAACGCTGGGACCCCGAATAAACGCCGGGGCGTTTATTTTAAACTCGGCCCTGTGGACCAGGCGTTTATTCTAGCGTCAAATCGAGAAAATACGGTATTATACAAGTCTCTTTCGGCGAATCTTAAGATAAGAAATTTAGAATTAAAGAAAAACCTAACACAAAATTCCCATTTGATAAGACATGTGTCAATGAAAAAGTAAATTAACTTTCCCCAGGCAATATTTGACAGATTATCCATAGTCCTGCTTATTGGAGATGTCTACATTCAGTCGGATTAATTTGTTGATATAAGTTCTGTATTTCTCTCTTTTTGCCGAGTTCGTCTAGTCCACTGTTTAGAGGTATTTGTGTAAAACAGCAAATTAATCCTTCGCAATATCTGGATCGGATAACAAGCTGAAATGTTCCAAAATTAATAATGAATCCCTTGATCCAAAGCTTTTGCAAACTGCTGAAAAAGAACGCTTCATTGTTTTACAAATTGTCCACGTCCTAATGATATTCCGTAGGAATACTCCTTTAGTGTATGATCCTTCTCCTTTGATCTATGACTGGCTCACCATCATGTTTAAGTAATATTTAGTGCCCCTTTCAATAATTAGTACGATTTTTGTCTTACAGGCAGAACTTCGTAAGGCACGGAAGGAGAAACTCCAGGTTTGTAAGATGCTCGTAATAGTCCTGTCCAAATCATCTTGTGATCTTACATAACTGTTCGTTGAAACGTTGATTAAATGCATCTAAACAAATACCGCTGGCTATTTGTGGGTGGTTCCATAGTGTAACGTGTAAAAACTCAAGGTGAAGTACGTTGACCTATCATTCAGTTTTGAGAACATAATTTTCTTGCCAGCAACCGATCAAATGCAATGCGATAATCGCAGGAAATGAACGCTTTTCGGCAGCTTATGAAAATGAAAAGTGGCCTAGTCTAGTTTCCCGGTAGGCTTTTTTTTAATCACCACTTAACATATTTGACCAAGTTTGTCCTCTTTGTTTCAGCCTCTCGATCGATTCAGACGTGCCGTAAGGTTGGTAAGTACACTTTCCTTCTTTCTCGACTCCATGTGAATTCGTCTGAGCCTGAGACATGATCCTGATCTTCTGTGGACACTAAACGTCTCAATCCCCTAAGGAATCAGGACGGATTTCCTAAATGGGACGCCTTCAGAAGCATGGCCTGCGTGCAAACGTCTCCTATTTACTTTGCATCACGCATGAAGCGAAGGAGATAGGACAAGAGTACAGTTTTTTGAAATATATCCAGCTAGTATGCAATCTCGATTAACGATTGTTAGGCACTCGACATTTTCGAATTCTGCACCCCTTCCACAGCGACTGTAATGTTGAAAAAAGATCACGAGCTTGAAAAAAAAATGAACAGTTTCCAAGATTTCTCCCAGATTGTATATCCACTGAGAAGGACCATGTCGTTTTGCAGGGTCGGCTTTCAAACCACGCGGTATTCCCTATAAGCTGCTTGTCACTGCAATTGATTGAATTTTAAAAAGAGATGACCGCGTGCCTTTTTGCAAGTTCCTGCAAGACCATTTTTCCCACCCACATATGTGACATTTATTTGCGATGCGGATAATCAACTAAAACTGTCTCGTCTTTCTCACTTTGTATTCTAGATCCAGACATGTAACACAGCGTTTCGAAGCATTGTGCATTACGCGGCTAAGAAAGGTCAACACGAGCAAGTCACCTCTGACGCTACTTTGAGCTTGAAATCTGCCGCCGTGCAGGGGACTGTGGAGAATTTAATGTTCGATCCACAAGATTACAAATGCCATCACGAGGTATTAAATCCATTTTGTAACTTAGGTTTGCGATGGCCATATTGAGACACAATCCATTGTGGGGAATCCAGGGAGGCAATAAGGACCTTAAGCAGCCTCGACAGCAAGGACAACGAAAATGTCTTTTGTGTGATTTTCCAGATGGCATAATTTGTGTAATGTGACCAAACTATCGAATAGGAGAATACCTAGGGACAACGTTCAAGCTCAGAGAGAACGTGAACGAAAATAATTTACTGTCGTGTGTTTGCATTCTTCGTAAACCTTTGAATTTGGTTATTTTACATTGTTGTTTTGCGGAAGGAAGAAAAGACAATTTACCACTATGTCAAAGAAAGCACTGACGAGAAAGCCATTTCGCTCATTAATTTAAAGCCTTGTAATATATATTCGGTGTTATCGTTGCCGACGCCATCGTAATGCCTCATTAACGAAACGACTTTATGAAGGATTCTGTGTCCGTCTAAGTAGCTTTAGAAAAAAATTAAGGGGATTAATGCAGAGTCTTGCTGTCGGCTTGGATTATTTGCGAGTCAAATATGAAGCCATGACAAAATAAGAGGAATTAAATTACATTCAACCAAAAGATTTTTTGGTAAGGCACGGGAACCCCGGGTGACATGAAAACGAGGGTTCTCGTTTGAGCTGCTACCGTCATGCACTCTTGGCGGGTCCCCTTAAAGAGCATACTTAACTCTCGTTAGAAAAATTCAAGTGCAAAGTTTATTTATCAGAGTAGCGAAGGAAGAGCAAGACACAGTCTCCAACAACTGGTGAAATTAAGATTTCTTAAATAAACTACAAGCCTCTACAGCAACAACTAAATCGCGCAGATAGATACATGACTAGCCACTGGTCACAACTAGAAGCGACGTTATCCGAGGAGCGTTGAGATGGATCAAACAACGGTTGGTTTTGTTTCTGAAAAAAAAAAGAGGCCAAGTCAGACTGTCATGGTCGTCTTCGTTATTTGGCTGTGCAGGCGACTGTAGCCTTCCTCCAGCCCTTCCTATGGTTTTTAGGGTCAGCAACCTAACTTAATGATATAAGCCGGTTTTCACGTCTTATAGGTTGAGAGCTGAGAAACAAATAAATCAAACAAATCAAACTTCCCTAACTGCAAGTATAAAGATTTTTGTCTACTAAAGAACAGCCCACGTCGTGGACTTATTAATCATTTAGCTTTCCTTTTCAGTTTACAATGCCATGTTGGGCCAAAGAAATCGCCAGCAAGGAACCCAAGAACAGGACACCGCAAGAAATTCACTCCATTGTGCAACTCATGAAACAGCTCAAGGGTTTTCGCAGATACAGTTCAATGATACAGGAAGCCGTCTGCAAAGCGCTCAAATACGACTGGTAAGTTTCACGCTGCCACAAATCGTGAAAAAAAAAATGACAAATTACACTTCCGCGCGCCTGTGTTTCCTGTAAAAGCTAATTTTCTCGTTGTTCTTTCTACTAGCTCACTTCAAACTACTGAAACGTATGTTCAACAACCGTCACTGTTAGAATAATGGCTTTTAGAGTTAAAATAAATGCGCCCAAACTCAAGGTTTCTTTTTAAAGTGTATGTGGCTTTGTTTTAAATTTTCTTCAATTTTCTTCAGTTAAATCTTTCAATTTTTCACAGTTTCTATAATTTGGCCAGAAGACACTTTTAAGGCCGAAAAAGCAGGCGTTGCAAAAAGCACATTTTTCGCTTTTCGCAGGTTTTTTGCTTCTATACAAAAATTGGTCTAACGACTGATTTCCTTGACAATTACGTTCTAAGTAGAGCAAAATAAGTATAATCTCTCTGCCAAATTTTACGGAATTTCACAGAAGGAAATTCGAGAAAACCCGAAGGAAAGTTTCCGTTCTTACCCGACAACACTACGTCATAGAATAGGAATTCATCAAGATCGCCATTTGAGCATGGGTGAAATTTAGAACAAGCGGAATTTGGCAGGGAAAGTGTCAACTTCGAATGCTTGTTAACGATATTTGTTTGGCTTTAAAACATAGTCAAGAAGCTGTGTGTTCTTTGAACTGCTTTTAGTCAGCTGCTTGAGGGCTACAATTTGGGTCCTGCTGTCACAGCATGAACTCTCGTCAGCTCGCGCGCGCAGGTTACCAAAGCTTGCGTCATTAGCGTGTACGCGGTCATAAAACTCTATAGAGCCACCTTAACTCATGAGTAACTAGATATATCATGTCTTGTTTGATATCCAGTGCCAGGAAAATCTTACAGCTGTTATTTTCGCCAAAATCATCTGTACAGTTCCACTTGAAAATAAGTACCAAAAGAACCTTGCTTTAGCGTCTAAATATTTTATAACTTGCAAAGAGCGAACTCGAACAATAATTCGGCAACGCCTAGGCCACCTGGGCCCGGAGTGTGACTGAACAAACGTGTAAGAGCAAAAAGGCTATGGCAATCAGTAAGGATTGATGCTGAGTTTGTTTGTTCTTGTTCCGTATAGTTTTGGTCGTCAGCGAGTGGTGATAAGGAAAGGTCACGTGGCCCAGCGTTTTTACTTCATTTTCAGCGGTTCAGTGTGTGTGACCGCAGACGATGACGAGCAAAGTGCGTTTGCCAAACCTACGGAAAACGCTGTGCTTAGGAGAGGAGACTATTTTGGGGTGGGTATATTGACAAATGACAGGGGCGCAGAGTGAAACGAAATTTTAACAAATTTAAACGGCGAAAAAGAGTTTCCCAACCATACCATGTCCTCTCCTTTCCTCTCCGACTCCCTTCCCCAGTTTGAACCCAAGTTTAGACCACAACATCCCATGAAACTTTACGGCACTGGAACGTCCGCAGGTTAGAAAGGAATGAGAGTATAGTGTTCTCGTCTTGTCGGAGGCAACATAGAGGAACAAAAATAACTATTCTGTGCTTAGCTTAAGAGTAATAATGTCAATTATATAAAAGAAAACAAGACTGGAATATCCGATGTGCTTGGACAAATGCAGTGTTGTTGTTGGTATTGCTGTCAGTGAACACCAACCTTTGCTGAACACCTTGTTCTTTTTTACCATTATGTATTACGATGTCTATATATATTTCCTACGCACGTTTTTACAGGAACTAGCTTTCATTAGGGGACATAAGCGGTGCGCAACTGTTGTTTGTTTGGAAAGAACGGAGTTGCTGTCTGTGGAAAGGGAAGATTTCTTTTCCGCCAAGATTGACGAGTGCTTCAACGCGGACATGCAAAGAAGGGTGGAGTTTCTCAAGTAAGAGAACATTTTACGATCAATTATACGTGCAGTCGTCAGAAATTTGAAACCAAATAATACCACGGCTAACTTTCTCCTTCTTTTTCGCGCTTGCTTTTCAGCGTGTGTTTTGTGTGTTTTATGTCTCACTTAAGTCCTGTGTTCACACTTGCTGTTGACACCTGCACGTGCGCGTGCTGACCCTCCATTGCCGGATTAGCTTGCTGGAGGAAATTATTTAATTAAAAATTAAAGATTACAGTTTAAATGTGTCTTCCATAATAGTGTCCACTTTTAAAAAAAAATGAAACTTGAGCTGTGTGGACGTAATAGGCCAAATCCCACTTGGAAAACACCAGTATTTCTGAATAGCCGGATTTTAAAATGTCAAAATTAAGAAGAAAAAAAGTCTGGAAATAAATTTTGACAGTCGGTCGGCATCAAAACTATTTAGAGGCCCAGGAAAGAAAATATGTTCGTAATCTGTGTAATCACTTAGGGCTTTGTAAAAGCCAATCTTCTAGTGTTAAGTTTTATTTAAGTTGCTTTCATTCATCCCGTGAATAAATAATAAATGAAAACAATATTACAGTTTAAAGCAGGGTTTCACATACCACACTGTTCACCGAATTGTTATTATCAGTTATTAAAGTTATTAAGTGATTAAATTCGTCTCCTCGCAGTCTGTTCTGAGCTCCGATCAGACCAAACTCATCGCGTGACGCTTGTCAGAAAAAGTTCGCTCGTGCACACGCGTGCGAGAAACATCACTTCAAGAGCCTGGGTCCGTCTTTCAAAGCATGTTAAAGCTGGTACACGGGATTATTGTCAACTATGATTTCAGTATAGAAAATATTGTTCGAAACCTGCTGTCAGATTATTTCGATACTTTATATTTACTTTGTTTTAAATTGTCTCAAACCGAAGCTTAAAAATAGCCCTCTAAACTCTTCAACTTTCAATCCAAACTAATCCAGAAAAGTTGACGATTTAACTTTCAGTGACATTCCTTTCAGTGACATTCCATTATCAGTTAAACCAAGCATTTGATGGTTAATCTGTCTGAAAACCGAATTTACTTTGAGACTAGCTTTAGCGTTTTATTTATACCGGACACGAATCAGCGTTGTCTCTTACATTTTCTCGTCTGTTGGTAATTAGAACAAAATGTATTCTGCCGGATCCCGGAACAGTTAATTGACCTTGTTTATCTTGAATCAGTTTCTTCCTATTTCATTGTCTTATTTTTTACATCTGTGTAACTTCTGAAGTATGAAAAAAAATTATAAGCGAGAAATAATAATCAAACGTGGGAACAGAAATGCGAAAACATTGACACAAATTGAATCAAGCTTTTAATAATCTAAGTTAGGACTGTTCTATTTATACACTTAGCCGAGAAAAACTTCTTCAGATATTAAGTATATACAATCTATAAGCTGGGCGACCCAACCGCTTTCTCATGAAAAGAAAATGTACCTTATCTGTGTTCCCAGATACATTGTTCCTTACGACAACAGTTCATAACAGCATGCCTTAAATCGTACTCTGAAGCTCACTGTAAAGGAAAAAACTATCCTTATAGACCAATATTGTATTGCCAATCTTTCTGGAGCCGTCTTCCTAAAAGATAAATGCCATGTCGTTCATGTTTTGTACGTTTTACTGGAAAACTGAAGTGAATTGACAATGTTGTTTCAACTATGTGTACACATTATTCACTAAAACTCTGAGGGATCTACATAACATACCTTTCCACTCCTTACTATCGATGATTGTGACTAGTTATTTCTCAATTTCTATCAGAGAACATCAAGTGTTTAGCACATGGCCTGAAGGTGTTGTCAAGAAAGTTGCCGAGGAAAGTAGACTGCAGGATTATAACACCGATGAAGTGATTGTACGCGATTCTTCTAATTTGCATTGGGTGATATTTGTTATGAAGGTAAAGACATGTTAGAAGGCTCAGGGGTTGGGTGCAATGAGTCGTTGTAAACCAACATGTAGCTTCTTAATGTCTGCATAGCAGACTTGGATACACCTCGGATTTGTCAGAAGTGTATCCAGTTCAATCTGTTACAACCCTTAAATGGTGCAGTCACTCTCGTGTGAGTACTTATGGTTTGAGTATAATTTTAAAATATCTGTGATCATAACACGATCAATTGAGATCTTTACTATCCAAGATAGGATGTTGACATGAGATACAAATTTGATTTTACATTTGCGGAATATGAACGGTAATAACTTGAACTTTTTCCTCCTGGCAGAGATGTTACACTTGGGTAGACATTAAATAGTACGCTTTTTGAGTGTTTCCCAACCGAAATGAAAAGAAAAGCAAAAAGTATTCGTTTTCCATGCTCTGAACCGATCTTAATTTCTTGACATCGAGTTCCGTTCAGGCGAAAACGACAGTCATTAGCTAGGAAAACTCTTTACAGAGGAAAAGTATTTGTCATAAGTTTATAACTACAAAAGGAGCAGCTAGTTTACGGCAGCGTACTCAAACCCCATTTGTAAGCGATAATTATTGTGGCAAGTTTTTGGTCATGCGTCTTTATGCAGGTTAAGTTAGCTAAAAGAATAACCGTCCCACGGACGAGATCTCGTGGTTGTTGCACAGGGAACACAAGCTCAAGAGCAGACCACTTTAGTTTCAAACTGTAAGGATTTGTATGGAACTTGATTGCTAGTTTAGTCAGGAAACTAAAAATGGCAATAAGCAGCCAATTAAGTGTTCATACCAGATTACATATTGTCCTTGTGTCTCGTGACCGTCTCGAAGCCTTTCAATCATTTTTCTCACTCTGAACAGCAGGATCCGCAGACACATCAGCGCCTAAAAATAACGGAAGTGTCTTCGACATACCCTGATGATACAGCGAAGCTCCTCTCTTGGAAACCGAAGAGCTCGAGAACATTAGAGAATCTTCTAGAGAATCACTAGAGCTCACGAAAATAACCACAGGAATGTGCAATCCACTACAGTATCTCGTAGTTGCTATCGCAACCACGAGGTAAAAACGAAAACCATAAAGAGAGGTTCTTCAATAAAGAGAGGCTCTTCTTCGCTGAAAACATGCGTAAATTACCAATAAGCCATAATTAGTATAATTTTACTGCTATGTTCACCGCGCTACCCGGTGAAGGTAACATTTCAAGGCGCGGCTGCTAAGCTATGTTAATTTTTTTCGTGTGTTGTTTGTCAAGTTTTAGCTCCTTTTTTTTTTAACTTTTTGGTGACCACATCTCAAAATTATACTAAAACAATTATCCGCCTCAGGCTCGGTAAATATTGTCGAATAATCCCCTCGACTTCGTCACGGGGATTATTCGACAGTACTTACTTCGCCTTCGGCGAATAATTGTTAATTATAGATGAATGCATACGATGAGTCAGGCAGGACATTGCAATGTCAATACTTTACTTTTTTTGCGTTTTTTTTTCTTGTGAAGGGTCAGTGTGATGTTCTAAGACTCTTAGACCTCAGTAACTGCAAAGACTATATTGTGCACGCCCAAAAGTACAGAATGGAAAGAATACAAGATGATACACCATCCATTTACCGCCCAAACACCACTGACGTTTCCTCAAGCTCAATCGTGTTACGAGGATTTCCACCAAGAATGGGGAGTCCCGAAGCTGAAACTACAAAAGGCTCGGAAAAAAGCAAGACTGCCCAAGAAAAGGCAAAACCCAAATCGGCGTGTGTTCAGTCAGCAGAGAAATCAGCACATAGGGACCAAGGTTCAGCTAAAGGAATCTTGCACTCGGAAAAATCCAGGGGAAAATCAACAAAAGGTCACGTGAGCTTCCGATTTGAGGAAAAGCAAGAGTCTAGTCCCACTCCTAAACAGGAGAGGCGCGCTTCCTCAGAACCCCTACGGGCTAATAATGTCACGGACGAAGAAATGGAGACGGAAGTTGATGATGGATTGATTGAGGAGCGAGTGGAAAGTAACGTTGGTGTTGGAGTGTATCTGATGGTGGATAGGCTGAGACCGGGACAGTGTTTTGTAAGTATCGGTTACTAAACTCAGCTCATAAAAAGGTTGATTATTAGTGCATTTGTTAGCCAAACAAACAAACAAACAAACAAACAAACAAACAAAACAAAACAAAACAAAAACAGGGTACAAACGACTGATAGCCAACTAAGTGTCTTTAATTTAACCGAGAGTCCGTCCACTGGCAAACTTGCAATGCAATAACTGGCTACGGAAGATCACTCTAATTTTCGATAATCTGCTCTGGGAGCGCACGAGCTAGAACATTTCTGAGATACCAAAACAAAATTAGACAAAATGTTGATATTTTATGTTGAATAAATCGGTCACTGATTAACGCTGAATCAGTGACTGCATGTCCGCTCTCGTTTTCTGTAGGCTTTGGCAGTGGCGTCAAAGGATCGTCTCTGCTAACTTCAGCCGATAGAAACCTTTGAACTTGCAGTGCAGTTGGGAAATGACCTACTAACAGCTGCACTTGAAACTTGAAATCTCTGAAGAAAGATCTGTTCAGAAGTGTTCAGCTCTGAGTTGGTTGATCGACCTCAACGTTAACAAAGTGTATGCAGATTTCTCCTAGTGACAAACATTAGAGGTGACATTACACATGTACTGAAGTTGCTATTATTTGATTCCATGATGACGATGTTATTTTCTTTGTAACAGGGTTCTTGGTCTTTGTTGGATCAGGAAGATAATATATCCAATTCAACTGACCAAACTGACCAAGCAAGGAACAGCATTAATAGTCGCCTCAAGAAAAAGAAGCAACCCAGAGAAAGACAATTTACTTTGGTCAGCGGAGGTTGCGAAGTCATCAAATTAGCTAAAGAAGTTTTCTTCAAGTATTCTGATGATTCTACTCTTGAAAAACTGAGAAAGCTAACTGTCACATATCCACGAGATAGCATTCTCTGCCAAACATATCTTCAACAGAGCGATTGGCGCACTTACAGGGAAGAAATTGTAGACAATGTTGTTGTTAGGCACATTGCGCGCTTAGAAACAGCAAAAGGATCTGCACGTTCGCACACCGTAAGGTCTTCTCCAGTCCCCTCTCCGCTTTGCTCTATGAAGATGTGGCCGCCAGTTAACTCTAAGTGGGAGTATTTTCCAGATGTAGGGTGGGTGTCGGGTCAAGTTACGAGACCAGCTATTGAGGGTAAGCGAGCATCAAAGTCAAGTAAAGCTTTTGCTTCACAGTTTTTCAATCATGCGACGAAAGAGTTGGCTGTTGCTCTGGTTTTGCTTCACGGTGCTTTTTGATTGGTCCAATAATCTCCGCCACTTAAAATCCCGACCAACCAGAAATAAAGCAAAAGTAGTGTCTTTGCTGCAATTGTTTTGGCGCGCTAAGCGTGTGTTGCTTGTGTGTACATACTTCGTGTTCTTATTAGTTCACTGAGTTGTTTGTGTTTATGATTTGTCAGCGTGGTAACTTTGGTTCAGGTTTCGCGACAGTCAGTTGAATAGAGCTCTGTGGTTATTACGCTGGATGATTCTGGTTAAAGGCAATGCCTTTTGAGCCCAAAACAACACAACACAACACAACACAAAACAAGACATCAAAAAGACCCCCCTCCCCCCCAAAAAACAGAACAACACCATCAACCTACTAGTTAAGGCTACATCTCTGATTCATCCTCGTCAACTTTGGAGAGTAAGGTACTGATTACAACAACTAACAGTTAAGGGCCTCAAAAACACATCTCCGTGGTTTGGCCTGAAGCTTACTATACTGCTTTGACGATAGATTGATTAGGATACCTGAGGATTTTTTCCCTTAGCACAGAACGAATTGTCATTATATACAAATTATTTTGCAGCCGGAAGTTCAAGAGCAAATTCTGCCACGGATCGCACAGCAGGGACGACGTTCGACCGAAGCAGCTCTTCACAGAGAAAATGTTCACCTCGAACATTCAGGAACCCTCGTAGGTCTTCCAGGACAACTTTCGGATCCTCTGGGACACCTCGTGGGTCTCCCGTACAGCTTCTTGTGTCTGCATCGAGGTCACCTGAAAAGCTTTTACCCCTGGTTACAAACGACCTGGTGTTAGCACAAGGGAGTCAAAGAGCATTGGTACTTACCCAGGGAGGAAGCAGATTCAATGATTATCAACTACAGATAGAGAGAAGAATTATCAATAAGCACGACTTAAAGAAGGCTAATGCGCAGTTTGGAAAAGTAACATAGCAATGCTTTCAGGGTTTTGATAACAACAAGTGTCTTGCTATGTAACGTATTGGTACTTTCTAGATATTAATCATAGGAATGATATTTAGCAATTATTTCAATAACAATTGCCAACTGTCTCAAACAGTTTAAGGCCTGGGCTCAAACGCTGGGTGGAAAAAATGGTTGATCGACCATACCTTCTACAAGAACGCATGGAAAAGCATGAAACTTTCCTCGAATACAAATATTAACCTTCACTTTTGCCTTAAACTATAATTTTGATCACGTGACAGATCACATGACCAAAATATAAAAATTTCGAAAAACCACGAATTGCCGGCGAATTTAAGTTGTATTGATAAATCAAACAGCGTTTTCGATAAAAATTTAACATATCTAGCCTTCCACGTTTGGAATGAATGTCCTGGAATTTTAAAAGTAGATAGACATATCAGCGCTCAAAAATGGAATTTTATGGGAAAAGTTGGCCTTTGCCCTTATAACTTTACTTAAGTTAACAAAAGATGATCATTCCAGACGTGAAAGGCTGACAATGGTTAAACTACATCTAAAGAGCGTTTTTGTTCGATGTCATGTCTTCAATCCATTGGCAATTCGTCAAATAATTGCTATTTTTCGAAGCAACAACCACGTGACCTGTCCGTGACGTAGTAGACCACCTGGTGCCCTTTAAAATGTTAAGGACGATGACATCTCTGTGTGTGACAAATTTTCGTTTTCTTTTCTTGCTCCAAGCCAATAATATCGCGAATAAACAATTTATTCCTGGTTTCCCCTTTAACTCAGGCCTTAAACTACTTGAGGTCATTAAAAGCAAAAGATATATTTCAGTTCGAAATTTTGCTTTAGTTTACTTTGTTTTCGTAGTGACAGTTTTTTAGTTACCAAACGTAAAAATGTTTATTTAAAAGATTTATTAAAGTGACGCTTATTTATGAAGGTGAATAAAATAAAAATAAATAAATAAATAAATACATCCGCGCCTTTTATACCGTTCTGTGAGATGTTGTGTCATGTGACTTGAAATAGATCACTTTTTCCTTCGTTCCCACGCTGTCTCTTCTTCCCAACCCGTAAAGTCCTTCTCTCTCGCTTCATGACGCGGGAAGAAAAGACACTCTGGGAATGAGGTTGCCCCAGCACTTGGCGATTCATTGATACACCTGGGGCTAGAAATTTGTGTCTGCAAAGAGGAAATGACACAGCAACGTTTCGAATTGAGACCTAATTCAAATTATTGATTTACTATTTGACTAGTTTTACTAGTCTCTGCAGTTGCCAAGAATGGATTTTGTGATATTCGGACCTCTAGTTACCAATAAGTTTACAGAAAATAAATAAATAAATAAATAAATACATATCTGTGACTGGAAAGCAGTGAAGCGAATTTTTTGGATAGTCAAGCAATCACCTTGCTTCTCTTGCTGTCCTCTGAATTTGTAATTTTATCAACAATAGATTTGTCAATGGCACTTACATTCTAGTTAATTAATACTTTTAATCTTCACTTTGAAGTTTAAATTCCCCGCACTGTCTATTTCTTATAATGTTAGCTCTTCCACGCTAATTTGGTGCATCAAGGTAATCTTATCTGTGAGTTTTTTTTGACACCCGAAAAAACAAGGTTGGGGTGTATGTTATCAATTGAAGCCGAAAGCCTCGGCTAATCGCATAATGGTTCCACAAAATAGAGCTTATTTTAAAATAATAGTTGTTTGATTATTCCAGATATCACCAAACCAAATCTTATAACTGTTTTATATGTTGGTTAATATAAGGAAAACATAAAATAGAAACAAAAGCCACCGTTTCGTTTGCCTCGACAAAGGTGAGTTTAAATTTCGTTCACTACTCCTTCTTGCCTTATTATTATTATTATTATTATTATTATTATTTTTTTTTTTCTACTTTCTTCAAAGACCCATGTACACTCTCCCATGTTTTCCTAATTTTCATTTTAAAATACGTTTGGAAATTCTTACTCCGTCAAAGAAGTAAATTGGACAGTGTTTAGAAGACGTGCACTTGACACGATTACCTAATTATTTTGTTTGTACCCCCATATTTTTGTTATATCCTTCCAAATTATCACACTATTGCCTTCGAAATAACTACATTTTTTGCTCGATAAATTCTCTTCAATATTTTTCTGTAGTGAAACGAATATTTGGCAACAGGAATTATCAGCGAGTCTGAACTCAGTGTTTAGAGCGATTTTACTTGACCCGTGAAATAGATATTGGAGCAGTGCTCCCTATTAATCCCTAACTCTTTTGTTTTCTTTTGTCTGCTTTGGTATAATAGGCACTGACTATTACACTTTGTTTAACGGGTTAAGTAAAATTACTCTAAAAACTGCGTTACTCGATAACTATATCACACTCAAATGCAAACGCGACTGCTTTTAAAAGTATTATTATTTATTGTGCATTACAAAACATACCACAGCTCTGTTTGAACAATGCTTGTTTTCGTTTAGCAAGCTTTTTGAAAAGGCGACGTTCATACTTTGTGCCCGGGGACGGTATCTGGCAGGCATAACATAAACATGGCTTTTAAAAGTACCCGTAACAAAAAATGAGCACGGCGCTCGGGCACTGGACACAAGGTGGGTCACACCAGTCTGCACACAATTTGCGTGACAACTCAGGCATTAGGCCACAGACTCTGGTTTCTGGTTTTTCACTTAAACCACGTATTTTAAGTTAAATCATGTTTCTTAGTGGGTACCAAATGTTTACTAAATGTGAACGACCCACAGTTTTCTCCAGACCCTCCCGGGTACTGTGCCTGGGCACTGTGCCCGGGCACCAACTGTGAAAGTCGCCTTAAGTAATTTTATGTACTTCGCCTTAATTAGCTTTCACCATGCCATATAACTGGTGATTCTATTAACTAAAGCATAATCGATGGCGGACAAGATTGAACCTTAGGGTGTATTTATTAGCAGCATGGGTGGATACGCTTGTCAGTTGTTGAACCAATTGCCGGTGTAAGCTTCTTGCAAAGGCATTTCTAGTTCTACTACTAGCATTCAAAAAATTTTAGAATCCTCTGTAGTCCTTTTTTTTTAGTTTGTGATGTCCAACGATATTGTTAGTTGGCCGTGAGAAAACCTTTGAACATTTTTTCTCGAAATCGTTATCGCAACCAACCGAATGTAATACTTTTCTTGTTTTCGTCTTCTCAGGAGAAGTAATTTTTCAGAAACTGTGTCTGGTTGATAAGGCAACACAGCCGAGGAGTTCTATTTGATCGTATAGGAAACTGCTCTATTCGAATTCCTTAACAGTGCCTTTTACGATTGAATGGAACTGCTCTGGATGCTGTGAAGGCAGAACTTTCCTTTTCCGTTCTAAAATCTAAGAACTTGAACAAATGCTCCACGCAGAGAGGCTCTGCTGAAAGTAATTCCACCCTTAATTTATTCTACAACATTTTAGGTGCAAATGTAGACCAAAGCGTCGTCTCAATCCTGCCTGACTGTCAAAAACAGAATACAACAGCCTTTGGGGAACACAAGATATCGTGTAATAGCCAAAACATTTCGCTTATTTTACCATTTTTTGTGCTGCGCGTTTACTATCTTTTAATACGCTTACCTTAGATACGAAAGCCGTTATATATAAAATTGCACTAGGCCTTAAGGTCTAAAAAATCAGGCTCTTATTTCAACCGCTGAAGTTGCTTACATCACTGCGATCATTCACTCATAACGTCTCAACCTTTTTAAAGGTTTAATATCACATATAACAGAGCAAATTTGTAACTTGCAGGTTTGCTAAAACAGGTTTTTGGCCTTTATACTAAGAGGTGCACCGTACGTGCGCTTCCTTCTCCTTCTTCTTTCCTTTTATTTTTTGAGGAATTCTTCACTGCACTTGCGCTGTCTCGACCGGAAAAGAATATTTCAACTCGCGAGTTTTTTGCAAAGCTACGAAAGGCAACTTCGTTTTTCATTCCTTTTCATACCTTTCAAGTGCTTAACATTGACTAACATTGACTAATTTAGGCAGTTTTAATGGAGTTCTGGTTTTGATAACCAAGGCCAATGTGTTCGCAGGCATAACTCATGGCTTTCCATACAATATACTTTATGACGCACGGTCTTCACACGTTGTCTTCAGTTGACGTAAGCTACGTGGTGCACGGAAGAAACCAATCAACATCTATCAATGCTCACAGCGCGCGGAAGTTAAATGTTAAACCTGACATCAGAGTATGCTGAAAATACAGTTTAAACATAATAACGGATAAGTTGTGCCTCACATCATTACATTTTTGCGCTCTCTTATAGGAGTTATTCTCAAGCAATGTAATAAACCACAATACAATGTGTCAAGGGTTGTTTGCGTTAGACTGACCATGCTATGGTTAATCGGTTCATATCATTTAAAAAAATATAGCTACCTGGATTTTTGAAAACGATTCTCCTCGACTGAGGCTTCAAAGTCGGCAAAACAAAAATTATGAGTATTATGAGTCTTTTTTTTTTCGTCCGCTCTCTTCCTTTCCTTCTCCTTTCTCTTTCGTGTGCAATCGTGATATAAGTTTGTAGTGTAAGCTTCTAGCTTTAAATTTTATCGTCCTAAAATAAAGGTCTTAAAGGTCTTAAATGTGCTTTTGAGGCTGATTGAAGTCATTAAACCTTGGTTTCAGGGTCGTTCCGGTGAAAATGGCCACATTTTCAGGAGCCACTTGTTAAAAAACCCAGCTATATATATGCAAATAGATGTCTCTTGATATGATATGAAGCCACACTTGAATAGTGATACTCTTAGAAATCTTGAACGTTAGACCCAGTCACATGACAATCCTGGTCTTGATGTAAGGAGAGAACTTCATCCACCTATTAGGCCACGTGTAATAGAAAAAAGTCAATTTAAGTAAAACAATCCCGGCTATAAACTCCTCCCGCCCCTGCTTATTAAGCCCATTGCTCCCGGCATTACATGTCCGTTTTGAACACGTTTCATACCTGGTTCAATAACTTTTACAGTCGTACTGAACACGCATTTTAAAAATCGTTTTAATTGCATTGAACAGAAAAATGGAGCTCAAACTTGCATTTATCCTGCATTTATTCTGTGGTCGAGTGTCATTTGTCAAACCCTTGGAATCTTTCGAGTGCTCGCTTCCTCTCCGCTTTCGGCCGCCACGATCAACGTGTTGCGGCTGACGTAGGTAGAAACTACCTCCTGAGTGAATTTCAATCATGTTTCGATCACGATTAGCGCAATGCATCGCCTCATGTGATCACTTTTCATAGTAAATCATGTTTCAGTTTATTATTACACTAACTATTTTTAACCTTTTTATAAGTCTTTTGGTACAAGTCAGCTTTCTAAACTTGATTTTTCTCGGCCCGAGTTAAGAGTGAAGAAATCTACATTCCACCCATCCATTCACCCATTTATCAATTCATCAATCAATTTTTTTGTGTGTGAAATGTGAGGACATCCTGGTGAAAAAAAAAAAGATATATATATA
>Ga0126336_10000094_pt1 | contig 23293 bp, 18 predicted proteins | sample SidCmetagenome_FD_92530 | JGI IMG/M metagenome (GOLD analysis project Ga0126336, IMG submission 92530) | Coral microbial communities from El Islote,Puerto Morelos, Mexico - Siderastrea C C metagenome | ecosystem: Host-associated > Invertebrates > Cnidaria > Coral | place: El Islote,Puerto... | reverse complement strand
TGACTGACTGACTGACTGACTGACTGACTGACTGACTGACTGACTGACTGACTGACTGACTGACTGACTGACTGAGCTCAAAGGGCATGGTTACCTGCTTGTTGCAGACTGCTATACACATGATGAGATATTTGTGCAATCCTGAAGTGTCAATACAATGCTGTTACATCCATCAAGTAACAGCCCATCTGGTGATCTTAAAAAAAAAAGCATGTGACGTTTAAGAGATACCTTTGTCCCTATCAGCTATTTTAATAGCTGCTGTCCCATGGACGAGATCTCGTGGTTGTAAATGTGTTTGTTTGTTTGTTTGTTTGAACTTTTCTCATCTTCAGAGAAGCATACTTGTCACAGATACTGAGGAAAGTATCTTTGTACTTTACCCACTGTTTATTTTTTTAGTAAGTACATTTAGACCCAGAAACAGTTACATTGTTCCAAGAGACATGCTGCAAGTCGCTATTGAGCTTCAGCAGTGTATGTGCCAAACTGCGGCAGCAAGGCTTTACAGTGTTGTTGTTTTGCATGATTTAGGAGTTACGACAATCCCTGGATATGCCAGCAGCAGCATCCTTTAAACATGTTAGTCCTGCTGGGGCAGCTGTTGGTGTGCCACTGACTGCTGAACAAGCCAAACTGTGTATGGTTGATGATATGATTGACGGCCTGACACCATTAGCTACAGCTTATGCCAGGGCTAGAGGAGCAGACAGGATGTCTTCATTTGGTGATTGGGTTGCTCTGTCTGACATCTGTGATCTTCCTACAGCAAGAGTAATTTCAAGAGAGGTGAACTAATATTCCGCATAATTTTTATATGTACACAACATGCAGCTGAGTTTTCATAAACTTTTCAAGCACATGGTAAAACTTGTGAATTTGGCAGCTGATTAAATTTTTACTTGTACATCTTTGTATAAGAATTTTGTTATCAGTTTTAAAGAAATTAATTTAGCTGCCAAAATTAAACTAAGGAATAAACTGGATATGGGTGGTGAATTTGGCTGCCACTGGCTGACTTATTGAAAACCCTGTGCAGGTAAAATTTACTCTCATAATCACCTGATACTTGATGCATTAGCCCTTTACAATGTGTGGACAACACCATTGCCTTTTGTCAAATTTTCTTGCCATATGTGGGACAACATTCTTGAAAGCAAATGCACAGCATTTTTGAAATATATCAAAACCTGAATATTTTCCACAATTTTCAGCTTAATATATTTTGACAAACAAATCAACTGCTGATATGATGCTTTCAACCTTACTGGTCCTTGCAGTACTCTGGACATATATCACATCTGGGTATTGTAAAAAAATGACCTAATACCTTTATCAAAAGTAACTGGGGAGTCTCTGACAAGATAGATGAGATCAGTCCAGACCATATTTAAAAAATGCATACAGTGGTTTTTTGGTTCTCCCCCCACACTCCAATGTTGGAACTTTACGGGACATCCTTGCATGAGTGAAGCTGCTTGAAGCTCCTTCAACATTGAAATGGAGGTAAAGAGATCTGTGACAGGCAAAATTTTAAGTAACAATGAGTATGTAGTTTTGATGATGGTTGACTAAAGAAATCATTGGTAATTGCATGTTTGCAAAAGTTTGAGATATTATTTTCCTGATGCCGACTTTTTTGGCCTGTAAACCTTAAATTTATGCAATTGGTTGCATTATGATATATATGTGAGAAAGGCAACAGGGTGTTGCAGAATTTTGTGGTTCCATGCTTGTGACAAACAATTTACTTACATATATTACATTACCGAGCTCTACGTATAGAAATCTATCAACATCGAACAGGTTATGGCATTTTATATGTCCCAATTGGCACCTTTAGGGCTTAAAGGATCTAGCATGCACCTAATCATTTATATTGTTGTGTCGTGGATGAAGATGGTTGTGGAAAAAACTCTATGACTTATTTACTTCGTGGCCACTCTTGTAGGTTTCAGATGGCATCATTGCTCCAGGTTATGAACCAGATGCACTGGAAGTACTGAAAAAGAAAAAAGGAGGGAAATACTGTGTACTTGAGGTATAACGTTTTGTGCAAAGACATAGCAAGGGCACATCTGAATGTACAAATTAATATGAATTTTATAAATGTTCACACAGGCAATGCTTTCCCCAAGAGAACTTCAACACATTGAGGTGTATGCTGCTGCACATCGTCAAAATCACAATCAAAGTTGCCATGAAATCACAGCAAAATTGCTAGTAGTTTAGCAATACACTGTTGATTTGAAATCACACTTGAAATTATAGCTCATTATAAATCACATAATGTAAAATCTCCCAAGCCTTTATACTTGTACTACTATTATACACTTGTCTTTCACTTTGTCAGATTATTCCACTTATTTATGCATGTTTTTCAATTATTGTCTCCACTGAAAAAAAAATTGTTTCAAGTTCACACTATCTCAATGAATGTAGTATTTCATCAGACATGTAATATTAACTGTAGGCAAGAAAGTTGTCTAAATAATGGAATTCTCTGTTTCTGTAGATGGACCCTGGCTATGAACCCTCCGAGTTAGAGAGCAGAACCATCTTTGGACTTAAACTTGAGCAATTGAGAAACAATGCCAGAATTGATGAGAGTGTCTTCACCAATATAGTCAGCAAGAGACAAGATGTGAGCAACTTCATTCAACTTTCAGTTTCCTGGCAAATGTTGCTTTTCATTGAGATTGTTGCATTAAAAAACTGTCTGGATTACATTTTTGCAAAATATTCAGCTGATAAACAAATATATATCTTGGACCATGGTTTATCTTTTTGACCAGTCTCATCTCTGAAAATTTGAGTTAATTTGGCTTTTAAATTATCTTGTTTAAAGTTCTTCAACTTATTCCTTTCAATTTTTTATGTGGGAATACATGTAAGTCTCTTCTTCAGGTAAACTAAATTTTTACAAAACTTACTAGGCTACTGAGGAAATAACAGATGACTACATTAAAGACCTCTCCCAACTATATCCAAGTTGTAAGTCTATTCCATGATGGCTTATGGGACATTTGAGAACATAGCATGATTTAATTGCACAATAACAGTTGTTATTTTTAGCATACTGTTCGCAACAAAATTTTGCTCGTGGATGAGAGTGGTCAGTGGCTTGAGTTGTTGGGCTCATGCTTAAAGGTGTGGTCAATAGTCTTCATGATCATGATCAGTATCAGGTGCTTTGGCTAGTGCAAATTTTTATGGGTTTGCAATGTTCACCTCTTTTCCCTTCCTCTGTAATCATGTACTGTCATTTTCACTGAACATCATTTTCAATGTGATAGGTCCCTTAGTGTCCTTCATCAGCAGAGAAACTTGACACGAGGACATTTATTGTGTTAATTTGTGATTGTAATCTGATCAAACACAATGACTGATACATGTATGCAGTGATTTTATAGATAGGCTTTGTTGCCTCATACAAATAGTTGGAAAGCTTTGTAGAATTGGTTGTGTGAGCAAACAGTCCTGCATTGGGGGAGGGGGGGTCTGTGTGGCTCCACACTCTGGAGTCTATATGACTTCCTTAATCCTAATTTTGGACATAACATTATTATTCCCTCAGTGCTTCCATGAAATGCACATCTGACAGATTTGTTGTTTTTAGTTGGAGTTTACAAGCACCTAACCAAGAGTTTATTCAGTGGGATTCTCATTTAAACATCTGTACTCCTTGCCGTCTTTGCCCATTTCCTATCTATACCCACTTGTCCATGTCCAAGGAGTCACTGGGTGGCCGGTCAGTTGTTGTATCAAGTCGTGAGGTCTTTGTTTTTCCCCTGTGATGTCAAGCCCTATTTGTACAAAGCTTTTATCCAACTTTACTGTTTTGTCCTTTTTCTGCAGATAGGTATGTGGCATAGAAACGGGTCATCAGCATTTCAAAGATCATCCAACAATAATGAGGACTGGATTCACTTTTTCTTTTTCCTGTGTTTTTTCACGATCTACAAAGGAAAAGCAGTACAGTAACAGTATACAGTGTACAGTCCTTTCTAACCCTCATTAGCATCTCAAAGCCAACGAAAAGATCCTCACACTCCCAATCAGTGTGCCAAATTTCTTTAGAATCTCGTGCAGTCTCTAGAGCTTCTGGAGAGTCTCCCTGTCCATGCTATCATCGATTACCAGGCTACCAGTCGTAGTTAATGAAGCCGAAATGCAGAGAGTTCCATTCAATGGGCTACTCCAGCATAATTGGGACAGTAGCACATCTTTCAATTTACAGGACTAACTTGGCATGCTTTATTTTCAGTTACCAAAGAGTGCCGTGCGAGACTTGATAGTGGCCAGTATTGCTCTGAAGTACACTCAGTCTAATTCTGTGTGTTATGCGAAGGATGGACAGGTAAGGCACTCCTTAGTTCATCCCTGGCTTCCAAGTAAGACTTGACTCTAAATCTGTACTTTTTAATCCTTTTAATATGTATATAGGATAATTCCAAGCAAAGTGAAAAAAGGCTCATGTTGAGACATGCAATTTTCTTTTGATCAACAAGTTCTATGATTTTATGAGATTTGAGAGCAAAAATGTGGTTGATTATGGCCAGACATAATGATGCCAGTTGTGTACAACACCGACGACTAAAAGCACAATTTTTATTCTGAGAGATAAGACTAGTGGAGGGCTTACTTTGATTTTTTCTTAACAAAAAGAATGACCCAAGTTTATGATAGCCCATTCCTATTTTGGGCATGGTAATTAGCCTTTCTGTTTAAAACTAGAAAGAAACAAAAGTAGAGCACTTCCTCAATTTGCCAAACATGAGTTGAATCATTCGAGCCACTTACAAATTGTCTGCTTACAGGAGAGTTCATATCAGTCAGTAACTGTACTTTGCCTTAGCGTGTTTGGGTGGTTTGACTGTATTTTTTGGAAGCAAAGCAATTCGAGTGGCTGATACTTCAGGATCTGGTACCTCACACATTTACTACACATGGAAGAACTTTTCCAAAAAAGTTAGTTTGATTGCGTATAACCTTAGCAACAAGGCTATGATGTCATGCATGTTGTGTGTCTCCAGTATATTCTTGACATCTCGAACACAACCTTATGACCCTGGTAGGCCACCTATAGGTCTTCCTGACCTAACAATTTTTAGAAATTCCATGGGAGTGTGTGTGAAAAGTTCAGTTTTTGTTACGCATGTTGCAAGTGAAAAAATGAATAACATATCGATATACCGGTATTTCAGAAATTATACTCCCAGTTCATTCAGGTGGAGGCTTAGGCAATTCAAACATCAAATGTTTCATTTGCCAAACCTAATGCAAATGAGCAAAAGCTTTTTTTTTCTGTTTATTTGCATTAGGTTTGGCGCATGAAAAGTTCAGTGTTAAAACTGGTCCTGAGGAAAAATTCATGCCAACCTATTTATGATTGTCACAACAGTTTTGATAATGGATTTACTAGGTAATTGGCATTGGTGCTGGACAGCAGTCTCGTATCCACTGTACCAGGATGGCAGGCGATAAAGCAAACAACTGGTATGATTATATACTCGTGGAGGAGTCTTGTTAATTGCTACGTTTTTGTACGTTTCAGCATTTTATCTTTATTAACTCCAGACTAGACTAGGAGGGTTATATAAAATGGAGAAGAAACAAGTTTTCACGGTGACTGAAATTTAAGTGGCGTTCTCGCTAAAAGCGGTCCACTAGATTTCGCAACCAAAAATAGTTTTCCTTTATTTTTTGTTTGTGAAAAGGGTTTGGTACACATGTATCAAAACCACTTTATTTATTTTCCAATTCTTTATTTTTACTTTGCTACAAGCCAAAAACCAATTTTGCCCGCAACGGGGTTTCTGGTGGTGATCGAAAGGCTGAAATTTATAGATTTTGAAAGGCGCGCTGCGGCCAATTAGATGCAGTTTCCGGAATGTTGCTTGGACCTAGTATCTAAGGTAGACCGACTAAGTTCACAGACAAATTGTGGAAAAAGTTGATAAATTTTTTAGCACGCCAGGTAAAGTTAAAGACAACCTACTCTGAAGCATATAATGAGATCCCAAAAATGGGCCAAATACAAGAAACAATTTCGCATCGTTTGCGACCTAAATTGGGTTAAAGAACAACATCACAGCAAAGTTCTTACCTTATTTAATCAATTTGCCAACATCACAGCAAAGTTCTTACCTTATTTAATCAATTTGCAAGCTCAAACATGCGTATCTCCCTGGATCACATGCGAAAACAGGTTAGAACTCCGCCATGTAAATATCGCTCGTGCCAAAGGTCACTGACATAACCCTAGAACTTGGCAAAAATCCATTTTTCGGGGATGCTAATCCCTTGTTGTCCAGCAAAATAAATGTCTATAGCTTCCTTTAATGCTCGTACATCCAATATTGATCCAGAACAGGATGAAAGTTGCGTTAAGTTGATAAATCTTCATGGCGGGTGACGCTCAACGAAGTAAACAACGTCAATGATTCAAATTTTCTGCTCCTCAAGGAATACAAAACATTTTCAAGATCCCTAGAAAAAGAAAAGAAGTTAATATGTAGTTGAACTCTAACAATGAATTTAGACTGTTCAACACCTCCTGCAACTTGGACGCGATTGAGGCAGAAAAATATAATTTGAAAAGTTGCAACGAAAATCGTGGTAGTAGTCCAGACTCACCTGTCGCCAGAAGGTGAAATGAAATTATTTTCGACTAAGCCTGAGTTTCCGTTATAGCCTTGGTTGTAGTCGTTCAGTAATGGACTTTAGGAACCTTCTTTTGAGTAGAAATTGTGAAGTTCGCAGTTAGAATTACTAATCTCCGAAGACTTGGGACGACAAGACAACAAGATTCTTGGAGTTTGCTTACGTCACAATTTGCCACACAATCTTATCAACGTCGCGCGACAATTAACTTAGTAACAGGTGAAAAAATCCTAACGAAACCTTGCTAAGAACTGTGTAATGTAGATGTCGAGAAAGGCCTTTGTTAAGGGTCTCCAGTGTCAGTGTAGGGATATTCCGTTCCATAAATTTAACTCCCATGCACTTATAGATATCTACAATATTTAGCACATTGTATTTATTCTATATGCGGTACTTTTCAGGTTAGAAGAAATGTCATTGCATTTACTAGAAAACGCACTTTGGTCAAACTTGTCAAAAAAGCGCCTCGCTTTTCATTTATTATCATTTCCGGATTGAATAAATTCTGAGCCACACATATGCAATTGTTGGCTCGTAGTCGTTGATTTTTTTCTACGGCTGGTTTTGTTTCGCAGCCACCTACAATCTTCAAAATGATTTATTTATTATTTACTATTTTAGTGGAAAATAGACGACTTGTAAAGTTCACATGAAACTACATCCGGGGCTCAAGTGGCATATTTTCCATATTCTCACCAGTGAGGGTATCGATGACGTCATTTTCCACTCTTATACACTGTTGTTCGTGCAAAAATACTCTTGTCTATATAATAAAAAAGAAATTACTACATGGTGGCTTGAATTTTATTTTCTCGTGGTATGAAAAGACATTATTTTACCACTCGAAAATAAAATTCCCATCTTCGCGCCGCCGCGTATTATCCTCTATATATTTTGGGTGAACGCCAATGCTCGCACTTCTTTTTTCACTCTTGCCAGATGAAAACTGTTAACCACTTTCCATAAATTATCATAAAGTGCACAGCGCCTAAAGCGCAAAGGATTTTTTCGCCTGCTACTGAGCTAGACGGGCAACTTTGATAAGATTGTGTGACAAATTGTGACATAAGCAAACTCCAAGAATCTTGTTGGGGTCGTTCCAAGTCTTCGTAGATAAGTAATTCTAACTAGTGCGAACTTCACAATTTCTACTCAAAAGAAGATTCCTAAATTCCATTACCAAACGACTAGAACCAAAGCTAACAGAAACTCAGGCGACTTAGTCGAAAGTAATTTCATTTCACCTTCTGGCGGCAGGTGAGTCTGGACTACTAAAACGATTTTCGTTGCAACTTTTCAAATTATATTTTTCTGCCTCAATCGCGTCCATTTCCAGGAGGTGTTGAACAGTCTAAATTTATTGTTGTAGTTCAACTACATAACTTCTTTTCTTTTTCTAGGGATATTGAAAATGTTTTGTATTCCTTGAAGAGCAGAAAATTTGAATCAACTACCCGACGTTGTTTACTCTGTCGAGTGTCACCCGCCGTGAGTATTTATCAACTTAACGCAACTTTCATCCTGTTCTGGATCAATATTGGATGTACGAGCATTAAAAGAAGCTATAGACATTTATTTTGGTGGACAGCAAGGGATTAGCAACCCCGAAAAATGGATTTTTGTCAAGTTCTAGGGTTATGTCAGTGACCTTTGACAGGAGCGATATTTATATTAACACGATGTCAATGGCGGAGTTCTAACCTGTTTTCCCTTGTGATCCAGGGAGATACCCGCAAGTTTGAGCTTACAAATTGATTAAATAAGGTAAGAACTTTGCTGTGATGTTGTTTCTTAACCCAATTTAGGCCACAAACTATGCAAAATTGTTTCTTATATTTGGCCCATTTTTGGGATCTCATTATAGGCTTCAGAGTAGGTTGTCTTTAACTTTACCTGGCGTGCTCAAAAATTTATCAACTTTTTCCACATTTTGTCTGTCAACTTAGTCAGTCTACCTTAGATACTAGGTCCAAGAAAAATTCCGTAAACTGCATGTAATTGGCCGTAGCGTGCCTCTCAAAATCCATGTATTTCAGCCTTTCGATCACCGCCGGAAACCCCATTGCGGGCAAAATTGGTTTTTGGCTGTGTGAAATAAATAAAGTGGTTTTGATACATGTGTACCAAACCCTTTTCACAAACAAAAAATAAAGGAAAACTATTTTCGGTCGCGAAATCGATTGGACCACTTTTAGCGAGAATGCCCCTTAAAAGTTTGGATTTAATAATTAACAAATGGGCACCATGCATACAGTCTGCTGAAAACCCTGCTCTCGAACTAACCAGTAGTATGTAAAAAGAATTGCTCCCTTTTATTTATTTATTTATTTATTTATTTATTTTTAATCCATATAAATTGAACCATCCCCCGGACAGAAAGTGTCAGATTAAAGAAGGTAAAGTTAATTGCTTCAACCTAAAGGGAGGAATTTTCAAAAATCTTTTTTGTGTTTTCCATACGTTTGGAGCCTTATGCAAAAATAACAGTAAGATAAGCAGAACTTACACCGATTTCACCTACTGTACGGGCGTGTGCAAACCCAGATTTTTACACTTCATTTGATGGCTGTGGTTAACCCACGATAATTAGGCCAAATGTTAACCAAGCACTATACATGTACTCTTTAGACCTTTTCCTTTAACTCGGCAATCATAGCCTTTGGGTGGGTGGGTAGGTGGGTGGGTGGGTGGGTGGGTAGGTTGGTAGTCTTGTGTCCAATCCACTGGATTGAATGAGCGATAAGGCTTATCAAGGCCGGTGCTTAACTCCAGTTCTTTATTGTGAAGTGACTAGGAGTATTACTATCCCCGGGATGGGATGCTAGTCCATAACAGGATTTAACCCCCAGCTGATCTATTAGGGTTTCCTTACAGTGCTCTGGTACCTATTTATACGCCTGGTTAGAGAGAGATAATGTGGAGTGAAGTTTTGGGAGGGTAGATTTAAAAGTCCCCCTAGTCCCCCCGTGCAATGATGTACATTGAACCAAAGCAAGGAGGCTTCAAGTAACTTCAGGAATTCACGACATTCTAAAAATGTGTGCTCTAGAGAGTCAGGGTCGTTACAAATTGAACAAATAGCATCATCTGCAATTCCAACACGATTTAATTCCTAGAAAAAGTGACAGAACACCGTATTTTGCAAGGTAAAAGTTAGGAATTGCTTCTATGTTCCAAGTCACTGAGAAGTCTTCCAATCCAACTACGATGCAAGGTTTTAACTGCCGTCCTAAAGCAAGGGAAGTTTAACCCTCCCTTACCCAGCGGCTGGTATAGACCATGTCTTTCAATTTTGTCTTTTGTTTTTTTGTTTCTTTTTTCTAGAGGGAAGGAAAAACTTTCCTTGTATTTGATTAATTACTGCACTGGAACTGACAACATGGAGGCTGCATATGTTAATTGAAAGAGACTAGGGATTTCGCCAACATAGTTCTCCCAAAAAGTGTTAAATCCAGAGTTAACCACAGACTTAACCTGGTCTCCAATGTTTTGATTTTAACAAAGAAGTATTTTTTCTGGTTTTTAGCTTCTTTGTGCAACAAATATGTCCCAAGGAACTTAACTGGTTCGTCTGGACAGTCAAATCCCAGAGGCTTCTTTTTATTGTGTTTGTTAGAGCCAATCCAAAATGCTTTTGTTTTCTTTGGGTTTAGGTTCTGCCCCCAAATAATGCTGAAAGCTTTCATGATCGAAATAGCTGCATTTAAAAAACCAGTATCGCTGACACATCCTCAAACTGTGATATTTTACAGTTAAGCCTCGAAGCTATTAGGGAGTTTACCGGTAATATGCTAATTTTTGACCACAAGTTGTTGTGGCAGAGACAGCAGTTTTATTTAGTGACGGTGTGTTTCAAAAATAAACATAACTGGAATATGTTGTACTGTGTCTGTCTTTTATCTAGCCAAATAAGCTTTTACAAACCAGTTAGACATAATTAGTTGTTGGATTCATTTCTACCTGCCAAATTTACCCTAATTTGTACTTAAATAGGAAAAGAAATGTAGGTTAATTGCTACTTTGCTCGATGAGGTTTCATTGATTATGAGTATCAAATAAGTCCTGCGCTGGTGTTTAAGTTAGGCCTGAATCAATGCAATTCAAAGCTACTAATCTCTTTCACCCTTTCTCGTAAGGGTGATGTTGTTAAAGAGACATTGCTGCAAAATATCTGAGTGTACTTTAAGGCATTGACTTGTTTCTATAGCATTCGTTTTTGTTAGAATTGTTCAAGATCATAGTATGTATGATAAGGGAAGACTTCTTGAAAAAGAAATATATTGCATGATGTTCATAAGTTTGTTCAGCTGGCTTCAGTACATCATTGTTATTTTTCGGGGATTAAGCTGCTAATTCGTATTTTATCTGTCATAGTTAATTATTTATTTGTCAATATGTCTTCTTTATCTAAGTAGTGCATTGAAAAAGATTAAGAAAAGTTTAGTGTGGTTTATGTAACAATGTCAGAAACCTCCCTGCTGATTTTATTATCTTGGTTGTTATTTGGTGAACAGGTGGCTGCGTCAGCATCCTAGAGTTTTAAGTATGGTTTTCAAGAAAGTAAGTTTAGTTGTTAAATTAGGAATTTACGTGGTGTTTATTCTTACCACATATAGCTCATGGTTGACGTAAATGAAAAAAAGGACTGTTTCCGTGTTTGCCGTGGGCTCGAATCCCCTTGTAGCCTTGAAATCCTAATTTGAAAGTTTAATTTTTTGTGCATTTTATAGATGGTATTTTCAGCTGAGAAAGTTCCTTACCACTGCGACAAAATTTAATTTTGGGTTTATGCTTTTCGAAGAAAGTCTTCCTTGTTGTAGTGATATTTCCACCAGGGAAACGGGTTGGTTAAACAGTCGAAGAAATGCTAACTAAAGGTAACAACTACCTTCACACCTTAAGAATTTGAGTCATGCTATAAGGTGCTGCAAGAAATTTTCCAAATGTGATCCCTGGGCCAAACAATAGCGAAAGTTGACACGAGTTCCATCTCTCTGAGAGTGCACGTGTCAACGAGAAATCGTGACAGTTAGAGGCTAAACAAGAGTAACCAGTTTGATCATCCACTGATTTTGATTAAACTTTGAGCAGATTCAGATTCTTCAACAGCATGCAAGGGTCTTTTAGAGTGCACGTTGTGGCTGGGGTGTAACTGTATTTATTTTGGCAGAGCTTGTCATGAAGTAACCTGAATAGTTTTCGGGGCCAAGATCAAGACATACAAAAGCCCTTGTTTCTGTTTATTTTCGGTGTTTACCTTAATGTTTCGTTTCCTTTCTCATTCAAGATCTTCTCTCGATGGTGCAATGTGTCACACCGAAACTCCTGTTGTCTTACAACTTTAAAAAAAAGTAGATTTAATAACTTTGGCCAATCCCGGCCGTAAGACATTTCCTTAAGGCATTGTGTCTTGTGGGATTTTCAGACTGAAAGTTGTTGAGGAGCAGGGGGGGGGGGGGTGATTTTTAAGTCTAAAGGTCTTCGTGTCTATCCTTGTTCTCATAATGGTTTCAATTTCTTTGTATGTTTCTTTATGTTAGCTGTGTTATTCCATGAAGAACCTTCTTTTTCGTTCCTCTGAAACTCCATTTACCTGTTGAGTTTGTTTAGGTGAAGCCGGATGGGAATAGACTTGCTGGCCATATGTGCCTATCATATTCCTTAGTTCTTTCCTGCATTGATCTGCCTGTTTTGCTCACAGGAAATACGTACATATCTGGAAACGTATTGTTAAAGATTACTAACTGGGCTTGGTAGCATTGTTGGGGAGAGCGTGGTGAACAAAGCTAGGAGTTGTTGTTGCACTAAATTACAAAAAAAGGCTTTGTTGTGGCAATTACAGCACCATTGCTAGTTTACTGCCATTGCCACCCACTTGTGAAGATAATTGTAATTCAGCCCTTTGGCTGCAAGTGTTCATTATATGAACCCATGTTTGTGAGATCCTAGCGCTAGAACAGTCTTATGAGTGTTCTCACTTTGTAGCAATTTTGTAGAAAGTGTTGTGTTAGTAGAGGACATGCACTAATCTTTTCCAGGTTTTCTTCCTGGGTTGTTGGGGTAATTGTTGAGTGTGACATTGAGTTGGAGAAAGTCTGGTGACTGTCTCTTTGCTTTAGCCATTGAGGCTTGCTGGAATACTCTTGGGTACACACTGGTGTAGGCAGCAGTGCTGGTTTGGAGTAGGTGCTGTTTATCTGATTTGGATATAGTGTTGCATGGTGTCTTGCTTGATCTCGGTTGATATTTGTGTGTTGCACTTTGTGTTGTCATACACCCATGATTTGCATGGGTAAATTTGTGTGCACATTGCTGTTGTTGACTCTTGTTAGTTATCTGGTCACAGTGTGCTTAAACATGGAGGAAACCTACAAAAGGGAGGCTGAGGTGTTCAGCCTGTCTATCACAAATCCCAAGGGGTGCCGATGGAGGCATTTGATTGACTCACTTTCCAGTCCAAAAGGGACGTGCTTTCCAGTCGAACGTTCTCGTATTACTCGCAAAATTAGTAACCGATGAACAGAATATCCTCGGCAAAATCGGTGGATAATTCTTGGATAATCGCACGAATGGAAACATCGTGTATGTTCACCCCGAATTTTTGCAATGACAATTTTCTGAAGACGAAAAGAGTCAAGAGGCGAAATACCAGGCGCTATAAAAGCAAACCGAAACCGATAAATAATAAACATCTCGATCCGTATGAATACAGCTTTTGCAAAACAAAACGAAGTATAAAATAAACAAAATAGCATTCTAACTCTTCCAAGATTTTTCGGCGAAACTATTACTTCTGTATAATGGTTTATAACAAGATCGAGCCGATGAAAGAAACCCAAAGGGTGAGAGCATTATGAGCATTATGAGGAAACTGTTTTGGTATTAAACTCCGCAGAATTTGAATTATTAGTCTCGGGTTTATCGGTGTTTCTCTCGAGTTTATCAACTCTAGTTGAGAACCTCAGGCTCCCACGTAAATTGCAACGTTTTAGAGTTAAATGAGATTTGACGGTTTACCTGTATTTGTACACTATACATTTAGTATCCACAGCTTAGTTTATTCTAGATTTATTCATTCGTTGTTCGGATAAACAAACAAACATTCTACGTGATATCAACTGCGTGATCATTACGTTGGCGTCTACCATTACAAAATTAGATTGAAACCAACCGAGCATTTCAAGGGGGCGAAGCCTTCCCTTTTATAAGATAATAGGTGCGGCTTTTGGTTGTCAACGTCCATGGATTCTGATACTTAAAGCGCTGCCCTCGCTTTCTCATTGGGTGAACCACTGGTTTGGCATATACTAAAACAACTACTGAAGGGTATTGAATGCAGGTATTGCAGATGTTGGACCTGTTCGTGATGCTTCTCCTTGGAGTTCAACTTACCGCAACTCTCATTGGAATCATAAGGAAAGCAAAGAGGAGTAGAGAAAGTTTTAAGAGAGCAGTTCTTGATTGCTCTTAAAACATGGAGTTGGTGTGCAGGGTGTCACATTGTATACACACACTTATGTCATCGTGGTGCCAGAAATGGACACTACAACTGGGGCTAGTCTGCCAGATTTCATTTACTCCCAGTTTCATGGCAATGCTGCCACCTTCTGAAAGTTGTATATTTGCTTCAGACTGTTTAACAGCTTTAACAGCTAGTATTTAAATTGATGGGCTTAGCATGGTGCAAAAGTAAGTGGTGGTGAACACAATATTTAAACATTTCATTTTGGGAGCGGTTTCATGTATTCATTTTTATTAGCTTTCGTTGGGGAGGGCGGTAGGGTAAAAGTTGGTTATGCTTCCGTAGTACCAAGCCCTTCTATTTTTCCTTTAAATATGTTAAACGTATAGGTTCTAGTTGGACGTCAAAAAATTTCATTTGGAAATAGAATGGGGACATTAAGTTGAACATCCACGGGGCAGATATTATTAGTTGGTTGTAAGCTAGCAGACATCTCACTAGAGTGGTAATTAACTTACAAATAGTAACTTACAAAAGATCTATTTCCGTTGTTGAACCAAAGTGAAACATTGAAAGAGGTTCACTTTTCGGTTGACAAAGTGGGTATTCACGATTGTTAGATTCAAAAGTGAATGATTTCAAGTGTTTTTTGTTTATTTTTCAGGGAGTCAAGAGAGCAGAGATGTCAAATGCCATTGACGTCTATGTTAATGGGACAGTTGGACAGGTTATGATTATCAACTATTTGCCTTGCAGTATTGAATGACTGTCAGTGTGTATTCATTCAGACATTGTTTTCATTACCTTGCATTTCTTTGCCAACCTTACTCGCATGAAAAAAGTATCTTTTCGACCTGAAAGGCTTAACAAAATCACTCAAAAGGTGAACAAGAGTATACTCGAGGGATATTGCAAACAATGGTATACTTTTTTCCACCCACTACAGGATACAGACAAAACATCTTGGGAGGAACTGTTCGAAAACCCACCAGAACTTCTTACAGAGGTATGTTCACATTCACACAGCAATACTTTTTTCACTTTCTTCTCACTCTACAATCAGGTTTAGAGACCGTGGTATTCTTTTAAAGAACTCATTTGCTTACATATCATCATCACCATTCCCTCTTAGCTGTAGATGATACTTTAAAAATAAAATGCAGCTTTGTCCGCAAGGAGAGGAGGTGCCTTTAGTAGTATTTAGCGGCTGGTTATGACAGCTAAGTATACGATATCGTGATAGGTAAATGCCCAAAGTACATGTAACAACTTATTGCTTGGCACAAAACCATATTGAGGACCATACTGTAAAATTCCGATAATAAGCCTACCCCTTCCCAAAAAAATTGCCTTCCCGAATATACACTCATTTGCAAAAAGCCCTCCTATAATAAGCCCCTCCTCCCCCCCCTCAAATATAAGCCAAGATCATCCTGGATAGGGCACCAACTGAAGCACTTGGAGCACTTGCAAATGCAACGCTGCCTTTAGATGTATAATTTAATAAATGACAACAACAGAAACAACATGATCATCCGAGGTTTAGTCCATCACAGTCATAACACTTGCTCTAAGGACACTGTTCAAATTCAGGACTGGAATGCCCTGCCTATGGAGATGAGAAACCTATCTTATAATACTTTTAGAACACTGTTAGCATAATAGGTTTCAATTTTAAAGTAGCTTCCCATTTTCTTCCACTTTTAAGTAGAACTTTGGTGTCAACCCCCCTCTTAATTCATTTCCAATTATATTTAAATATTAGCATTTTAGCATTTTTAGTTAAATTTTATCTTTTATTTTACAGTGCCCTATTAAAAACCACCTTGCGCGATATAGGCCATCTGTATAAAGAATTGCATTATTATTATTATTATTATTATTATTATTATTATTATTATTATTATTACTACTATTATTATCATTATTATTTATAACGTACAACAGCAACGGGCTTACTCACCACAACAGGATGCCATAGAAAAACAAACAAACACATAACATTGCATGAAACGAGGTAATGTAAAAGTTTGATCGTGCGATCATTGTTTTTGTCGTATTTGCATTCTTTATACTACGCATGTATTTTGTGGGAGCATGCAGATAGTATTTGATGGAAGTTCAATTCGCCATCTTCATTACGTTCCCACATTCATTCTGGCACAGCATTTTGAGACGCAAAACCCCTTCCAAATGGAAGCCGAACCATTTTTGAAGCACAAGCTCCCTCCAGTGATGAGCCCCACCCCCACCCCCCTCTCCCCAAAAAATAAGCCCACCTAAAAAAGCGTTAAGAGACAAGCTCCTGACTATTGTACCCGTTTTGTCCATCCATATCAACATCATGTCCTGTTAGTTTAGTTCCTTCCCCCCAGGTGGCAGATGGGGTCAGGAATGAGTTGCCTCCACTTGTCTTGGGTACAGCTGCAGCTGCAGCACATGTTCATCCCATCTCAGCGCGTTCTCTTTCCACTGTTCTCCTCCAAGTCTTCCTCAGCCCTCCTTGTTTCCTTTTCCCACTTGGTGCCCAGGTCAGTGCCACATGTGGGTTTGGGCTTGGTGCCATCTGTAGAACGTGACCTATCTATGTCCAACACCTGCATCGTACTTGCATACTGATCTTTTTTATTCCCGATCTTCTCTTCATCATTCAACACACGCATGGGCCAATGGACTTTCAAGGTTCTCCTGAGGCATGTGTGAAGAAAAGTATCCAGCCTGTTTGTATCCACTTTCAAGTGTCATTCTCCAGGTCTCGCAACCATACAGAAGGATTGCAATGATGTTTAACGTGAAGATTCTCATCTTAGTTCTTAGGTGAAATTCACCTGTTTTCCACACCTTTGAAATTCGGTGAAAAGCACTTCTAGCTTTTTCTAACCTCCTCCGGATGTCTTGCTCAGTGCCTCCCAAGTTGTTAACAATGGCTCCGAGATAGACGAAGCTATCTGTGTCCTCAACATCAGTACCATTTATCTTTATGGGATCTTGTCTCCTGGCATTGAGTCTAAGCACCTTCGTCTTGTCGATGTTTATCTTCAGTCCCGTTCCTTCACTATTCTTTCCCAGTCTTTCTAATTTCATTTGCACTTGCGCCCATGTACTGCAGATGAGGACAATATCATCAGCATAATCTAAATCTTCAAGTTGTCTCATCATTTTCCATCGGATTCCTGTGTCACCTTGCTCGGTGGTCCTACGCAAGATCCAGTCTATCACCCAAAGGAAAAGGAACTCTGACATCACGCAACCTTGTTTCACACCTGCCTTCATGGTAAACTAATCAGAGTTGACTGCTCCATCTGTCACTGCACACTTGGTATTGTTGTAAAAAACAATTTAACCATTCTTATGAACTTCGATGGTATTCCATAAGACTGCATTATCCTCCACAAAGTTTAACAATGGACCCTATCAAAGGCCTTCTCATAATCCGTAAAACTGGTATACAGACTCGCATTCCACTCCAGTGATTGTTTAATGACATTACGAAGCACGAAGATATGTTCCGTCGTGCTTCACCCACGCCTGAAACCTGCTTGTTCGTCCCTAAGCATCTCATCCACTTCATCATGCATTCTAGCAATCGTTACTCTACCCATAACCTGTCCTGGTACTGATAGCAACGTTATGCCACGCCAAATTTCCACACTCAGTGAGGTTCCCCTTCTTGGGTAGCCTGACAATCAAACCGCAATTTCTGTCCTCCTGGATTTCCTCCAAAACAGGTCTTCTAGCAGCTTCAGCAGCTCTGTTGTGATCATATCCATTCCAGCTGCTTTGCCGTTCTTCATGTTCTTCAGCGCCGCTTTTATTTCCTGCCCGATGGTATTTTGACAATGTCCCGAACCGGCCTGTTCCGAAGGACCTTGCAGTTGTGGATGACAAGCTGCCAAATGAAATAGATGTCAGCACTGAGTGTATCATCATGTCCTGTAGACCAGTTTAATGGCAGAGTCATTCAACCCCTGTTCTTAGTGATCCAGCTCTTTTCTTTTCAGTTTCAGTTGACTTTGCTTTACACAGGAATCAGAACAAAAAGCAGTTACCTTCAGTGTCTTAAAGTCACCATTAGCATACTATTGTGCGTCAAGTACATTGGATAGATTTGCAATTCTGGACTTAGTTGAATGATTCAGCGTACTTGTACTCTCCCGTTTGCTGCTGGAATACATGTCATCGTGGTAGTTACGTGACAGCTTGGTGATCCTCACTGAAATGTGCATTTTGTCCTTTCAAGCTCCCAAGGGGGTTTTTGCCACCGGAATTTTGGCAAATCACGTCGTTCTCAAAACCTGGGGTGTAGCTCCACAGTTTGGTTTGGTAGAAGTTGTCAAATTTCTGTGACTCTACTCTGCACAAAGTACTCCACTTGTTTACTTCTGGCTCACATTTTCGACTTCCCTTTCTTTACTGGATCACCTTTCATTCAACTCGTGTCGGCATTGTTAACCCTGTTATTTGACCATGAGCGCACCCTATCGCGACCTCATATTTGGTAACAGCAAAGATGATGTTGCGAACCTAATTAGCCCAAGTACCGTTACAACGCAACCCTGCGAAAACCAAAATAATGTTTTCTCTTAGAGAGATCATTCCAACAGGCTATTTAATAAATAGATTCCGTTTGGCCGTGTGTGTGTACTCTGATAACGCAAAGATGATGTCAAAACGTGGTAACAACAAAAGTATGCTACAAGCCGCAGGCGAATACCGTGACTGATGTTCTTGCCGCGTCATTACGTCCTCTGTGCATTATCAGAGTACAAATGCACAGCCAAATGGAATCTAATTGTTTTATACATCGTTTTGATATCGGTTAACCCGCACAGAATTAGAATTGTTTTCATAAATCTTCGTAGTGATGGTTTGCGCGCACAGAACTTTGCAGCTCATTATGTTATTCTTGCGTCTATACTTTAATCACTAATCAAAACACTGTTTTACTCTATCAATTCTATAAATGCTGATAACACCAGTTTTATCTTCTGGAAAAAGTGGACATCAGTATGAGGTCAACACTGTGACATTTGATTACAACTAGCTGGATGAAGATAATGCGTGGTCATAACCTTGTTTGAAATCTTCTTGTAGGCTGACAGAAAAGAATGGATTACCACCCTAAAAGGTGTTTCCCTAAGTTCGGATGCCTTCTTTCCATTCAGGGACAACATTGACAGAGCCCATCTGGTAAGTACACTTACTACATTTTCTGCACTTTCCATATAATAAACATCTAAATTAACCCTTGCAAGTTCTTCCTTGAAAAGTGGTTATTTGAAAAGTTGCCTATGTACATAAAAGGGATTGTTACACCACAGCATACTGGCAAAGTTGCATTGTCTGTGTACATTCACTGATACATTCTCAGTATGGGTAATTAGTGCAAAATAATATCTTAGTTGTGTAACACGACCCCACAAGCAGAAGCCGTAAGCTTTAAACAAAATCACGTGTAAATAAAGGTCTATTAAGACAAACTTGGCGTCTGGGTTTTGCAAAATAGATGCTGCAAGTGCTTGTCCTGCAACATCTGCAGTGCTTGAATAGTGGTAAGGAGGTTGGCCTTTATGCAATTGACAACAGGTATCTTTCATTATGTAGTAATTTTATTACAGTTACCAGAATCCCCTAGTTTATTGTTATCTGATGCAATTTGGAGTTAGTGACTTAAATTTCACCGGGATTACAAAAGTTAAATGTAAGAGGAAAACCTAAATGACTTCTGATGGAAAATAGCTTGTTGCAGCATTCCTGTGTGTTGCTCGCTCTGATGTTTGCAGTAACGATGTGCTCCCTGCTTATTTGGTTGGCCTGTTTGGACTGCCACAGTTTTAAACGGCATACTATAGCAAGGCGGTGTGTCTTTAAGTGACTTTAATTCTGTCATGAATGAATGAAGTGCCAGAAGGAATACGCTATAACAAGTTTTAGGAATTCAAGCCACAGTAAACGTTTTCTTGTTTTAGAAAATTGCAATCTTGTTATCTCTTTATTTTTCTTTTGTCTAAGATTTCTTACGTGCGTTGTAACAATTTATCAGTCGGTGCGTGGGTTTGGAAATTGTCTAGTTAGTTTTGTTTAAACTGGATACGTGCTGCAAATATAGTGAGACCAATGCTGGAGGACCTTCATTTCGCAGACGACATTTCACTACTGTCGTCCAAGTTCAACGACCTGCATGCGAAGACTGAGAGGTTGACTAGAGAAGGAGCCTCACTACTGTCGTCCAAGTTCAACGACCTGCATGCGAAGACTGAGAGGTTGACTAGAGAAGGAGCCAGTGTGGGATTAAACTTAAGGTTACTCCGGACCTTCGCGGGTGTCCTCGGGCAAAAAATTTGTATGCGCGCCATTTTAAAGGAAAAAACGGCAAACTATATATCGTTGGAAAGCTTAATAAATGTAGATTTTGGAAAAAATATTAATTGCCGGTTTCTTCAATTCCACAAAAGAAAATCGCAAACAACCACGAAAATGACCATTTGTCATTCAATTGAATTAATAGGGTATCAAATCCAAGCAGATTGGCAAAATAACTGCACAATGTTAATCACAAAGGATCAATCATCAAAAGTGTGTCAGCATTTTTCGATATTCTAACTGGTTATTTTTAATTTATCTGCCAAGTTCGAGCAGCAAAGAATGCGCGATGGGCATTGCATTGACGATCGCCACGGGGGAAATATTATAAATTTTAAAGATCCCCGACACACTTTTGTTTCACAACATCTAAGGAATGTTCAGGCCAAATTTCACAGAAATCTGCCGAATTTTGGCACCCTATTAATTCATTTGTTTGCCGAAATGACACAGGGTCATTTTCGCGGTCATTTTTGCAATTTTCTTTTGTGGAATTAAAAAAACTGGTAATTCATATTTTTTTCCGAAATCTACACTTATTAAGCTTTCCAATGATATATAGTTTGCTTTCGTTTAAAATGGCGCGCACACGAATTTTTTCCCGAAGGACACGGGAAGACACCAGCGAAGGTCGGGAGTAACCTTAATGGGAGAAAGTGCAAGACGCTGTGGACTGAGCCAGTAAAGAGAAAATTGTGGTGAACGGTGAACAGGTGGAAGATGTCGAGGAGTTTGTGTATTTAGGAGCAATCGCAGACAGGGAAGGTGGATGTAGAACAGACATCAAGAACAGGGTGCACAAGGCACCCTGGTGTGGGCAGTCACAGGAATCGGGAGAAGAACTAAGATGTACCTGTTCATTAAGACATAAGTTTGATTGCTCCTGCTACATGGCTGTGAAACATGGAAGACCACAAAGATCGACGAAAGAAAGCTGAACACTCTCCAATACATGTACCATTGCCTGACTTGGATACTTAGGAGTAGGTGGCAGCAAAGCATGGGACACGAGAGTGGGTGAAATAGCAGAGATCAGTGACATAAGCTACAGGTGAGGTACGACATAGGGGGTGGAACTGGTAAGCATGTGTACACAGGAGAGAGCAAGAGAATAACAGCGTGACAGGGTTAGGGTGGACATCAGAAGGTCGAAAGGCAAAAGGAGGACTGTACAGATAAACACGCTTTTTTGGTCTTTCTGCTTCGTTACTAATTACTCAGTTTTGTTTTTGGTCAAGCAGATGCTTGAAAAAAGCTTCTCTGTAAAAGAATCAAGTCTCTATCGAGTTTTCATAAATTGCATCTAAACGTTTTAGCTCTGTAATTTTGCCTTGTAGTAAACATGCTTCGTGAAGGGATGCAAGGACTCTCAAGTTTTCCGGCGTAGGTTTAAAGAGATATATATAATACGGTCTTAAAGCTCGCAAGTTGTATGGCCTTATGTGCCCAAGGACACGAAGAGGATTGATTGAGTGAGTTTAGCTCTTAAGTGGCTATCATCAAAGATTGCACTTAATGGACTTGCGCTTATTGTGGATGTCTGTTATTATTTATTTGTTTGTTTGTTTAATATAGCCTGCTTACTACGACACCAGCTAATACGGACAATGGCCATTTTTTTCTGACCCGAGAAACTCGCTCCCGTACAAATTAACTAATTATTTCACTTTACAAACACTGGTTATCTTGATCACAGGTCACCCAAGCTCACTGTGCGAGCACTGTGATAAATGTAGGGATTAACAAATCATTTCTAGAATCGTAAAATAATTTGTTTTTCGCAAGTAAAATTCCTTACTTGTTTTAGTTTGTGTCTATCGTGTGTTTCTTGGTTTTGTGTGCTGATTTGAACTTATTTAAAGCTACAGTATTAAAGCGACTTTGGTTCGTCACTCACATACTGTGTAAATAATACTGAAAGGTTAAAGGCAGAATATTAATAAGGGCAAAAGTACGAACGATTTTCTTGTCAAAACCTTACCGGGTTTCAATTTGATAATGACCGAAGAGCGGTCGAAACGTCGTGAATTTTTACCGTTAGTTTTTGTTGTCAATACTGTAACAATCTGGTCTTATCGGCCATGAAAAGTAGAATTTTTTTTTTTAATTACATCTCCAGCACCTTCGCACGAATTGAGTCGGACTGTACATTGAGACTTGGTCTCAGTTCATGAATAAAAAACATTTCGTAAATGAGGCAGTCAAACTTGTTTTTACATTTCTTTAAAATTTTAAAATCTTGTTGAGATCCTTAGGGGCCAGAGAATGTTCCGTGAAAAAATGCTTGCCAAAAGATAACGACACGTTCTTGTGCTCCTCGACGCGTTGATGCAAGTGCCGTCCGAAGGTTTTTAAATAGTCTTCATATAGTTAGTTTTGCATGCTTTTTCATGTTTTTAATACCTTAATTCTTTTTACACATACTTTTACATATTTTTACTTGATACATATTTCTTACATATTTTTACCTTTTTGTCACTATTTACAGCGGTCTTGCCCAAGCGAGTATAAGAAAGAGATACGCATAGAATTCATTATCATTTCGATAGAAGACACGTCCGGTTCTTCTTGGCTTTATTTAATAAACGCACTTACCAACTCCTCTTCTCCCCTCCACCCGTTTGCATTTTCGTTCTAGCTTCGATTCTTTGTTTATTAGCTTTTTATTATATTTATCTTCAAATTTCCAGACATTTCTTTTCAGCTATCCAGTCGGTAAGTATGTTTGTCGCAGCTGCCTAAGCCGTTTCCACGTGGTCGACGCTTCGTTCAACTTTTCCCTACTTTGAGGTTAGTATTTGC
>Ga0126336_10000093_pt1 | contig 23311 bp, 5 predicted proteins | sample SidCmetagenome_FD_92530 | JGI IMG/M metagenome (GOLD analysis project Ga0126336, IMG submission 92530) | Coral microbial communities from El Islote,Puerto Morelos, Mexico - Siderastrea C C metagenome | ecosystem: Host-associated > Invertebrates > Cnidaria > Coral | place: El Islote,Puerto... | reverse complement strand
TGGGGGGGGGGGTGGGGGGGGGGGGGGGGGGGGGGGGGGGGGGGATCTGGCTTGACAGAACGATATCGGAACAATCAGTGATAGTTTTGTTCCCTTTCTTAATTTCAAGCTGAAACGTCCCCAAAAAGGGGGGTGGCTAGCCGCCCAATCCAATCTCCCTGGATCCACCCCTGTTTCTAAAACTGATACAGAAAAAAAGTGAATTGGATTAAATGCTACATTTTAAGGCTCTTGTTGCCTTCTATGTATCAATTCTAAACTAGAAAACCGAACTTACAAAGTTAAATGATACGCATCTTCAATTGACAACGCAATAAAAAGCTATAGAGAATTGTGTTTTGTTCTTTTACAAAACTACAACCAGAGAAAATTGATTAAAATGAATCTTTCTGGTGAACTTTTCCTCGTATCACTACGTTATAGAAACTAAGAACAGTATTTGTGTGATAAACATGTACTGACGCTTATTATAAAATGTGTAAAATATTGTAAACTCAAGTCATTCGAAGCGGTGTTCTCTACTGTCACTTTCGATCACCACTGACATTGTGAGTATAGTAAAAAGCTGTTTTTTCATTGTATGTACTCTTTAATACAAAACGTGATTCAGTACATTCTACTTCATTTAAATTAAGAACTACCAACATCCTCTTGTCTTAATTAAACCAAATCCAGAACTGAGGAATGGTGTTCAATAGTCCATTACACAGCTTAATGTATTGTACTAAAATAGCAGCATAACCTTAATCGGCCGTATATAAAAAGGCAGCCTGTCTTGCTTCTGTTGTAATACCTATTAATACCAAAGATATTTCGTATTTTACTTTTGTCGGAAACTGTTGTATATATGCAAAACTAGCTGAAACACTTGTCACTGACTTAGAGTCAATAAACTGACGCAATTAACTAAATCACTAAAAAGAAACTAAACAAACTAAAACCTAAGAAAAGCTATAGCCGAGGGTTTTTTTCCTTTGAGCTCTTGTCAAAGTTGATTTCTTGTTCCTTGCAGCTTGATTTCTTTGAGCCTGTTTCTTTTCTTCAGAGATCTGCGAGATTAAAAAATATCGCAAAATATATCGTATGTCCTCAGGTAAGAATAGTACTTATTACTAAACAGTCGATCGTCGCGAACAATTTCAGTACATGCATGACCATATGAATGCCGTAGCTGTAGCACTGTTCAGCTACCTAAAGCCATTCTCTATGAGAAACCTGCTCAGGGAAGGCGTCCTTTGTGCTGTCGTCAAGACGGACATCCCACCCTCCGCGATCACCTCAGTTATTGGGTAAACCTTGCACCTGAACAAAGAGGAGGGTAAATAACTCTGTGAAAGGATGCAGAAGCGAACGACCGGGCATACTCATGCTTTGCAACCGTGAGAAGTGTCACTCTATCCTTACCTAACTCGCGCAAGCCTGATCGTCTTCTGATACGACGAATGCCATCTTGGGTAGGTCTTTTTGCCCCGTGTTGTGCCAGACCGAAGTAGTACAAATTTCTTCTAGGAATTTTTTATGTCAATTTCTATTAATTAATTCAGCTTCTATTACGTGCAAATTCGCGCCGTCTCATTTTCTGAGCCCAGCTGTGACGTCAGTACTGGTAACCCGACATAAATTATGATGCCAGGAAAAATCTCACAGGATGCCTTTAATGCGGTTAATCAAAACTTCATAGAGAGAGTAAGCAAACAAAGTTGGATCTACGGGAGAGAACCAGGTTCCTTGTTTCCTCATCGTGTTCAAGGGCTGAGATTTAATCCATTCTGAAACATTTGTGTCGATTTTCTCGCAGACACTCTCCACACACACACACACATACACACACACACACACACATACACACACACACACACACACACACACACACACATCGTTTTCACACTTATTGCGTGCGACCCGTGGGCGTTGTTGTTCTGGCTTAACAAGACGTCTTGGTTCACAGGATCCTCTGAGAGAATAGAAATTCTGCATTTAGGAAACAGGGAGAACTATGAACTTGTGACGACGGTGGGACTTAGATGGCTTCTAATTGAAACAATGTGTTTTGAAACTCACAACAACTGGTAACATAGGCCATAGGTAACCAATGAATCATCGTCATCATTATGCATCGCGTGATTAGGACTAGCAGAAAATGAGTGCATCATGAGATGAAAGATAATGTATGCTACACGTAGGTGAAACCAGTTTCTATTGAATCTTGGTCGTGGAGTATAGTGGTGGTGTAGTGGTTAGCGCCTTGGGCATCGGAGGGTGGGTGGTTAAAGGCCTGATTTCTGCATCATGTTGGGTTCATTCCTTAGACGAGGGACTTTAGTTGATGTTGTATTTCTTGATAAATGGGGACCAGAGATTACTTACAAACTGCTAACCCATCCATCGACTAGCATCTAGGCTAGGGTTTACTGTGGTAAATGAAACTAATTCGGAACTGCATCCGTGTCTATTGGTATTCCCCAGAGATCCGTGCTGGGCCCGAAACTACTCACATTATCTACCTACGACTTGCCATCGTCTGTTTAATGGGGGTGGCTATACATGTTTGCTGACGACACTACAGTCTTCAGTACAGTTGACTCAGAGGACATGGCAACCGCGCAGTTGGATAATGCACTGCAGGAAGTGTATACTTGGTGTCTTAATAACCAGCTAACACCTCATCCGGGCAAGAGCGAGGCGATGCTGCTTAGCAGAAGAAACACGATGGGTCCAATTGCTCAGGCGATCAGAGAAGGCCCTATAGTCTCAGATGGGTGACGAAAACACGCCTATTGGACATGACTACCTATTGACCACAAGCTTACCTACGTACCACATGTTTTGGACTTGTTACTAAACTAGACAAACGTTCTGCGGGCCAAGAGAAGCGGGACGCCAAAAATTGCAATGTACCGATCGGAGCGAGCACACTTGACATAATGTTCAAATGGCCATGAGTGAGCGAGAAGGCATCGGGCCGTACCTCAAAAAACACTGCCTCAGATCAATGTCAGCGGCGGCATCCTGTCCGACAACGACTGCGAAACAAGACACTTCAAGGCAGTAAACGGCCATAGGTCTTGATCAGTCGATCAGCCGATCAGCGCTAGCGGATCCGTGGGGATGAAATTAAAGCCTCTCCAGCGTCAGTTTTGGTCCAAAATAACCAGATATCGGTCTCAAGCAGTATTACTAACGTGCCCGCACATGGCGATCGAGAAAACCGCTTGAATCCTCAGAATCCTTCACAATTCAATATTTGTACAATTGTAGCAACATAATTTCAATCCATCAAGTTAAGGACCATGTGACCGAGCCCAAGATTCATTGCACCATGTTTACAAACTTACACTGGCATGAGAAGAAACCGTAAAGACAATACTGAGAAACGTTTATGGGAGCTTGGAAGGCGTGTAAATTTCAACGAAACTATTTCCTCCGTCGTGTTTATAATGGTTTTGATCGCGAGTGGGCTTTTTTTTGCTGGTGCCGGGGTAGATTTTCCGAGAATTTGGGCGGCGATTCGAAGAAAATGTTCGACAACAAAAGAAATATATTTTACGTATTTTACGGAATTTGGTACTTCAAGAAAACTATACATTACAGTTACTATTTGTATCATCCTCACGTCAGGAATTAAAAGGAAAGAGTCATTACAGCGGCGGCAAAGTTTTAACACGGCGAGCACAAAAATTAAATAATCGCTTTGTAAAACGGACAAAGACGAATCATAAACTTTGATGAAAAAACAGTCGCTTGAAGAAAAATGCTCCGAAAATTCGGAAGAAAGAAGTGTTTTCTACTAAGGGAATTATGTCGACTGTTGGCTGAAATTCCATTATTTTTTGTGCTCCACAATTTAAAGCCTACAAGAGAACTTCAAAAAATTATTCAAAGGAAAACAAACATCAAAGCATCTTACCTTTTACCGCGCACTCTACAAATTCATTAAAACTACTGCGACAAACGAAGGGAAATGACCCCAAATGTTCCGATAAAAGAAATACCTAAAGTGATACTGTCCTTAGCTTGAGTAGTGATTCAATTTTCTTGTTTCAAAACTGGAAATGTCAGCTGTTCGAAGCGTTTATTTGAAATGAACGACAGCGAGAGCAAATTCGCTGACTGAACTCTGACCTGGAATGTACAGTTTGATTCAGCGAAAACTATGCAAATTCACTGTCTTTACCGCTTGAATACCGCAACTCTTTCTTCAATGCTTTCTTCCTTTCCTGACAAAGATGGAACGTTGACTGCCGTAGATAAATCCAACTTACTTTTACCACCGCCCGTTTGCGCCTTTCTATTATACGGCCGCTCGAGTGATTAGACATGAAATCTTATCCTTCCTCGCAATTACATGTAAAACCACGAATATAATCGTAGAAAAAACAAATACATATATCCACAAAAGAACACTGTCTTAAACCTGTAGACAATATAGCAGCCAGGATGACCAAAATTACCGGTAGACGTGGTGTATTGATTACTATAGTAACAAGGACACGTATTACTATTGCCTAATAAGATAAGTAAAACTACTGCATGCTACTGCATGATGTGAAAGTACTGTTACTGAGTAGAAGTAGTCTGATTGTACCATGTTATAGATGGTTGTTCACTGAATAACGTTCACTACATAGAAAGCAATGGAAGAGTGAGTGTCTCTTTGACTCTTGTATTAAATGAGTACACCACAGTAGATTGCATTTTGCCTCAGCGATTGATGACCATTGTTTAGCAATGAAATACTCTATTTTCATACCCTACGGAAATCAACGGTGCGCGCAATGGACCTTGGGCTCAAACACAGAGTGTGTTTTTTGAGCTTGAAACTGTCGCTTTTTTCTTCGCACAATTCTGACCGTTCACGTTTTTACATTTTCATTCAGCTCGAGCGCGAAGACATCGCAGAACTTGTCATGACTGTCAATCACTGGAACTGTATTTTTGAAGCGGATTCAATTCGTCTTTCGGTCTTCTTGTGATAAATAAAGCAGCAAAAAGGAGTCACTAGTAGTTTGTATTTTTAACAAGAAGGCCCATTGGACATTTAACCGGTCATTCTGACCCACCCCACCCCCAGGTTAACAAATGTTAGCGCGCTAGCGAGCTAGCGTGACGAAAAGGGTGACTGTGTGACAAAATATTTTGACTGTAGCGTTACTGGATGACGTAATGTTTAAACTCTGGTGTCTCAGCTTATCTTGATTAAGAATAAAACACAAAAAGTGGTGATAAACATGGTAAACAAACGCATTTAGATAATAAACTTGACGTTTCGTATGCTAAGCAAGCTACATTTTCAAAAGTAACCGTTACAGTTTTTGAAAACTGTTTGTATAGTTAATAATAGGGGGTCTGAAACTGAGATTAGGAAAAACGATCTTAACAGTAACTTATCAGGAACTGTCTGTCCTGAGCAGCTATAGCTAATAAAGCATCAACCTCTTTCTACTAACGTAAACATTTAAAGATGGCTGTAGTTCTTGAATGAGCAAAGTCTCCTTTATTCTACAATGAAAGTCCGTTTTGCCGGACGCTAAAATGTCACTGATGATCCCAATTAATGTTGTGACCAATGGTTTTTATATGATCAGCAATGGCTGATGTATGGTCACTTTTAGTGAGGGCCTTGAAATGTTCAGTTTTTCTGTCGTGAAGTCTTCGTGTTGTCTTGCCTATAAAGAATTCATTGCAATCCCAGTAACCAGCTTTGTAGATAATTTTAGACATTTGAGAGCGAATCACGCTGTCCTTGTAAGGAACGCAGGATTTAATGCGGCGCGTGTCCTAAAATACAATTTTGAGGTTGATTCAAGAGAACAATTTGTATACACAGGATTTCAGATGTTTAGCGACTTGGTTGCTGAGACCAGCCCAATTTATAAACCGGTGGTCGCCTTATGGCGACGACAGTTAATAAAACAGTTATTGAATTGTATGTAGATCATCGCAGTGAAGGTGTTTCAACCTAAGCGGTTGAAAAGAAGAAACCTGAAAAAATTCAGGCTTGAACGGGAATCGAACCCATGACCTCTGCTAATACCGGTGCAGGCGCTCTAACCAACTGAGCTATCAAGCCAACTGGGAGCTGGTCAATTGAGAGTTCGTATTTATCCCGTAGTCATCAAACTTCCCTCGTGTCTAATTAACTGAAAATCGTATCAAATGTACCGAAGGCCGTTCACAAGCAAGGTTTGGGAATATTTTGTGCGATCGACAGGCTTCTGTTTCGTCAACAAAACTAGCTGAGTTGTCATGTTTATTTGCACAAACCCTGGATTTTGACGTGTACAATGCTAAGATGTAAGCGCCAATTGAGACAGTAATAAACCAGTTCTCGAATAAAAAGACGTGGCTCTTAGCCCGAGGAGGGAAGTTACCAAGAAGATACTCAACTTGAATGGAAGTGGCCACATGCGAGAAGATGTCTGCAGATCACAACCGAGGATTAAGCGTATATTCAAGATCCACAAGGTAGACTACCATTAATTCTTAATCAACTCTTGTGTTCATTAACAAGTGCCTCAATTTCATGGTGACCAAGAGAATTAAACTGTTATCCATTAATAAGAACATAACTTAAGACAAAAATTCATGGTGTCCTACTTACCTATTGAGGATGCTATACAAACCGTGCTGTAAAAGCCGGAGGGTGACCATAGCTTTGCCGAACAAACAATGCTAACTCCTGCACAGTTTTTATTTTGAAACTACAATTCCCAATGTCGTGGATGAATAATTATTTGTGGGCTATCTAGCCTTGGCATTAACGATCTAGAAAGCGGAGCATTTGAAAGGACTGGTAACGGAAACTATGGCAAAGCCTAAGAGAGCCCTATTGATTGACAACGCAGCGAAAATGTTCAAAGCACAAAACAGCATTTCCACTGTCAGTAGAATACCATCTGTTTCACCCTGGAAACGGAGAATGACAAAAAGACAGCTTTTATCAACATTTACATGTCCTTTAACAGTGGAGGGCCACACCCACTGACAGATCACACCCCCCTTGATCCGTTAAACGCAGTATTTGTAAGTGTTTATTCCACCAGAGAACAGGGTTGATGAATGAATAAATACATAAAGATGATGCTTAGATAGCACTCATATTTCATATGACATGAGCATCGTAAGGTGCTTTACTGAGAAGGAGCAATTATCTGTTTTACCTTGTAATGGCCAACCTTTCTGTCTTTTGCAGATCACAAAGATGGCTAGCCCCTAGAAGCAGATATAAATCCACCACAGTTTTAAGTCATAAAAAAGGAGGTAGTGCATACGTTTTGCTACTGGCTGAAACAGAAAGGAACACGCAAAACCAAGATGGGACAGTATAAAGTTTTCCACCTGAGTGCAACAAACTCTGCATTGGGATCTATGCAGGACAGAATCAAGGTCCATAGCAGAAGCATAAGAATAACCCATTTGGAAGCATTCAACTGAAACGATGGAAACGGGAGTCATCGTTAAGCTACTATAGAACAGGGGACAACTTGAAAGACATACCACTACTGTCCCTCATCAACAGAATTTTCAGTAACATAATCCTCAAGACGCAAGAGAAGCTGCTCTAAGGAAAGCAAACTGATCTGTAGACCGCAGGTGGATCCGCAAGCAACGCATAAAATGGATCATGAAATGAATGTATAAGGTTATAGTTAATCTAACTTTCCACGTGAGGAATCCCATCATTCAAAGGGATCTGATCAAAGATCTAGAGTGCACGTTATCCAGTTAGAGACATAGCTCTTCCCAAAGTGCCTCTGTTTCAACAAATAGCCTTCTGTTTTTAAAAGAAATGAGCTAAGAACTGCTGTTAACAGCAAGTGTACAGTCCCTGGCCCCGCGAGTAAGGAGATAACAGTGTGGGTGGTTGTGACGTGAGAAGAATGCCATCTTCTGCACCCTTCAAAAATTTTCGTGACTGGGCACCAAATGGGACGAAGAAACTGATGGCAGTTCAGGAGTTAGGTAGGGGAGGACTGCAGAAAAGATTGTGTGGGGTCTTTATATTGTATGTGCCACGCAAAATGGATTGTTCCTGTTGTAGTTTATCACTTTAACCCAGAAAGTGCTTTCACCGATCAAGCATAACTAAACATTGACGTAAATAGAATTTGGTAAAATCGTTTGTCAATGGCATTCTGCGAAATGATGTTTCTATAGGATTAACAAACAGACATGCACTCTATATTGTTGTATTTTAGTATTCAAGGCGTCAACCCCAGTTTGGAAACCACTTTCCAATTAGAATAGAAAGTAAGGGGCAATATACCTGAATTTGCTATAAAAATTGATTTCAAAACTTTTTGCATTCAGACTTGCATAATTTATCTAGGAAAACAAACCTCTTGTTTTAAGTCGATATCCCCTTCCGTTTGGAGGAGAGAGTAGTTTTTGTACACCTTGGTCAAATTCAAACTTCCCGCCATAATCCGTTACCATGGAAACCAAAGTTGTTTACTGCACTAATTCATCAAAAATCGCTACATGTTTGGCCAGTAAAGATCTTAAAATCGTCCGAAATTATTCCCCTTGAATTAAAGCTGCTTGGGAACTGTTAACGAGAAGAATTAACCAAAAACGGACTGGTACAGAACTTCAGCAGAGAACACGTGGTTGTGGAGGCCATCTTGAATATGACTTTCGGTGAAGAGAATTTATTTCGCTTGTTTTGTGGCAATTTGTCCTATTTCGTTTGGATTTTATTGATTTTTGAATAGTTTACTTAGTCTCTGGTGTCCTAGGATTTTTTTCGGTTTCAAGAAAAAAACCACTCACGTGGTACTCCACACTGGAAACATAAACATGTCTTCGAGGAGGAAATCACGTAGGCCTCTGGGGTTTGGTCAGAGGCTAGTAATGGTGGAAATGACCACAGGGAATCGTATAGCAGTGGCAGTAAGTAGGAAGATTCCAAGCAAACGGCTCAAGAGAAAACGTTGAGAAATACGACACCAACTACTAGCAGTGTTCCGTAAAGTGACTATGGCTCAGGATAAGTTACGGTTTAGTTGAACTTTCACCCTTGATGCGGACCTTTGAAGAACTTCACAAATGCAGAGGTGGGAGGCAGGTGTACAATGATGAGCAAGCTAAAAGGTATGGAAATAGCTCCTTGATTAACATTGAGTGTACCAAATGCAAGAGAAAAGTGCACCTCCAAACCTCTGCTAATTCAGGGAGGGCAACTGGAAAGCCCAAAGTGTCGTTGACACAAATCGTAAGATAGTATTTTCTGCTTGTGAAATGAGAGTTGGACGTGAAGCGATTGCGGGTTTGTGTGACATTTTGAACATACCTCCATCTTGCCAAACAATAGCTTGGAATGATCATTGACAAGCGCTACATAAAAAAACACTTTCTTTAAAACTAAAAAGCTTTCTTTTAAAAAAAGAAAAATTGACCAACCTTCAGTTGGTTCTGATAAAGAGACAAGACAGCATGGATATGACCAAGCGTAAGGCCCTCTGGGATGACAGAGCTGATTCCCTGTGTCCACTGTTCTTTGCTGAAAGCTTTTCTTTCTCTTATTATCTCCATCGGCCAAAGGGAGTGCTCCAGCAAATGCTCAAGTAGTGGTAGTCGAGGTTCTGGTCTTGACTCATCGGTTGAAATGTAGCGGAAAATGAAGCGACTCAGGGCTGTTGTTACTGATTCAAGGGGGAGATGGTCTGATCCTGCAGTGCTGTTTTCAATACACTTTAACACTTCATCCTTAATATCATCGGGTAGTTCATCTCGATACATGTCATGGACCCCTTCCACGGCCGATTCTGACAGCATATCTTCAAGAACCTCATAAAGCGCCACAACATGCTTCAGCAATATGGCCTTACCGGGTTCTGGAAGAAGTGACTTTGGAAAGGGTCTTGATTCTGACAACCATCGATCTGTAAATTCTATCAGAGGTTCACTGGGATTTCCAGACTGATGTTTCTTCAGAACGCAGAGAACAATTTCCATGTGCTCCAGAAGGTCTTGCACACCCTTGAGGCTACGTTCCTTCAGCTGTCGTACGCCAGTCTTGGCATGTTCTGTTAGTGGCTGCTGTGGGACTATTCTTTCCAATTCATCCAGAATACCCTTGAAAGAACGAAACAGTTCTTTAGCAAAGGTAAACTCTCGCAAGCCATCAGCAGTCGATAGATAAGCCTTTCCCAGTAGGAAACGAACAGCCATTTCTTTTTCAATCCTCCCAATGTCGTAGAAGATTTCCTTTCCCTGTCCGTACTCTGTGTTGTGTTGAGAATGCCTCAGAATGTCATTCGACCACTGATAATGAATGATCTCTTTCTCTTGAGCATCTTGTAAATGAACCACCTGGACAGCAGCTCTGCCGTCTCCTCGTTCCAAGAATTTAAGCCCATCACATTTCCCACTCGCAGCAATACTAAGAGCCTTTTCCATTAACCCATTCTGGATTTCCTGGAGAGCGTCTAATGCAGTGCAAAGGAATAGTCCTTGACCTTTTCTCTCTACCAGGCACAGAGAAATGGGGGACATCTCAGTAATGCGTGGAACAATTACATCTGGCCCCATTTTTTTCGCCACGACTGGTCTGACCTTCTCCCATGATGACTTGAAGTTCTCAAAGGCATTTCGTAGGCCTTCTTTGTCAGCAGTGGTGGTTACCTTCGAACTGTGCTCACCACGGATAATATCACCAATTGTCGCCTTGGATGCTTCCGTACGGCTCATCTTTCTACCCAGCTGAGTCTCCAACATTCTGGCCAAGACAAGAAAGTTGTTTAGGTGTGTAACCATGTGAAGAGGGACATGGAAATCTAAAAACAACCCAAGAAGTGGATGACACGCCTTGATTTCCTTTGGGAGATGCATGTAATATGCACGCAAGCTTTCAAAGCTTTTTGAGCTGGTCACTCGAAAAAGACGTGGAACGTAGATGTTCCTCTCATTTGCGTCAGCATACTGGGGGTTGTCACATTCTTCAATCTGACGTTCAGCTGCAGTAAAAGAATCAGAGCAATTGGGTATGGTTACCTTTCTCTTAACGCAAAACTCGTGAATGAGAGGACCGATGGTGTCTGAGAACGTCTTCTCCCATGAATCTCTCATTTCTTCTGTTGTGCAAAGGCTAATACTTGTGAGGATGGAAGCTGTTTCATCTAAAATACGATGCAGGAGCATGATAACTTCTTCCTCTGGGCAGTTTAAGAGGTGGCCAAGAGCACCAAGATCCTTTAGAATATGTTGAAAACAAATTTCAGCTGCACTGTCTTCTTTATCTTTGATGACCATGATTTCAGACAGGGTTTGAGCATCAAACATCTCCAGAGCAATTCCTCCGTATAAAGCTGTATGGACTAAAAGATGAAGTACACGGAAGTGTGAAGGACTCAAGCATCTCACACACAGCAGACTGCAGGATTCTTCATTTGAAGGTTGCACTAAAACGTAACCTTTTGTTGATGAAGACAACTTGCCTGAATTTTCTTTGTTTTCCCGTTTAAAGTCACATTTACATTGCTCGCGGCACTCAGGACACTGTGAAGAATCTCGATGATCTTCGGAAACAAACAACGTTCCACACGAACATGTCTTTGTGAAAACACCTCTCTCACTGTAGTTTTGGTACGTTTCAAATGGACGCTGTGGGCTGTTAGGTAACGCCAACATAAATGTGTTCTTCGAGCTTCGTGGGTTCACAAGGTAAGATAGAAATGCGGCACGATATGTACTTTTAGATTCCTTGTAGCTAGAAGTCAAAATTATACAAAGATGCAAGATTAATGCAGCTCTATGTGCATCCGTTGAAGACGACTCTGATGAGAGACAAAGTTCTTGAACTTGGAAATCTTTTTTTCCAGTAATCCTCTGAAGAAGAGCAACATAGGGTAAAGGCAAAGCACCTATCTCGTCATTGATAAAATCAGTGGCTTTCTCTTCAGAATCTCGAAGTGATCGAACTGAACGTACCAGATAAAACCATGTAGTGAACACAGCTGCTAGCGTGATCTTTTGGTCAGCTGAGTCTTGAACGGAATTAAGTTCAGTTCGTAGTAGGTCTTGATGTTTCTCTTTTACAAGGCTTGCTAAGGCGATTTTCGCCTTGGATCCCTTTGTTAGTCCAGCAAAAGGGTCAAAGCTTAGTTTGCCAACCAATTTCTGGTCTTCATGATGCCAATCAAAATCTTTAAGTGCTGCAAGTTTGTTGCTGTCCTTCGTGATTTTCTTAATAGTGTCCAATGGCAATTTTTTTCGAAGTTCTCGAAGAAAGTATAGGCGTGACTGTGATGATCTTGTGGTAGCCAAGTTACTTTCTCGAGAGGAAAAAACTGGACTTAACTCCCTCAAAAGCATTGCATACTCATTTTCGCTGGCCAGGATGCAGGGAGTTTGGACTGTTAGCGTGGCAAAGGAACCAAGAAATGACTTTAAATATGCCACAGCACACACAAGGGAAAACGTATCCAGTTCGTCTTTGTGAGGCTTCATCAGAATTTGTGTTGCCTTTCGCAAAGTTTTAATGCACTTATTCTCTGATCCGGATATGGTAGAGAAGTCTACTGGGGGAAAACCAACATCAGAGACGAGGTCACAGCACAAAACAACGAAAGGACAATCAAGCTCAACTTTGCCGGTGAGCGATGACAGCGCCTGGGACACTTGTTGAAGTCCCGGGTGATTTTCCACTGTGGTTGGGTCATGTAATAGCTCTTCAAATATGCCAGGGCTAAAGTGATTTTCGGAGACAAAAACACGATGAATGACAGGACCTGCAAGCTTTACCAGTGTATTATCTCCACTACAAGAAATCTTGCTTAAAATGGACCCGAGTGCAGGAGTGTCTGGGTTGGAGTCAATACATCGTGTGTAAAAAAGGGCACGAAATTCCTTTGAGTCTTCCACGTTTTCAGCAGTTGTTTCAAGGGTATCAATGAGTTGATCTATCTTCTCAAAGCACCCTTGTGAGTCAAGGCACCCCTCAGACGCATAAGCAAGACCGGTTTCTCCGATTGCATACAGACTGTAAGGGTCGAGGGATTCTGGTAATAATATCAGGGAAACGTAATCGTGGCAGACTCGCAGAAAGTGGAAAGAAGGAACTGAAAGCTGCATTCTGCTTACTAACGACAAAAGACGACTAACTGATCGCTGCCATTGCTCTGGGCCTTTCAAATATGTGACCACACTTTGTGTGGGAAACAGAGCACGGCAAAAGGTTTCCACCAGTTGTTCCACAAACGTCAATGGAAGGTCATCCTCACTTGCTTCTTCATCTCTTTTTTCCTCTTTGCTTACTTCAATCTCTTTTTGCTCTGCATCGTCCCCCTGATCACTCATCACCTCTTCGTTTCTCCTTTGTAAGTCACCTGGATCAGTTTTAGCCATCGATACATCATGAGTTTCAAACATCATCTTGTTGAAAACCTCCAGAAACTCCGAAGTTAAGCTCGTTACCGCCGCTGGTACAAAGTCTCGACATGTAACAAAAAGATTAAGAGCAGAGATGAAAAGTGACTCTTTCATCCAAAAGACGCAATGCAACTGAGTGATGACAAGGGCAACATTTCCATCAGTCGGTATTCGGATGTGCTGTGATAGCACTGACTTCAAGAAGTGAATTCGCTCATGGCGGGAGAGAATCCCAGCAAAATCGGCCGTTTTTATGTCAAGAAGATCATTGACGTAGCACTCAGCAATTCTTTGGAGACTGGTACTCTCAGTTATCTGTGGTATTGCGCCCCTTACTTCTGATACAAATCTACGCAGCTGTTTTTCAAACACACGGATTTCCAGCTCAACATTATCATCATGGTTGTCACCTTCTAACTGGAGACGTCTAAGGTCTTCCATAAACAAAGATTTGATTTTGTCAACTTTCTTGGAGAATATCGATGCAAATGGATATTCAAGTTTGTGACGATGACCAGGCACAAAATACGACTCAGCTCCTTGAGAATTAGGAATATCTTCAATGTTTAAGATATCTTCATCGAACAATAATTCTGTCCATACCTGCAAGCTTTTGTCTTTCACGGGATCGTTAGAAAACACTTTTTTTGGCCAAGCAGATTCTCTCTCCAAGAAATAGACAATCTTTGCCAATGGCTCTCTTATTAGGTGATTAAAATGATGCTGAACGGCTCCAACCAAAGTAGATGAATTGAGCAAAGCCTGACGGTCACGTGCCACTGCCAGCTGCCACGATAAACCCTGGAGTGGACTGTAAGCATTGCTGATCTCTGTGGTCTTAAGGAACCGCACAATAAGCGTCTTAAAACATTTCATCATTTCAGGGGACGATTTCACCCACTTTATAAGGTGTAGAACTGCATCCAAGGTAGGCTCTTCTGATGTCTGGTACTTGATACGGGTGAAACACCAGAGAAGCTGCTCAGAGGCAATTCGCTCGAACGAAAATGATTTGGTATCAAGAAGATCAGTGACGCTCACATCCAGTAGTTCTGTAATTGGCACCACTGGTTCTTCAAGCATGTCAATTGTCACCTTCCTCCAACCACTTTGGAAGCTAAATTGCCATTGTGGACTTTCAACGTTTTTGCTTTTCCCCGCACGTTGAACGTGAACAACTAAACAGACATGCTTGGTCTGCCTTTCAGCGAGCCCAGTACTAGAGGAAATATAAATGTGTCTTTGTTCCTCGATGAGATGTTTGGCAACCAACATGTGAGGAGCGTCAAGGTCTGGTTTACATTGTAGCACAAGAATGTTTGCATCTGATGTCCAGAATTTCTGCACCTGCTTTGCTAGTTGTTTCTCTGACTTGAAGGCACTGAGTTTTTCTGTTTGACATTTTCCCAGACCGGTTAGACAGTGTGAGACATTTGTGTGAATGTTGCTGTGGGTCATTACTAGAAGCTTGAGGCCACCATCCTTTTCCGAGTTTGTTTGCAGGTCTTCTAGAACATATCTCACGTATTCTTTAAGACCCCTGTGAACAGGTTTCGAAAAATAGTTGCTGTACAGCATCAGAACCTCTTCCATTGATGATCTCGAAAGGTGAGAATTAATACTTCGTAAAACACCATCGGGGGAAGCAATCCACATAAGTTCTTGCTTGCATCTGTCTGTAATTTCGTCTTTTTTGATTTTGTCATCTTTGCTGATGTGGAGAACCAGAGAGGGAAGTGTGTCTTCATTAAAGCCAATGAACATGTCAGTCTCATTAAAATGCGACTCGATCTCTGGACCAGTTGAAATAGCGTTTGCCCATGCTTCAAGGTAAGATATTGCTTTGTCTTGCTCTGCACCTAATACATCTGAAAATCGCAACAGTTGTTTCTCGAATCGATTGAGAAAAGGTGGATCTGTGTAATCGACCCGTTTTTCATCAATCAAGACAATGCAACGAAATTCATCGTGCACTTGACACATGGGGTTGCTGAAAGGACCGAGAGCAATCCTGCAATTCTTCTTCTGCCCAACCACCGTGTAATTCTGATTCAGCATATCATAGAGGCTGCCATAGATGCTCTCTAAATCACGCAAAATCAGCACACAGTCTCGCTCCATACAAAGAATGATCCGACTTAAGATGCTGAAGTTGTACTCCTCTGTTCGGTCCTCTTCAAAGCGACTTCCAAAGATTGTGACTTTCTCCTTGTCCATGTTGCTCAATGTCTGGTCCAGAATACCAATGGCAGAGTCTCCATTTGTAATGATCATCATGTGACGGGCAAATCTGTCATGAAGATTGTCACAAATGAGATCCGTTACAGGAAAGGTCTGGATTTCTTCCGGCACTCGCTCTGACTGGAAATGCTCCATAAATTTCTGCTGAATCGTCATCGACTCTAATGGAATACCTCCAAAGTTTCTCTGCAGAGCACGCTGTATTCTCTTTGTCTCCCACATATGTTCTCTATGTCTGCCACAATCAGAACTTAAGGACTTCACTAAGGAATAATAGTCTCGCAGCCCGTGAAAATTGTCATGCCTCTGTATTTTCTGGTAGTCATGATAGGACTTGGCAAGGCACTCAAGTTGATAATCGTCGGGGTAAGAACGTGGTATGCCGTTGGATCTAGAGGAAGTGTACTGAGCTCCTCTTATAGATTGACCAGTTTCAAACAAGTCTGTGATATCCGGCTCAGGCCGAGAAAGGTGCACAGCCCTATTCATCTTTGCTGGATCGAGGCACCAGTTGGAGATTCCGACCACAGCAACATCAGGAAGCTTGCCATTACCAGGCTCTAATAAACTGTGTAGGATTTTAAGAGGATTGAACGCTGAAACCTCAGCCAACCCAATCTCATCCAGGAGCACAACTGGGAGAACGTCATTGGACGGATCCTTGTACCTCTTTGCCTTCTCGAATACCTTAAAGATGCCTTCAGATGTTGATGACTCGGAACCCTGGTATGAGACAACATAAAGTTGAGGTAACCGTTGCAGGAAGCGATCCTTTGAATCTTTCCCCCTCAAATTGCTTCGAATGACTTGCATAGACAAAGACTTACTGCAACCAGGTTTGCCCACAACAAAGACAGGGATGTAGTTTAGTATGCATACTAGAATTACAAACACATTCTCTCGAAGGGCCGCATTTTTGGCTGTTCCCTTGGGAAGCTCCATTCGAGCCAAGTATTCCTCTTGCTCCACCCTGACAATTGCTTGAAAACTCTCAGCTTGGAATTCAACAATTGACTCTTCCTTGATACGGTTTGTTATTACCTCGGAAAACTCATCTCTTGTTTTTACTTCCTGGAGACGTGACTGATAACAATGAGCCAGTGCTAGTATTATGGAACGTAGGTCTTTGGACACTTTACGAGACTTCTGATAGAACGTTTGGATGTGGGTTGGAATCTTGTCTGGTGAAAGCTCTTCACGTTTCTTCAAGATCTTAGAAAACCATTTGATAAGGATAATGCAGCGGTGGACATCTCGCAAACTCACACAAAATGGAGTATTTTCCACTCGTTTAATGTAGTCTTGGGAAGAGAAAAGGAGGTCAATCAGAAGCTTCCGATGTCTGTTGCGAAGAACACCATCCACCATCCTAGCGATGTACCTTTTTTCGTCTTCTGGGGCTACTGAACCATAATCCCAAACGTAATCAATCATCGTCTCTGGAAGAGGATGAACACGGTAAACCAGACCAGAATACTCATCAGTGGAGACCTTTTCGCTGAGTCCTGAAGTTAAACTCTTTTCCAAAGGACGGAGTCGATAAGGGTTACAGGCTGCAATGAAAGCAAGATTGCAAGGCAGTGGTTTTCCTCTGAGGGTACGATGGCACATGATCTCATTTATTGTACCAAGATGGTCACAAGTGTTGATTTCATCTAGGAAAACCCACACCGGTTGCCTTTTTCCCCCTGGACACACCGCATTCTTACTCATCTTACTCATCTCCTCCACAAATTCTATGATTTGGTCCTCGGTGACACCAGCATGGAAATTAAAAACATGATAAGGCACATCACATGTTTCTGCGAGGTATCTGAACAGGCTTGTCTTACCACAACCAGTTTCTCCCATAATAATTACCGGGATGTTGGCTCTGATGCGGAGTAAAATAAGAAACATTTTGAGAACGTTGTCTGGTGTCAGAGCGTATTTCAAAGATGAGCTAGCACGATCAGCCTTTGCACAACTCCTTGCTAAAAGGTCAAGCTTCTGTTGGAGTTCCTTTTGAGACAGGTTTGAATAATCCTCTAATCCTTTTCCCTCTACTTTTACGGCTTGGCTATCGAACAGGTCTCGGACTGTTTGGGGCACCAAAGATAGTTCCCGGTATAAAGCAGAAATTGTCAATTCCTGCTGAGTCTGAAACACTATCAACAAATGACTGTTGTCAGACCATCTAATCATGCCTTTTACACGATCAACCATTTGGTTGGCAGTCTTCACACTAGTACACTGCGCCTGCATAAGAACCTCTGTTGCTCTCTTATCAGAAATGGCTTCTGATTGAACAGTTTTGCAGCTTGCAACTGAGCGAACTGCAAATTCTTTTGAAACCTGTAAGATAGCTGCAAACAATCGGGTTCGCACGTCATGTGATGGACCAAGCATGGCTTCCAGATTGTTTGGCTTTAGAAAAGGACTTGCCGAAAACTTGACTAACTGGTCTGCAAATACCCCAAGGAAGGTCTCAACGATGTTGTACGAGATGTCGCCAGTCAAAGAAAAGTGTTTTGTTAGAAGAGCTTTACATTTCTCGGACGGAAGAGGCTTGGCTTTATTAGGACCACAAAAAGTAATTTTCTTACTCTCTAAGGTTCCGGAATCACAAGCATGGAGATAATTGCAAACTACTTGAATAGGACTTGAGGGCTCCAGGCTCACCACATAGTTTTCATATCCTTTGAGTTTGATGTGCATTGGGCTGAAGCACTTTGTGACAGGTAACGAATCGTGCAACCAGTTATTCAAAGTGTTGGCAATTTCTATGTAGACGTCCTTGGTTGGAAGATGATAGACATGTGTTCCAGATGAAACCATTCCAATTACCACGAGCTCAAACAAGAATGTATCTAGGGCCAGAGGATCATCAACTTCACCAACGTCAAGATGAATGCAATCATACTCTTTGACAGGCAAGTTTGTCAGGCGATGAACAAGTCTGCTGCGAGACAAAGGGCCACTTATAGGAAATGATACAACGTTTTTCTCTCTTCGTGTTGCCTCATTAAAGATGGATTCCGTTTTTCCAGTTCCAGGAAGTTCTGAGGTTACAACGAACACTTTAGGGAAAGCTTTGTTAAACTTGGCTTTTAGCTTGACGTCTGTCATATCTGTGCCATTGTGTGCACTGTCTGCAAATTGATCAACAATGTGGTGGTGGGGTCCTCCACGACAAACAAGGCTAAGGAGGTAAGGAGCGTTAGAAACACTTTGAAATTCTTTTATGGCAGCAACCAAATCAAACTGCATGTCATTTGGCAAGTTTTCTACGTTGGCTAGACAGTGCAGTTTGGCGTCCTGTAAGTGGGTAAAACCTTCAAATGCTCGCCGAAGAAGCCGTTGAATTTCTCCCCAGGTTGTGTCTGAATGGCAGAATAAGACTTGACTTGGCTGTGGGTCAGCACATGATGACAATTCAAACAGGGACATCACTACTGGAACAGTTTGCACGCTTCCTTGTTCCAACACAGCAACATACAATTCGCCTGGTTGAACAGCCCCACGAAGACGAGGTTTTAGTTCTTTGGAAAGGCTTGGTGCTGCTTTGGGGAGGAAGAAGTCATTCAAGGTACTACCGATCGCTCTTAAACCGCCCGCCACCGTTTCTCTTTCACTAGGGTACTTGTAAAGAGAGCCGAGTTTCTTGAGATCGTCTTTCGGGAGAGATGGTTCTATAAAGCGAAGAAGATCATGCACCACACGAACATTTGGATTGCCCTCGCCAACCACTTTAGGCTTTCCTCTGAAGAAATCATTGAGAATCCAAAGCTGATCGGGGTGAAAATAATTTAAGAAGAAGAACTTCTCTTGTGCAGTTCCCAGCATGTCTTTCCAACTTTCTAAGCTCTGTGCTAAGGATTCAGCTTCTTCTTCAATCTCATGAGTTGAACATTTCTTTACCCAATACGTCTTGTATTCTGGGTGGCCAGAGTTGTGAAGCAGAGAAGCTGTGCTGAGTATCGCCATTATCAGGTCAACTTGCTTCACAAATTCGTTGAGGTCAGCAGCTGAACACCCGGTGTGCACATTGTTGCGTTTCTCTTCATCATGATGCCTCGAGTCAATGTTGACAATAAGAAGGGCTCGGCTTCGCAAATCTTGGATATCTGTTAGTTTGTAACAGGTATCATGGTCTTTGTTGTTTGATCCTGCTTTGTCTCCTCGGTCTTCTTCATTCTGGAAACGGTTTGTCTCCCTATTGTAAGTCAACAAAACTTCCCAGGACCCATGATCATTTCTTCCGAGTTGGTACTTTCCTTTTCTTAAAGCGTTGCTTATAATTTCTTTGGTCATCTCCCCTCGATTGGCAAGATTCTTGTAAATGGCCCTTAAACTGTGAACATTTCGACTGCATTCGTCTATCTTAGCAGCCATTCCTTTCTTCTCTTGGAGGTTGTCGTAATATTTTCTCAGCAGACGCAAAAATGCCATGGGGTCAGTTGGTTTGTCCTTAACAAGGTTTCTCAAAAATCTGTGTACATCAATCAAATGTGACACAGTTGCCTCCGAGATAAATTGGTCAGAATGTTCTTCTACCACATCTATAAGAACCACCATATCATCATTGACGGTTTCTTCTATGAACGCAAGTAGCTCGCGAGACTCTCCAAGGACACTTACTATATCCGTCAAATCTTTGTTGAGGATGCTGTCAACTTCTGTTATTGCCTTACTCTCCAATGTCTTGGAAAAACCCTTCAACGTCTTTTGTTTCATGTCCGAGAGAATGAGAACCTCCTCAAGTGACTGCATTACTATGGGACAATTGCTGTTGTCATATCCGAAAACGTGCAATGCTGGGATCACCTGTTGAACTTTGCGTTGGACAAGGGGGTACTGTAAGTAACTGGCAAGCATTCGTTCTCTATCCCGTTGTACTGGCGACTTGCCAAAGTAATTGCTTATGAGTTGAAGCTCTTTATGGAGTTCTTCTTTAGTAGTGATTCCACGAAGAAGAGCATTTACCTCCTGAGTAGTAAGATCACTGTCTCTGTCAAGCAATGGATCACAAGCTTGTTGGAACTTGGGTTTTATGTTGCTGCTTAGAAGTTCGATAACCTGTCCAGCAGAGGCACATTCAGTGTTGCTAAGTAATCTACCATCATCAGCTGTGAGTAAATCTCGAGCAATGTTGAAAAAAGCTGTGCTATCCTGCAAACTGTGAATTGTCTCTGCCAACTCAACAAAAGGAAAAAGTGATCCCCAGTAACCACTATCCAGCACTTCACTTACTGATCTCTTCAGGAATCTCCTTCTCTTGTTCAGTTCCTTGTTTAGCTCTTGAATATCTCTAACTTCTGCTACACCTTCGACCACCTTTTGCAGAAATTCAATGGAGCACTCCATCTTTGAAACGGTTTTCTCGAGGTCGCGTACCTTGTTCCAGTCTCTTAAGATTTCTATCTTCCACGCTGAATCACAGGGAGCACTTGATAAGTTCCCTTCAAAAGCATCAATTAGGCGTGCTAGAATGTTAACTTCTTTTTCTGTAAGATCTAGAAGGTATCCAATTCGAACGTTGTGCCGCTCTACCTTCTCCCTCAGACAGTTTAACGCCCAAACAACCATTTCCACCTCACGATGGCTGTGAAGTGTGCTACTTGGTTTTAAGATGCTGAGCACGAAGATCCAGACATCTGTCATTTGCATAACCTTTTTGAGAATTTTCTCCACGTCACACTGTTCACTTTTGTTTGTGGGCATCTCAGTCATCTCCAGAAGATATCGAAGTAATTCCCAACGTGCCCTAGATAAAAATATAAAATTCAAAGCATGTAGAATACAACACTTTATAATGAGTAGATACAAGTATTAAAACAACAGGCCAAAATATCTTAATGGCCTTTTCACAGAAATTGATGCATACCAATTGGCTTAGTTTTGTCGAGCGCTCAGTCCCTTTTGCTAAAGACGATCTGTTTCAATACGTACACCTTTGGTTTTCTTCAAATGCAGTTCAACTGTCAGAATGGCAATTGGCATTCGGGGTGCTTAGGATATGGGGGAGAAAACCAGTTGGGAGAAGTCAAGGTTGTGCAACTAGAACAGTGCAGGAAATTCTCATGAGCTTTCAAACGAAATCCCATTATATGCTACAATATTCAAAGCAGGCTTCGTTTTGGCATTGCCCTGTGGATGCTATAAGAGAACATTTTATGCCAAGGTTTATTTTTAAACTCGCGAATGAAATCACGAGTTAAATGAGTTCGCTGAAATGTGCCCAGGGGTTACTCCCTATAGTGGACTACACTCGAAATGGGTGCTCTTTTTGCCTTGGCAGTGTACGAAAGTGTAGGAAAATTTACTGTTTTAGTATGGTAAAGGGTCACCGAAGTACACCTTTAACTGAAAGAGAAAGCAGCTAAGTCTAATACTAGAAATGTTTGCAAAATATTGGAAGAAATCACACATGACGCAGAAATATACGAAAGCTTAAGTCTAAGAACGACCAAAACGCGATAATTGGCTAATTTCCGAGGTATAGAAGAGAGTTTTGTTCTAGGTATATGGAAGCCATATTACTTAGGTAAAGATTGAAATAACACACTGTGTATAGACGTTTGGTCGATGACAATTTGATTTTGCAATTTTTATTCACAGTTCAACCTTTTGTCTGACTACTCAACCAAACTAGGCTACTTGGTATGCATAGATTTCTGTCAAAAGACAATTTTCCGGCGGGGGGTACTCCACAAGGTGGGGAAAATAAGCTATTTTGACTTGTTGACATTACACTGTACTTTTGCCAGGATTGAACCAAATCGGTTATTTGAGTATTACCACCTCCCAGTGCCATGTTTTTCTCATGAACACGCTTTTATCACATTGTGTACGATAACTCAAGTTTATTCTCGCCCTCAGAATTTCTCTCAACGAAACGTTCAGTGTCTTTTTTAAATGACCGTGGAATGATGAACATATTCTTCCTCAACAGCATACCAGAATTCACCCTCGCAGTACTTTCTTTAATTTTGAAAATTTCCCTTCTCTTCTGTGTTACTTTTCTTTATTCTAAGGAAGGAAGGATAAGATGTCTTGATATTTACACAAATTATCCTTCCTTGTTCCATACGAAATGCATGGAGAACAGTAAGGAGAATATCCATTTTTATATAAGGGCATAAAGGGTTAAGCTCGTTTTTGACTTTACACGCGACTAGTGTCCCCAGGTCTGTACGTCTGGACAAGAAACAAACAGGTTATTTATAGTTTGTGTTTGTCTTCACAAATGGCATTTAACTCTGAATAGTGTTGCGTAATATTCAGAAAGTGTGTTTTGATGTTAAAGTTGTTGTGAAATTGATGAGGGGTTAACACATTATTAAAAATAAAGATATCTTTAACTGCGACCACACCGGTTTTATGCCACCGTTCATAATACACAGAAAATACTTCAAATTTTAATAAAAGAGTTGTCCATAAGATTTCGTTCACAACTTGTTTATTGAGTTCGGTTATATTCTGCCGTGTGTATAGAACGTCCTTGTAAAACGTCGTCAGGAATATCTGCTTAAAGCTTAGTTGAACTGAAAATGCCCTCCTAAATGTGTTATAAACGACAAAGGTATGCGACTCCAGCATGAATTGTTACTACTTTTGTGTAGTCTTCTTATCCATGATTTTCCATGGGCCGTAATTATTTCAAAGTCTGCTATACTCAAGCTAGCTTTTGTTTTCTGACCTATTATCGTAGTATGCT
>Ga0126336_10000092_pt1 | contig 23335 bp, 15 predicted proteins | sample SidCmetagenome_FD_92530 | JGI IMG/M metagenome (GOLD analysis project Ga0126336, IMG submission 92530) | Coral microbial communities from El Islote,Puerto Morelos, Mexico - Siderastrea C C metagenome | ecosystem: Host-associated > Invertebrates > Cnidaria > Coral | place: El Islote,Puerto... | reverse complement strand
AACTTTGGATTATTTTTTCTTGAATTGACTTTCGCAAAGGGATGTTTTGGCAAAATAAAAAAAAATTCGATTTTTCGTGAGTGTCTTTCGATTCTCGATATTCTCAGAAAATGGCTCTTAAATGTTCGATTACACGTGTCACAAGTCTACCTTCGTTGGGTCGACCAAGTCACCAGCAAGGGATATTTAAACGACAACTGAAGGCCGAAAAGATACTGCGAAAATTACAATTAAAAAATGATTATTTAAAAATGCGATTGATGAGTTATTTTTCATACAAATTCTTACTACAAAGTTTACATTCATTATAACGTTTGGAGAGCATCGTTTCCCAAGCATTTCAAGGAGCGGAAAAAGACCCATTCTTTCTTGCACCCTGAATATTTAGACAATTAGAGCGCTAGCTAAGGTCAGAGAGGAAGCTATATGCCAATTATTTCGTTTATTTATATACACAGTCGTTGCTAGGCCACTAAATTCGACAGCTGGGCTGATGTCCACAGGGAAAGTGTTTTGTTTTATGTTTTAACCCTGATAAAGACTTTAAAGACGACGTCCAATTTATAATATCATTTGATCTGAGGCATTCTGAGGAGTATATTGAAATTATCCATATCTCCGAGAAACACACGTATAAAAATTACTCTTAATCTTATCGAATGAGCTCGATTGGTTTCGTGTTATCGTACAAATTTCGTTAAATTTTATTTGCCATAGACTAAAAAGAATTGTTTTGTTTTGCCACATGTTACAGTATATGTCATTGTAAATGAGCCCCAGTACAGAATATAAGTTTTAAAAAGTTACTATCAAATCAACCTGATTTCATCCACAGACTGGAAACTTAGAACCACCTTACGTAGAATTGTAAACGGTATCACAAGAAAGCAATATGCTAAAAAGCTGATCTGAATTTACCATTTTGTACTGTACAATCATGTATAATGAACAGTATATTACACAAAAATATTGCTAAACTTCCTGAGCTTTCATTTCGGTCAGTAGCCATGTTTTAGGATTTTGAACAACACGAAAATGCGATTCCTGTTTACCAAAAAGACTAGTCATAGCTATTTTTAGTATTTAGCAAGATACAGATGTAAGCGCTAATGGTTTTTACACCATGAAATAAATTTGCATACTAACTGCAATAATGACAGTAATACAGATTTCGAAGCGGCTCTACATTTCGAGCCAACATCTCGATCAGTACCAAAGCAGTTCGGTTCTCCCATCACTTCAATACAAAATACAATTGACTTGCTCTATGAGAGAATCAAATTTTCTTTGAAAAAGAAGAAAAGCGGTTTATATGCCATCGAAATGACCTATAACTTATCCAATACCCACAAAACAAATAAACAAACAAAAATAAGAAAAAGGCAATTTATGGCAAAATATTGCGTTCACCCCATTGCTCAAGGAGCACTCTTCGATTACAAGAACGCGAGGAAATTGAAACAGGAGCAGACACTCCTTTTTTCATTTTTTGTTTGTTCTATGAGAGAAAAAATATTAGTGCATCGAAAAAATTCCAAGAGGGCATCGGATGTGGAGCGGCATTTGCGAGGCTTTTTCCAAGAGAGTTCGTAATTCGATGTCGCCTCTCCGAGTGAGTCTCAATTTTTCATTTGTCTGAGAATATTCGAGAATAAGAAGGGGACTCAACATCACCCAGTTACACTGTTGAATACAACTTTGTTCACGAATGTTTTACACTCTTTTTTTTATAAGAATGTTGTTTTTCCGGCCCAGGCTGAATATTCTTATTTTTCTGCTGATTTTAGGCCGAAAATATTCTTGTATTATTCTTAAATTATAGCTTGTGACATTCCGTTTTGGAATACTGTACTCGGTATACTGTATACTGTACATATGTCTTACATGTACCGTTCACCGAACTGTCATTAGCAGTGAACATTTGGATGTAGCTAGTACAGGTTTTTTCGTTTTGTTGGCTAGTTTTGCCGTTTACGGTTATAAGTTAAAAACACATATCTGTATTGTGTTTACAGATTTTCAACACACAGATCTAGAATTATATCCTTTTCAAAATCTCAGCCTCGGGTTTATTCTTAAAATATTCTTAAGATTTCGCAAATACAGCCTCGATATTGTTATAAAATATATTGTTATAAAAAAATAGTGTACAGCAACTTTACTCAGCACTGTTGAACATCACTCAAATCCCTTCAGAATCATTTGAAATCTTTCAACAGGGTGCCTGAACGCATTTAACTTGCCAAGTGCACCAATGTTGACAGTGTTGAATGAAACGGTGAATTGGCCAGTGTTCAAGTTTTGAGTCCGTGGATGGAATTCTTTACGAAATAAGAAATGAAGGTTCTTGAGTAATACTTAATGTACATGTGTCTCTTTTTGCCTTCAAGTTTCCATAGGTACGATGAAAAAGCAAACTCAGCTACGGTATAAAATTCCAGCCGCTGATTGAATCATTGATCGCATTCTTTTCGATTTTTTTTTTAAATATGGCATTCGATGACCCCTCGCTTCCGGAGTTCTCGATCTCTTTATGAGATCAACATTTTGAATTCGTTTTCGTGGAAGAACAGAATTTACACGTCACCAAATACTGCGAAAATCGGATCGAAATCTTCATAATCTTCCAACGCCACAAATCAGAATCTTCCGATACCTCCTGCGGTGACTACCATCCCTTTCAAGTGAAAACAAGGCAGCCGAGCTTTCGATCCGATCAACGCAAAAAATATGAGCTTTTTTCCTGTCTATTAAAGAGAAAGCATGAAAACGCCACGAAAAGAAGCACAAGGCTTCTTCATCCTTGACTTAACCAACCGCGATTCTTCTATTCTCCTATTCATATAGAGCCACGTTGCTGAAACATGGTTCCTTTTTGAGGTCTCAAGCGTTTATAGTTTAAGCCCAGTTGCCGCATTGCATGATCCATCCAGACGCCAGTTGTCGACAACAAGAAAATCCAAAATGGTGCCAAGATGAAAGCACGCACTCAATTTTTAATGTACTTCGACATATTCACAAGCGGTGACCCAAAAGATTATTGCTCAGAGTTCTTTGTTTGCAGATCAGTTCGATTTTTGTTCTAACTGATTGAAGCGAAGAGAATAATATCTCACACAATTACATCCATTGAATTTCATCGTAAATTGTTTGTCCAGCGCGGAATTTGCATACGTGAAAGTTAGAACTCTTTGTTTTGTGTAAATCCACTTCTTACATACATTTTCGATTCAAAACTTCCATTCATTCACATGTTAACAATGTCGTAATCGTGAATTTTCCACATCAGTGGCTCTCGGGGACTAAAGCTTCGAAGATTCACGAGTCTGGCTTTGCTGACTATCCAGATCAGCTCTGGATTGAAGAATTAAGGCATTCAACTTTTAGAAAGGTCTTCGATGATATTTGTTTGAGATAAATACTTCCTGATTTCTAGACTGGTGTTTTGAGCAGAAAATAATCGAACCACCTTTTGCCCTCATGCCACATTTTGTTGTTTCCTGTGTTACGTCACTAAAAGCGTCACGTGACAACAGGTGAGAGCGCATGCGCAACAGCACTAACTTCGTCTCCCTTTCGTAAGCAGCAAGAGTAACTGCAAATGGCGTTGAGTGAGTCGTATTTTTTGTGAAAATACTTCGGCAAACGGTGTTATATCTGTTCATTTAAAAAAGCATACGCCTTCGTGCAAGTCTGGGGTGTCGACACTTTCTTCGTGTGTGCTTCAGTGATATTTTGGCTGTGGAAATTTGAACTTACTTTACCCAAGTGTAAAGAGCACGAGTTAGATGACTGTTGTCTTGCTCGACCAACCCTTAACGGACGTTGTTAGGTAAGTCGAATACGTCATGTTTTCGCCCTCCATGTACGCCACTATTTCTTTGAAATACAGTATTTCGATTATCTATCTCTAAAGAGTATATCTGAGTGTAAATCCATCGGCCATCCCATTTCTGTCTAATAAGGATGGTGTTTGTACATGTATGAACGTTTGTATTATAACCAAGCCTGGCTAAGCTACATCAAGAGCTGTGTTATAACGATATCGAATGAGTTTTTCTCGCTGCGAGTGTAGCTTCATAATTCAATTTTAGCTAGGTGGTACGCTTTTTACCGGCACCTCTCGTAGTTTTCATGTTTAAGTGAAACTAGATATCAGTGATGGATTTAATATGGCTGCGTTCATAGGCGAAGACTCGGTGCAAATGTACGCCTACTTTACGTTTTCCTTGACTGCTGAAGGAAATAATGCCGTAGAAAGTGAAGTTTTGATGTAGCTGCACCTTTTGTTTGCTGTTATTGAGCGCCATAACGCTTACCTCCGACTAAATGTTTCCCTCTACGCTGCCCCCCTGCAAGTATAAACTGAAAGTAGATCGATCGATCCAGCTCTCTGAGAATTTGTAAGCTTATAGCAAATGATTACTAATTTGACCTTACCCATCAAAATGTACTTGATTCGGTAAAATTACAGCTTCACAGTCAATGAATGCGACGACTTTCAGCTCGTAATCGGTAGAACTAACCAACTTCACTCCGCACTGCTGTTATGTGTTTGAAATCTGTAGCTATTACGAGCGAAATTGTTCCAATCATGGCAATGTCTTGGATCTGCCAATCACTCTTGTTTCGGAAAGCTAGCTTCTAAATTGTGCTTTTACTTGTGTAACGTTCGAATAATTTATATATTTTGACAATTATTTCTTATCCTGAGTTTGCCAGTGCGTTTTAAATACGCGAACATTTCATCGTAAATCGCATAAACGTGTGCATGCGTCCGCCATTTTGTTTGAGCTTGTGTTTTATACGACGGGCCTAGAATAGAAATATTTTGAGTAATATTGTTCCGTCTCTAGTTATTTAAAGAATGCTTGATGGTGGAACGGATGAAAATACTCTGTAAGATTTACCCTGCTAGTTCTGATGTGTTTTCTTAAGCGAAGACACTTAAATTTTGAGGTTGTTTGGCGGATTTATGGGGCTGACTTTCGTGCTGTTATGAACGAACACCGAACCTGGGCGGGAAGGAGGCCTCATCGAATCCAAGAAAATAAAAAAGCACTTTCTCAGGAAATGCCTTTTACCACTTAGATGGTGGAATAAAGTTCATTTCTGCTTTTAAAATACGTGCATTAGAAAGGTGTGTCTCGTAGCGTTCATCTTTTTCTGGTGTTCAAATATTTATCGATTCTCAGTTCGTTTCACCGAATCGAACCTTTCTTCCGATTGAAATGTTTACTGTAATTTCGATGTCCTTCTTCGTTTTAATTGAATTTTACGCCGTGTTTTGCGCTTAAAAGCTATGTTTGCTGTTGGTAGTCGTCTGAATGTTGTAAAATTGTGGTCGGGAAGGAATGAACCCCGTCTGACAAAAACGTGTCAGTTTGAACGACTAACATCTGCTTGGTCGGGTGCTTTCCACTATGGATGTTATCATTTATGCATGTCCTGTCGTTGTACAAGGCTTTTTTCCACCACATCTTGATTATTTCATGTTTTAGAGACTGATTTTAACCATGTTTAGGCAGTTTAGGTGTATATTAGTTTCACCTATTTTGAATGAAGGGAACGGGTTTAAGAGCATGTTCGTTTCGCCGCGAATATTATTACGTTCCGCTTGGATTTTTGTTGCAATTTGCATGTATTTTTCATGACGTGTTTTTCGCTTTGTGTTTGGCAGCGTGTTGAAAAAGCGAGAAACGATCTTCTCTGGTCTTTCGCTTCAACGTGATATAAAACGCTGCAAAGTAGTTTTCCGGTGTTGTCTCGTTTAGGGCAGAGTTCAAAGAAGTAGAGAATTTTTTCATTTATTTTTCTCTCAGAATCGATCGTTTGATGTGAGATCTGTGGACGCTTAGTTTTATTTTCACAGTAACTGTCAAATGTATTGTTCAATGGAGGTTCTCCTTTAATCTTGATTCATTTATTTTGAATTTCTAGTTTGCTATTGTTTCTCTTGAGGCCCCATTTTCCATCATGGCAACATGTATCATAGTTTCGTTTGGAAAACGAACTACTAGTATAAACATTCATTTTATAAGAATAGATCCAAGATTACAACCTTGAGGCTTTTGAGAAGTAACTTTGGTCATTATCAGACAACATAAACCTCGACAAGGCATTTCTTATTTTAGCTTGCGTTGTACAATTTATCTGTGCCTTGAATTTAAAGGAAAGGCTTTTGATAGGCAAACACTTCTATTACAACAGCTTCTATAGCCAACATCTGTTAGCTTTTTTGAAATCTACACAGGTTTCTAGGACCTAAAGCACCATTAATCACAACATGGCAGTGTACTGGGGTGGCTCTTGCAATTATTACAATCCAACTCTGTTTATTGGACATGTGATGTTTAAATAGCAAGAATATTTTATCCTTATTTTGTTGACAGCCTTTGTGTCAGCCAAATGCAAATAAATCTTTCTATAGGCCATGCGCCATTTAACCCACTTTGTGTAAAGAACCCTTTTTTCAAATTTCCTGCCTTGAATTTTAGCAGCTTTTACGTGTGTAACTGCCACGCTCTTGCATCTTTGCATGACCATTCATTAGTTGATGTTGTCTCCTGCAAGCCTGTAAATTTACATTTGGTTCATTGTGAAAAGTGTGGCCTGTTGCCTCATTTCATATTTATGACATAAAATTCAATTTATTCTTCCTGTGATATGTTGCATTTTGAATGAGTGTTTTTCTAGATTTTCCTTTTTTTTGATCTTTCAAAGGCTTTAAATAACAGTTATACAGTATAGCTACAAGTGCATGGCCCTATCTCCATCTATTTGTGGCCCGTAATTGTATAGCTTGTCAACCATGTGGACATCAATATAATATATTATTTTCATAAGGGTTTATCAGTAACAATCTTGGTTTTGATGTGTTCCTGCTATTCAGTTCCCATCACACAAGTTCTGTATTGTCTTTGGATCAATACTGTATTCAAATTGCAGTGGAGCAAGAATCCTTGATGAGACACTCGGGTTGTGTTGCCTAACAAGCTCACTTTTTCAGTGTGGCAAAGCTTGCTTTGAAAGTGACTATTGTCATTAAGACCTAACAAGGAACACATTAATGCCAAGTCTTAGTCATTTCACAAGTAATATAAGTATTTTGAATGAAATATCTTGGTTGATCACCATCATAATACCCTATGATTCAGAGATGAATCTTTTATTCAAATGTACTGCATGTACAGAGCACAATATATTCCATGCCAGATGTTTCGCAGCTCCTTTCTTGCTAGGAGTTTCAAAGTACGCATTTGATCAATTTTCCAAAATTTTTGTTTTCAAAAATTGAGGGGAAAAAGCATCACAAGAAAGTACCACCCAGTAGCTTTCCTTTGAATAGTCACACCTTAAGATTTCATCCACAGACTCAAAAGTTGGAACTACCTGGTACAGCGTAATACATGTACACATAACCACAGCAAAGTACTGCCCAGTAGCTTTCATTTGAATGGTCACACTTTAAGATCTTACCCACAGGCTCAAAGCTAAGACACCTTGTACACTCTGTATTGCATCATAAACAGTGCTATAGGACAGTGCTATATGGTTACTTTTGAGGGTTTCAATCACAGACCCACCTTGTACAGCTTGATAAACAGTAGCACAGGAAGTTATTGCTCAAGAGTTCACTTGAATGGTTAAACCTCTCAATGTCGTCCTTGTTTAGCTTAGCTTGTTTCCTTCTCTTCCAGTTGAGAACTGGTCAACCGCTCTCATTTGAATGGTACTGTTCATGTATTGGATATCAACCCCAGTCTAAACCATATAAAATGACTTTGACAGTTGTATTTTCTAGATTGGGAATGGTTACACATTTATGGCCTTTAAGTAACTTGTCAAAAATATTTTGATTTTTGCCTAAAGGCCTGCTTGGTTTGTTGAGCACAGTCGTGGATCATGGCTTCATTCTTAGTGATGGTTAAGCTTCCATCCCCTGATGAAACATGCAGCTAAAAAGTAATGAGTGTCAACCTTCTGATAGAAACAGCACCCTTAGGCATTTCCAAGCCCATGACTGCTGGATCCGAGTAAGTATTTTTCAGCACGTAATTTCTCCTTAGCTTGTCTATATACCATTTCAAGCAATCATGTGATGAGAATAAAGAGTAACTGCTGAGTGGTAGTGTCTTAATATATGGGGCACTGAAATCTCAGAGCAAATATGAAAACAATTTATTGGATTTAGCTAAGGAGAATTGCTATTTTAAGCTATGGTCTAAGAAGTGTATGGTTTTCTTACCATACCCTGTTGTCACTTATTTCATGGAAAAAGTGAAAAGTAGATTGACTTAAAAAGTGATTAATATTCCTAAAATCTGTGTTTTTTTTTAAAGTCTGATACATGGTTTGAGTTTTGTTGTTCACTTGTCTCCAAGAGTTTTCCCTAGTTCTTGAGTTTTTCTTCTGGGTATTGTACTGTACCATGATTTCCAAATTCCTGTCTGATCAAAATATAGCTTGGTGAAGGTGACTCACTTGAATTTATTTGTCCCTGTGTATCTCCATCCCCTATTTTCCAGAACTTTACACAATAACACTCCAAGTTGCAAGCATTTTCGTGGTCATGATGAGAAGAAAAAGATAGTGGCAACTAAAAATTTGTTCTAAAGAACACCGGCATTTGAATCGTAAAACTTTTGGGATTTTATTCACACTCTCAAAAGTCGTTACCCTCTTTGTACAGGATGTTAATTAACCAACAAATGGCTGTGCAGCCCAAAACCAACCATGAGGGACTGCAGTCTTTGTAGGGTTTAGGACGTCATCGCTTTTATTGACAGCAGGTGTTTTTGAGAACCAACTGATGCACCGGGTAAAGTTCTAATCTAATCTAATCTCAAAATTTTAAATTGCGCATGACTGTGAAGTCAAATTTGCAAAAGTGCCTTGGAAGTACGCCTTTAGAAGGGGAGTTTTAGACCTTTGGACCAAAAATTGAACAGATTTGGCCCAAAATATGGCATTCATAGCTTGAAATGGCTGTTTTTTTAGCAAAAAGCTGGCCATCAGTTGGTTAAAAAACAATCCTGCTTAATTTTTAGCTTTAATTTGAAAGGTCCAAACTATAGGATTTCGTCCCCAGACTCAAAAGTTAGAACCACGTTAGCTTTCACTTGAACAGTCACGCATTAGGGTTTTATTCACAGACAGCCAAGATCAGCACAGTAAACAGTACCACAGGAAAGTACTGTTATGTAGCTTTCATTTGATTGGTTACACTAAAATTTTGCCCAGACTCAAAAGTCTGAACCACCTTGTACATTTACAGCATAATTAACCGTACCAGGGGAGAGTATTGCTCAATAGCCTTCGCTTGAAAGGTCACACCGTAGGGGACCACATACTTTATCTTGCAACCTCTTGCATAGGCTGGAGAAATAGGAGAATATGCAATGTATCACAGTTAAGTGCCACTCAGTAAGGATTATTTCAGTGTCACTCTAAGGTTTTTACAAATGCATTGTAAATGTATGTCAACTCAGAGCTTAGGTTTGATTGGGCATCCATCAAGTGCACACAATGAACATGTATTATTGTGATTATTTTTATTCTTGCTCCCTACTTGCTATCTTTATCTAACATACTTGTCAGTTGTTGCTAAGAAACAGGACTATTTCTGTGTAATACCATCCGCAATTGCATGTTCCAAACAAAGAGAACAATGCCTTTTGTTATCACAAAAATAACAGTACCCTCTGTTAGCACATATAGTTATGACAGTATGATTTGTTTGCTTGGGCTTAACACTTCTCTTACATGACGTATCAGACTGAGGAATTTAAACAATTCAATGAAGTACATGTAAGCAGCTCAGGCCATCACTGGAACCTAAACCGCTTTCATTGTAAAACAAACATATTACCCAGAAACCTGATATCTAGTTTTCAGAGCGTGTTAGCATAATGTTTTTTAAGCGAGTGGCAACATACAGTACTGGGCTACTGAATAGCTTTTCTTTGAACAGTTGCGCTGTAGGTTTCTGTCCACAGACTAAGAAATAATATCCACCACAACAGGACAGATGTGCTTTGATTTCATTTGAATGACCTCACTTAAATTATCATCCAGTCTTTAAAGATAAAACCACGTCACACATTTCAGGATTTGTCTATTAACCAAAAAGGAAAGTTTATGACCAAATTTGAGTCATTTTGTAATCCTTGTATCTTGTTGTGCTAATTTTAGGGTTAAATATTCTGAGAGCATTAACATTCCATATGTCTTGGGGATTTAGTTTCATATTCTATAGTTGTATCATTGCTGCAACTTGATACATGCATGGTGAGACTTAGGAATGTAAAATAATATGATTTTGTTTGCCCTTTGGCTCTTATTGTAATCATAAACCATGTCAATGAGTTTGGAATAATGTTTTCTGTTTTAACCTTTCAATACTAGACTTGAACTGATCATTCTGATTTCCGATTATTATTGCCCCCAAATTTGGTGTGCATTGAACGTGCTGCCAATTCTCATAAACCTGTCTTCTCGACATTGTGTGGAGGTTGCAGGGGGAAGTATTTGCTTGACATTTTGGAAATTATGGGAACCGAATCTAAAGCATTTATTTTACTGACTAACTGTTGAAAATGCACAGTTTTTTTTAATCTGATAACTGAACAAGCGATTTTAGCTTTATTTGAGTTTACCTAAGTATCACAGAATAATCAATAGCTGTAACCCCTGATTGCTTTTGGTTCAAGTGACTTCTCACCAACTAGAACTGAAAGTACAATAGTTTCCTTTGGTTCACTCATTCATTTTCATTAATTTAACCATCATTACACGAAACAGTTTTCTTTTTCCGTGATAATGGAACATAAGTATTTTTTCACTGAGACATGGTTTTGTATGCTACGAAGACAATAAAATCAGTAAAATTTCTTTTGATATTGAATACAAGTACTTTGAGATGCCCCCTGACTTGTCATTTCTGTTGAGTTTCACAATCTAGAAGAGGCTTCAGAAGCCCCACCTACAGTGTATGTTTGTCTTCAGTAAATTTTTCATAACAAATCTCAATCACCACCTTGCAGTTTATTTGTTAACCATGCAAGGTTTTTTGTTAGCAACAATGTATGTGTACATTTCTAGATACATTAGATTTAGTTTCCCTTTTCCCTCGAGTTCTAAGTACTTAATTTTGTGACATTTTTCATTACCTAACCAGCAAAGTGCTATTGTTTTGCTAATCAAGTGTTTTCTCTTGTCAACAGTCCTCAGCCGGCAGAGTCTAGCACTGCCCCCAAAATGCCCACTATTGCATCCATCCGACATACACCACATATATTGGTGAGCTTAATAATTGTAATTGTAACGTCATGGAATTAAACCCTTTACTCCCGAACCTTCCTTCTGAAAATCAAAACAAGAACAAAAAAATTGAATTTCATTTTGCAGAATATCAAGAAACATTGTTAGCTGTTTTTTGAATGGATACACACTGAGGTTTTATCCACAGACTAAAAAGTTTGAACCACCTTGTGCAGCGTAACAGAAAAATACTGCTAAACAGTTTTAAAACAGTCACAACCCACAGACTCCGAAGTTAGAAATCTTGTTTATCATAATATAAGCATATTATGCTGCAGTGTAAAAAGCAATGATTGATAAGTTTTGAGCCTTAGAATATGCATGATAAGGCACCATAAGAAACTACTGTAACAGTGTACAAATTAATTCAACACAAATTGACTTCATAAGCTATTTATTCCAGGATCATAATTATGGCCAGCCTCCACCGGAGACCCCCCCTGACTCCAACAGTCCTGGACCCGAGGAAGGTGACACTGGAAATGAAGACGATGACGATGAAGGCATAACACGGTGTATATGGTAAGGGGACATATGTGACAGTGAACAGGAAAACGTACCTTAACGCTTATCCATTAAACGGGCAATACTGTTAAGCATCCATTAGTTATCCGATAGAAAGCTTTCTCAAAAACGTTAGAGGCGTTAGCCTAACCGTTAGCCATTAGAGTCAGACCGTTAGAATGGGCAGTGAAACCGTTAACAAAAATTCTGTATCCGTTAGCTGTTAACTTAAGGCCGTTAGAACGGACAGCGCAACCATTAACAAAAATTCTGTATCCGTTAGAACAGGTAGCAGAGCCGTAAGGAAAAATTAGCATCCGTTAAACGGGTAATGTAGCTGTTTGACATCCGTTAGAATGGCATTGCACATTGCTTGAAGTAAAGAATAATCAAATAATGCGTGCCTCCTTACGTACACTGTGTAAAACGCAAGCCAAAATGGAGAGGAGCCATGAATCATCACACCATGAATGCGTGTGTGACTTCTTTCAAAGTTATAATTATTTTAAAGTCCTACTGTGTACTGCGATAAAAAATACACGTCTTCTTTACCCTTTAAATTTATTTGGAAATAAATAAAGCACAATTTGCTGTGACAAAATGGTCCCAAAACGGAAGAGGAACTTTGTTTTATTTCACAAGTTGCCGATCCGAAATTTGCATAAAGTTGTTTACTGTGTTTGTCGTGTAATTTGAAACGTGCGAAATAGCCATGTCGAAGGTTTGAGGATTGTTTTAGATTTGATGCGCTGTTGACTCTGACTCTGAATCGAAAGGGGCAAATTCTGAACAAAGTGACAAAACAACCTTTTTTCTGATGAAGCCAGCGCCAGCCGAATTTCGTTCCAGTCGCTCGTCGCTATAAGTGATGTGACTCCAAAAGTTACCGCTTTCACAGCGGTATTATGAAACGTAAACTTTCTCGCGAGCAAATTTGAATTGAGTAAAACGTTTTTAAAACTGGAGAGAAAACCATAATTCAGAACCAGTACAGGCGTCATAACCATTGTTTAAAATGAAAACTAGTTCACCAACGAGTTTGTTTACAAGCTAAGCACATTGAGTTGCTCATTAGTCGTGATCGGATTATTCCGCTTGTGTGACCTCCAGAAATTTGCATCAGATTACATTCGGCGCTTGTCTTGATGATCCTCGAAGTCAGACGCGACACTTTGATTGCATTTTGCTTTCGGTGGAAACATTTTTCATTCAATTATAAACGGAATCGATTGTTCCGCAGATCAGTAACATCGGAGTACAAGCTTAACCGCTGCACCTATCCGTTCGTCGATATAGTTGTATTGACGCTAACGACCTATTAACCGTTAGATACTTTCACGGTATCCGTTAGATTTTTCTCTCAACCGTTAACCGGCTCCAGCCATCCATTAGAGCAAATTGCACAACTGTTAAAACGTTTTCAGTATCCGTTAGGCATATCTAAAAGAATGTTTTAAGGATCCGTTAGGCACATCTCATTAGCCGTTAGAACGTTAGGATAAAGCGTTAGAATGCTTTGAAGGCCGTTAACTATCCGTTAGTTTTTACCCGTTTAACGGATAAGCATTAAGGTACGTTTTCCTATTCACGGTCACATATGTGAGGCTGTCCATTCTGTTCATTCAATCAAATAGAGTAAACTACCGTGTGGCACTAAATTTTTGCGGTTCTAATTTTTGCGATTTTTGTGTGGGGTTTTCATGATCCCTCCCAAACAAAGTTCCCGCGAAAAAAATTTCCCGCAAAAAATTTACTCCACTGTTGAAATTATATACAAACATCGCCTTATACATGTAATGTAAAATCATGTTGGTGCCCATTTACTTAAACCGTCTCTTCCTTCAGAAACAAAACATTCAGAAATAAAACGATGAAATTACAGTTAGTACACTACAGGTATTTAGCTGTTAAAAGCCTTAAAGAAAAGGATTGTCTGAAGGTACTCCATTGATTGACTGATAAATGTGTTATACATCAGTGCATCTTGTTCACCTGCATTCAGTTGTTTTACTCAAAAAACAAAACGAGAATGCTAGAATAGAAGGCAAATTCCTGAAAATCGCAAAAACTAATTCCCAGCAAGAAAAACTGGTTTTTCCCACCCAATCGCAAAAATTAGTTCCTGCAAAACACAAAAAATCGCCTATTCACAAAATTAAACTCCCGTGAAAATTTATTGCTACACAGTACTAGATGGCTTATTGCAGGCAGTACACAAATGTGGTTTAGGGAACTGCAGGGTGTTAACTAGACTAGGCACCTTTATTTTTACAATATCTGCTATGACTTCACTGTTTCCAAACCGTGAAGTATCTAACAGTGACGTTACTTCCCCTCTCTGGTAGGGATGCATGTCTATACCAGGTTCCATCCCTTCTCCCAACATTGTACTGTATTTCCCCAAGAACAATTCACCGGTGGAAATGTATACTCCTGGACGGGGAGAAGTAGTCCAGTGTGAAGGACTTAAAGAATGCTCGACAGCAAATTATATAATTGCGTGCTAAGGAAACATCTCTTTAAAAAGTAATAACTTGTTTAAGTGTTGATTGTTCAAATGTTGATTTCTTTATTTATATATGTATATTTGTCACTTGACTTCTTTCGTTCTATACTAAATAAATGTAAACACTACCCGCCAAGACTAGCTACTGCTATTTGCAGGATAGTGTAGTCCCTTTTATTTTACTTATAAAATTGATTAATAAACTTTGAACTTTGAACTTTGATTGAAGCATGATTAGTTTGTGACATTCTCATTGCCATTGCTGTTGTGGTTGTGGTTGCATGAAGTTATCTTTATTGGATTTTAAACATAAGGGCCATTGTTCACAGAGAAAATTTCCTTTGTCTCCTATCCCTCCCTGAATACCATGACTGACAATCCTTTTCCTTCCTTGCAGTGGGTTTGATCATGACGATGGTTACATGATTTGTTGTGACAAGTGCAGGTTGGTTGGTGTTTTTTTTTTGGCATTCCATTTTTTCCCTTCATTTAGTTCACTCCCTCTATAAAGGACCCCCTTCTTATGTCCCCTCTCTCAGGTAATAAATACCTCTCCCTCTAGTACCCCCCTCCCAAAGACACATCCTAATCTTCTAAAATTGCAGATTTGTTCTGTTGACTGAAATTTTGATAAAAACTCTATCAACTGCAATCTTTTGTTTTTGTGCTACTCCAGAATGTGTTTATTTTGTTGCTGAATGCTCAAGCTTCAAAAATTTGTCAGCTGTCATGCAGTTTGTTGAAACAGTATCCATCATATAATACAAGAAGTAAAACTGCATTCTGTGGACTGTGAATTTCATTCATTAGTGTCCCTCATAATAACAGAACTTTGACTTGGACAAGCGTAATAAGAATCCTCCCTCAAGTAGTTTGCTTTGGTAGCAAGCTTGTTCTCCTCGTAGATTCGTCCTGAAATTGGGAAGTTTTTCCAGTATATCACAAAAGCAATTTTTCATGATAGAAAAAATGAAGACTGAAAACTACTTTATCCAGTGAAAGGCTATGAACATTTGCTATTGTGGTGAAGGTAGTTTTGTGGGGAATATGGGTGCTTTCCATTTCGAAAAAATTTCTGATAATTTGGGTTGGAATATCTTTCTGGGAAAAGCTGTTCCATTTGTTTACACAACCCGGTATCGCCAGGTCTGTGTTGCCCGACGGGAAAAATTAGTTGTTTTGGGCCTGGAACTGGTAAGGTAAATGGGAAACAAGCCAATGGAACATGTAATTCCTTTCGGGAATTTCCAACCACGAAGACGGGACAACCTTTTGAGATGTTCCAGTTCATTCTGGGAATTTTCTAGTTGGACGAGCCAAAAAAGTGTTTTCCATTTACCTCCCAATCGAAATTTCCAGAATTTGTGACTAAATGGAAAGGGCCCTATGAATCTGTTTTTAAAGGGTAACTCTATTACCAGGTGTTATTCAGCTGGTTGTCAGAAGTAAGAGATGTGATCTAACGTTGACTTTGTCCTTGTAGTGTATGGCAGCATATTGAGTGTATGGGGATCAGCTCTGATGCAGTGCCAGAAAACTATCTCTGTGATCAGTGCCAGCCAAGGTAAGACCATCACCTTGTCCTCTGAACTGTTTTTTAAAAGAGAAGTGCTGAGGGCACATAAACCATGTTCTACAGTGCCACCCAGAAATACGCGAACCATCAAACGCATTGGCAAGGCACTGCCAATGTATTGCCAATGCGTTTTTATCCAACGCGTTTTCTCTTGGTTATTCCTTTTTTCCCCTTCATTTTTTTTTCTTTTGTGCTCCCTTTTGCCGACATAAGCACCGAGTTTTTAGCTGAGATAAACATCTTTTTAAATTTGTATAGGCTCAAAACCTAAGGCCTATTCACTCGCTAAACGTTGATTTCAAAATTCATAGATAAAAAGGGAAACCTAAATAAATTCTCACCACCTAAGCTTTTTCATGAAACAAGACTTTGGTTCTGTTCCATTGCTGGATGAATGGAATAATTTTCTGCATTTTGTGCTTTATTTTCCACCATCATAGAACACTGGACAGAGAACGGGCCCGGGCAATTCAAGAGCGGAAAAGAGACGAGCAAAGCGGTAGGTCCTTTACTGAGGTACAACTGTAGTGTTCGCCCATGCGGTAATGGAGCCACCTAGGGTTAAGAGGTATATGAGAGCAAAAGATGGCAGTCACAAGGTTTAAAATTTTAAAAGCAACCAGAGTTTGGGTCTAACTGTAGCCAACAAGCGTGAACATGATTCAGTGCACCAACAAACTTTTATCTTCTTTGAGTAACGTGACTGAAATTTTTTTCTTTACAAGATGATGACGATGATGATGAAGATAGTGAAGAAGACCGGGACATTCCATCATACACTGCCATCTCTAATACACCAACGAGAATCACGCTGACAGCCAAAGTCAGCCAGAAACGAAAGCGAGGCCCTAACAAGATTAAAGACCAAAACGTAATTCATGTTTGATGTTTGTTCTGTCCTTTCTCCCATTATGTGGGTTTGTCTTACTATTTCTGAAGCTGATGTAAGTTATTGTTATTTTTAAAGTTTCCAGTCTTCATAAGCAGTGTTCAATCTAGAAATTAGTCGAAGTGGGTCATATGTCCCACATGTCATTTTAAATTGGGTAATTTTAAAAATGGTCTGGGTCATGAACAGTTGTGGTAGTTTCTGAAGCTGTTAGCTCATGAAGTTGACTTGCAGTGATACTTATCGAACTCTCATCCGATCTTTCACCATCCTTCTCCGGTCCTTCTTCATCGTTCTCAGGAGGTTCAACGGCTGTTCTCTTTTAGATAAAAAATGTTAGCTTTTGTAGTCGTTTCATGTTAATTTTACGAAGAAGAAGAACGGATGCTTGTAAAACATCGAAATGGGGGCTCTAGTCTCTCTCGGAATTGTGTGGAGCGCCTGACACAAAGTACTCGTAAGTGCGCGTTTTTACTTTTATTTATTGCTGAATGCCCGCTACTTTGTAAGTACGTCTATGTGAGGTAACTTGTTTTCTTTCTTTTTTTTTTGCGTCAGTATGACACCACGATAATTTCATTTTGCATCAAGATATAATTTACTGTGTCAACGATGCAAAGACGCGGCCTAGATTGAACACTGTGTAAGGTTAAGTCTTTGGTGACAGGCCTAATGTACCGTATTTTTTCGATTATAAGGCGCCCTCGGTTATAAGACGCACCCCAAACTTTTCAATGCAATTTTTTCAAGTTAACAAACTGAAAATTAAGCTAAAATACCCGGCTATAAGGCGCAACCCCAATTTTTGGCAGTATTCACCTTAACTACAACAACATGCTTTCAAATGTCACTAGTTACGGTCATTCACCTTGTGAACAAAAGTGAAAAAGTTACATATTTCCATCAAAAGCAGAAAAATCACGCCTATCAAAACAAAAAGCATTGTTTTCTAAAGCTGCAAATACTTAGTGATCTGTTTTTAGATCCATAAACAAGTCAGCTGTCTTGGTTGCAGCATATTGACATCGGTACAGCATTGGTAGTATCAAGATAAAATCGATCGTGTAATGCATGAGCGTGAATATTTTGGTAATTAACTGCAAAATCTGGTAAAATTAAGCCCTTCTTTATCAAAATACCTGTGATAAAGCAGCTCTCACAGTTTTATTAACAGTTTCAGCAAATAAAGATCCGAAACAATAGAAGATCACGCTGTAGAAAGGACTGTTAACAAACCGCCATCTTGGGTCAAGCACGTGCTCAAAAATTCTCCTGGTTACCAAGCATCAACTTTCTGTTCAAAACGATTGATGCGATGATTTGTTTCGAACGCAAAATGATTCGTTGGGGCCATTACCAGCTTTAAAAGCTGTAGAAATCATTGAGGACCGATAACAAAGAAGAAGATGAACAGCTAGAGCTTTTAAAGTAAAAAATTTGACTCAATTTTGTTTTGTTGCCGGAAGATACTTGGTTATAAGATGGAGCCCGAAATTACAACAGATTTAGAGCTATCAAGCAAACTTTCGTTGAGAAAATGCTGCGCCTTATACCGACAAAATATGGTAATTATTGATTATCTTCGGTATTTGGAGAAAAAAGTTGCAAGTGACATTTGGTTGATTTTATTCTACAGAGGACACCCACCATACATCTACTTTCTTTTAGCCAATAGAAAAGCTTATGCAGGGATTTTATGTCGAATCCTCATGTCGCCTGTAGTGTTAGGGCTGGATTAACAGGTTTTCACTGTAATTTGATGCTTATTGCTACATGTATCATTCAGGGAATTTTAAACATTTTCCTTCGAGTGAGATTTAATTCCAAGATCATTGGGAGGTAGTTCTGAATCGTATTGCATGTAAGCATAATTTCTTGACTAAATGAACTATTTCTTTAACAGAGTGAAAACCATGATAAAGAGAAGAAGCCCAAGAGACGACGGGTAGGTACACAGCCTGTGTACATTCTTTTTGGTGCAGTAGATGTTCACAGGTAAAACATGTAGTTTCAACGTTCATTGTATTAAACTGGTTTTCTTTTGCTCTTTTTTGTGTGTGTTATTCCAGAGACAGAAACAGAAGTCTCCCTCTGGATTTGTCCCTGGTAAGCTCATCTTTCCATCTGTGCAAATTAAAAATTTCCAAACATCTGGCTAGTTTGTTCCATTAAAATAAACATCTACCCTTATTATGGTTCCATTATATGTTGTGCAGTTGATGAGGAGACTAGCGAGGCGTGGGACAGTACTTGTAATTCTTATGACAACTATGAGGAGTTGAAGGAAAATATTTACGGCAAAGAGCTGGAGCAGCTGGCTCTGAACTCAATTCAGGTAAGTTTAAACATTGTCATCATTAGGTTGTATTCCATAACTAGATTAAGAAATGGTCCACGTAAAAACTAGACAAAAGAACAATAGGCCACTGCAATAGCGGCAGTTATTTTTCAGGCGCTAATTGCTCTAATCAAATTAAATCTGAATGATCTGATTGGCCAATACGGCGAAAAGCACGAAATTTGAATTTCAAATTTCAAATAAATAGTTTGTAATCCATTCATACAACGTTTTATTTCAGCTTCGCATTCAATACATTCAAAAATGTAACAGATATAAATTTTGAAAAATTTCTATTCGCCAAAAGCGAGGAAGTTAAACTTGTATAAAATTACATCAGGATTAGTACAGTGATACATCAGTCAGCGACCGCGTGAAACTTATTTAGCTCAGCTTTCACAAAGGAACTGTCAAATTGGTGATCGAAAACAGCAGCAAATCGCGCTCACGTACGTAGAGTGCGCTAGAGTCACGAGCCATCTCTCTGTGCTGCGCTATGAAAACTGCAACAGAACAAATAAATAAAATACCTCGCTGTAATTGTCAGAGAATTCTACTTGCATCTACCTTACATTACCTCTTACATGCGACGGGTAGGTACTTTCAATAATATGAAGTATTGAAACAACATCCACTGCATCAAAATACTAAATAATCGCTGTCCACTGTCTCTATGCCGTGGTCGTGGGAAAGTCTCTCAAAAAATACAATCTCTACAGGATATTAGTCCCCTGTTATTGCAAAAGACTGTTCAGTGAACAGAAACAAGCGATAGCGAAAAGGCTAAACTCTTCATTAGGCGTAATGTTTAGATGTGTACTAATGCTCCTGAATGACGATTTAGCTTCGCGCGAACATGTCCTTCATGAAATTACTCCTTGTAACCTGGTATCTTCGACATCTGCAGTCGCTTGGCAGAGGAAAGCAGTCATAAAATTCATTCCTCTGAAGCAGCTAGAAGAAATGTATGTTGCAGACAAGTCGATTTTGTATAGCCTCTTAGTTGATAAGGTAAATTGGCCGCCATAAAGAGATTGAAAGCTGACGTTTCAAGCGTTAGCCCTTTGTCAGAGCGAATCCAACTTGTATATAGTTCGAAAGCAAGCCATGAAGAAATTGCTCATGGTATTTTCTTCCTTCCAGTTTCACTTATAACTGCAAAGCTTAAATGGATTTTCAACTGGACTTAACATTTTGTGGTGTTAGTTTAATCCTACAACATTTGTTAAAGCAGCTGTATCATATACCAAGTTTGTTGTGTTTCTCACTGTCAAAATCAAGTCAAGGTCATCCAACTTTTTATTCATCAGGTCACTTTGAGTTTGTTCTGAGGTTTCTTTTGTTTTTCCCAGGAAAATGGATATTTGCCAGCAGTTGCCAGTGACAATCAGCTCTGTAAAGTAGTAGAAGTGCAGAAATACAGAAAGGTGATTTTGCTTCACACCCCACAACTGAACTTAGCCCTTTGTCCCACCTCTCCAGAAAGTCTTGTTTTTTCCAGCTGCATTAATCTGTTTTGGCCCTTCAAATCTGGCACATTTTTGTAGCCAAGATAAATTCTTACTAGCTGTGTTGCCATGAAAGTAAAAGCCAAGTGCAAGTTAAATGTTTTTGTCTTGTTTTGTCAAAGCTGATTAAAGCTCGCAATATGTGTGTATGTAAGTGCTTTGAAACTTTTTCATCCTCTTTGCTCACATATTGTTACTGTGCACATAGGGCATTGTGGCTACTGAGGATATGGACAAGAACAAGTTCATTATCCAGTGCAAGGTTAGTTGTTTCCTTGCTTGCCTTTCTTATTTGCAAGTTACTTTTGAATGAGGTCACCATCAGCAACAAAAGTACTATAAATGCAGTTGACATTCAACATTAACATGAAGGAGGGCAGGGAAGCAAAGTGGGTGGGGGGGGGGAGGGGGTAAAAGTAACCATCCCAACATTTCTGACAGTGGTTGTGTAGATCCAAAAAGAACAAAGGTTATGTCAGTTTTGTAACTTTTTGTGTCTTCCTTTCAGGGAAAACTTAGGCTCCTCTCCAAGTTTGAAACAGAAAATCCATTTTTTAAAAGGTAATTGTCCAAGTTTAATTCTTTGTGTGCCTTTTTGCACATGTCTGGGCATTATAATATTATTTTAATTTTAATTATATGTTTTTCTGGTGTTTAGATGCAGCCCATATGTATTTTATTACTCGCAACTGGATCACTTGCAGCTGTGTGTTGATGCAAGAACGCATGGCAATGATGCTAGGTTTGCCAGAAGATCCTGTTCGCCCAATTCAGAGGTGAGTGTTCAGAGTAAAGATATGCATTCAGCCTTTGTTTTCTCCTATAACAAATATACAGTCTTCACTATCTGAGTATTTCCACATGGTCACCATTTCACAGTCAGAATTCACCTACCTATGTGCACGTCTCTCCCTTCTCAATGCTTTAGCTGCCTTATAAGGAATTCCGCTGAGAGACAAGTTGGCTGATTTTTTTGCTAATGTTAAGTTGCCTTTCTTCTTTAAGGTCAAGCATTTTTGGCTCAATGAAAGAGTGTGCTTAGGAATCTTTTCTTCCTGTCCCCTACCAAAAGGGGCTGAGATCACCATCCCATTTGAGTTCCAGTTTGAAGAGTACCATAGTATCCTGGACTGTGCCTGTGCTCAGGACATGTGTGCAGTGACAAAGCACAACCTCAAGTTTCAGAACCAGAGCCACAATGGTCATGCTCAAAAGAGATTCAAGCCTCATGACGAGGATAGCAACTCTGGTTCTCACCAGAAAATGTCTCCACTCAGAGTGTCATTTACCAATAGTCAAGGTGTACAGGTTAGGGTTACATGGCAGCTTTCCTCAAAGTTTTCTACACTGGGGCTTAGAACAGAATCCACTCACTGAACATTGTCAGACCAAATTTCTGAAATACCCATCTTCTTGTAGTGGTGTCTTCTAATGGTATCCACGGCTTTGTTTAAAGGGTTTCAAAATGTTTTGAAGCATATCAGCTAACCAAAGTAGATGGCCCCGAGAAATACTTCCTAAGCATCTGAGAGGAAATTATTTCAAGGTAGCAGTTATCTGTTGACTGAGTGAAGCTTGATTTACATCGGATGTAAAAATCATGTGTGTTATTTTTGTGCAAGAAACATTACTTCCAGTATTTAAAATTCCTTGGACTTTGCAGGGAAAGGGGATGAGCACACTTTATGGTATTTCAAATGCAAGAAGTTATGTGGAGCAGCAATATCATTATATTAACTTTAAACTGTTTTAAAGGCAATGCAGTCTTTGGGCAAGTCATCTTTTGTGTAGCTACTTTGTCTAAGCTCTTGTAGAATTAGTGGGTGTTTGAGAAATTTATGGGAATCTATCTGACTATCTTTTGGTTCTGAGATAATAAGAATGAATGTTTGATTACATTAGGGAAATGACTTGATACAAGACCGTTTTCCTCTCATAATAAGTAGAGGTATTTAGAATGTGTGACAGTACTGAGGAGACGTTTGTTTTTTTGCAGGGTGATAGCGACTCTGACGCAGAAAACAACCCTGAGAAGCGTGGCAAGAAAAGTAGAGAGGAAAGAAAACTGGAGGCATACCTGAAACAAATTGAAAAAATGGAGAAGAAGGAGAAACGCAAACAACAGTCCCAGAAAGAACACAAACATGAGCTAATTAGTCCTGTAAGCCAAGATGTACCGTTTAACAAACTGAGTAGCAAGAATGTAAAAGGCATGAAGCGTGCATTTAATAAGAGACGCACAGGTACACCTGGGCTTAAGAGAAAGCGTGCGAGGTTATCTAGCTGTTCTTCAGAGCCGCTGTCTCCTGATGACCACAGTAGTACTGCCTCTACACCCACAACGCCTAAGGTGTCCTCAGTATCATCACTGCCTGATGTCCAGGAGCCGTGTTCTGTTACTCCAGCTACGTCGCCTAGTGGGAGCTTTAGATTTCCAAAGGACAGTACACAGGTAAAATTTCTTAAAGAAAAGCTCAGCCTGTTTTTCTGCCTTTCCTCTGTGTCTTTCCTCTGCCTTTGTTTAGTAGCAAACTGAAACTATCATCAGTTAAATCTCTGTTGATAGAAGCAGTGTTTGAGCCAGAGCGCGAACTTGCGACATTCTCCCCCTTGAGCGACGACTTGTCCCTTAAAATTTGATGGCCGGGCCATAAATGTCCCCCACGATCAGAAGTATTTGTGGAGCCAGTTT
>Ga0126336_10000091_pt1 | contig 23394 bp, 15 predicted proteins | sample SidCmetagenome_FD_92530 | JGI IMG/M metagenome (GOLD analysis project Ga0126336, IMG submission 92530) | Coral microbial communities from El Islote,Puerto Morelos, Mexico - Siderastrea C C metagenome | ecosystem: Host-associated > Invertebrates > Cnidaria > Coral | place: El Islote,Puerto... | reverse complement strand
TGACAAATTTGCCATCAAAGTTGTCAACAACGGAGAAACAGTGGGCCATTTACCACGCGAGTTCTAGAAGATAGCGTGGTACCGTTTTTGACTTTATTTTGGTGTTTTGGGGATGATTCATGGTAAAAATAAAAATTTTTTTTGCAGATGTTCTTGCAGATAGCCGCACCCCCGATTTTGAGCGAAGTTTTAGGGTAAAAAGGTGCGGCTTATACGCCAGTGTTTACGGTATGCTTTAATTATACACCAGGCTTACATTAAGCAGATTTATCTACAAAAGTAGTCAGATAGCATACTACCTAAAAAACAAACAAACAAAAAACAAAAACAACAACAACAACAAAAAAACATGTAAGGGGCAATGTCAGCGTTGCTAATGTTGTTTTGTTTTTCAGGTTTGTTGAACATGCAATAAAATTAATATTTGTTATAATTTCTTGTCATTAACGGTGGAAAGAAACATTATGAACAAAACAAAAAGAAAACCTGAGAAAACCTGGGAACCTCTTCCACAGTTTTCCATAACTTCTTAAGTAGATGTTAAAACTAGGTTTTAATTAGGCTGCATTTAAGTGAAATCAGGACAAAGGAAGCAGCTATTTGAGTTTAAATAGATGGTCACACACTTGGTCACACACTGCTTTATTATATTGGTCAATGCTGTCAATTTATTAACAGTCATTATATTTCTGTTTTGTGGCAGGTTTTGAGAGTGTTAAAAACATTTGATTTACCCAATGAATCCCTTGAGGAAATTATGAATCTTCTTCTAATTGATTTTACTAAAGGCCTCTCTGCTGATGAGAGTGAACGCGCAGAGAGCCCCGTCAAAATGCTTCTGACATATGTACGAGCAATTCCTGATGGTTCAGAGAAGGGGGACTTCTTGGCTTTGGATCTTGGAGGCACCAACTTCAGGGTGTTATTGATCTCACTTGAAAGTGGTGAAGTTCAAATGGAAAGTGATATATACCCCCTTGACCAAGCTCTAATGACGAGTGATGCTACGACTTTGTTTGATTACATCGCTGGCTGCATTGCACTCTTTGTCAAGAAAAACAAACTAAACAATAAGTCTTTGCCACTGGGATTTACATTTTCATTTCCAGTGCAACAGCTTTCCTTGACATCTGGTTTGCTGATAAGATGGACTAAAGGTTTTTCAGCAACTGGCGTGGAGGGTGAGGATGTTGTCAGACTGCTGAGAGATGCCCTTGTTAGAAATGGCGTGGTAAGTCACACGAATCATGTTTAATACAGTGGTACATGTACTATATATTAGCAGTTGGAATGACGTTTTTAAATATTAAGTCAAAAACTCAGGGTCCACCAATACATTTGCAACACTGAAGTTACCAAAAATGAGAAGTTTTGTAGAGATCTGATCAAATGTAAATGGAAATAAAGAAGATTGAGATTGAGAACTTTTGCAGAGAAAAGCATCATTGGCATGCCCTACATCTTGCCACACTAGCAAAGCACTAGCAAAGAAAAATTCCTAAATGCCTCACTGAAGAGTACTTTTCTTCATCAGGTTGCCACAGGTCAGGTAATGATCAGGGAAAAAAAATTCTTGAAAGTTTGGTAAAAGTCAGGGAATTGAATTCTGAATCGGAGAAAACTGTTATTTGATGAGAAGTCAGGAAAATTGAAATTTTAATATTATTGAGTTACTTGTATCAAAGGTTGATAGAAAACTTTCAGGTCACTGTCATCTTGGAGATTCCTTTTTTTGGTAGATTGTTTATGATAGTCCAGGGAAGAGTAGTTCTGAAAGGGACTGTTGTTGATATTGGCTGATGTCTCAACAATCCTTGCAGAAGTCATCATCTGAGTGTTTGACTAATGACAACTCAGTGCTCAGATTGTCAAACCCTCAGTCAATGTCACCATAAGTCCTTTTTTGGACTACTTTCAACCCGGACAATCGTTAACAACCTACTCACAACATGACTCCTGGGTTCAAACCAGTTTCTATATTTATTTAGTATTAAGTTATGGCTACCTCTGTTCAAAGGTATTGGGGGCTGCATTGATCACATTCTGATGCTTCTAAACATGGCTGTTTTTCAGAGCACAAGTGTGGATGTTGTAGCGCTTGTCAATGACACCACGGGAACAATGATGTCATGTGCACTTAAGAACCCCAATGTCAGTGCAGGCTTGATATTAGGAACTGGTACAAATGCTTGCTACATGGAGAGCTTTGAAAACGTACCAAAATGGAGTGGAGACCAAAATCCACCTCGGGAAGTCATCATTAACACAGAGTGGGGAGCATTTGGTGACAATGGTTCTTGGAATCACCTGAGAACAGAGTTTGATAAAAGAGTGGACAGAGAGTCAATTAATCCTGGAATGCAATTGTGAGTAGCACTGGGAACTTTTAATCAATTGTTTTTCTTGGAAACTGCTGTAGATGACTTGTTAAGTCTCCCCTGTTCCCCTTAGTTGTTATTATCACCATTAATTAATTATTTTAATTTATGGTATCACAAGTGTTAGGGTAACCAGGGTTCACACGGTCATGGAAAGTCATGGAATTTGAAATTTGCATTCCAGGCCTAGAAAAGTCATGGAAATTAGAAAAATGTGTTTGGGTCATGGAAAAGTCATACAAAATTTTCTTTTCTAGTTTCTGTGTGAACCCTAGTAACACGTAATTGCCCTATGTGTACCTCTATGTGTTTGCCTCTCAGACAGTTTGTTGTAACAGAGAAACTTGTTGAAGGCCATTTAAAGTGACTTGCATAAATATTTGCCAATTTTGGAAGTACAGTGTATTGTGTTCTGAAAAAAAATTAATGACACTGAGCAGGGTTCACATCCCTGGCTGGCTGGGCCCTAATCTATCACAGGTCTTTGGTCCAGCAGGGAGCTCTGCTAAAAAGTTGTTTAAATTTGAGAAGGGAGGGAAATCACAGAGAACCACAAATAACCTCTATGTCATTAGCTTATAAGGGAGAGATTCTGTGTTACTATCTTAAGTACTCAGTAATGTGTAGTTTCAGATTGCAGCAGTCTTTGAACTTGTTGGAAATCCAGAAAGTATTTGAAAATGAGTTGTGCTTTCTTATCAGGTGTATGTCTTTTACTTTCTTTCGTCAGATTTGAGAAGATGATTTCAGGAATGTATCTTGGTGAAATAGCCAGACTTGTTTGCCTAGACATGATTGAGAAGAAACTCCTTTTCAATGGTCAAGCTGGAAGGTTCACTATCAAAGACAGCTTTCTGACCAAGTTTGTCTCCGATATTGAAAGGTAATAGTTGAGGAGGACAGATAATTTACACTGAGTTATTTAAATCTATATATGCACTTTTTGTTCACGAAAATTGCTAGCAGATATGTTAGTGACTAGTGCACTTGCCATAATGCCTGTATCACAAAGGTGCTGCAAGGTCCATAAATTTCAGGGTCATGCCAATCCCATATACCATGATATCGCATGGTAGTTGTAGTGGTTAGGGCATGTCACACTCAGCTGACCTGTGAGTCGGTACTTCAAGTCCTGTATCTCGTTCATGTTGTTTTTTAGATCAGGAAACTTTGCTTCACACTGAAACTGAAACATTTGTGGTGTCTGGGGCTTGAAACAAATCTACAGTGCCCAGGAGATTCCTGCTGTCTCGAGCAATCAAGGCAAACAAAAAATTGTTTGAGTTTGTAACTGTTGGGGTTTGAGATAACCAGCAATGATAGTAAATCAGTGAACCATATTTTCCCAGGAAAATGCATTTCAGGTTGACATAGCAGCTTCAAGATAGCGGGAGTCTACTGTGATTATAAGCAACTCGACAGGTTTAACCCTTTAAGCCCTGATGTAAAAATGCGTATTCTCCTTAATGTTCTCCATACATTACTTTTTAAAAGGAACTAAAGGAAAATTTGTCTAAATATCAAAACATCTTATCCTTAGTGATCGTTTCCTTTATTCTCATGACTTGAATGTTTTAACAAGTAGTGAAAATGTGAAGAGAAATTTCATTTTCGTCACTGTTAGGGCTCAAAGGGCTAACAGGGAGCTTAAGCAACCACGACGGCAACACCAAGGAAAATGTCACTTAAAAAATGACTTCCAAATATTTCAAACTTCTTCGTGATAGTTTCAACTCGTTCAATCTGTCTAATGTAGCCAAACAGTCTGGGAGCTGACTCTGTAAGGACAGCGTTACAGTTCAGGTAGAAAAAAGAAAATAATTCACTGTTGTGTGTTCACCTTCTACATAAGGCTTTAATTTGAATTTGGTCATTTCACATTGTTGTTTTGAAGAGCATGGCAAAGAAATGCACCAAAATCTGTATCGCCCGTGCAGAGTCATTGTTTTGCTAATTAAACCTTTTGTTTTGTGACATTCTCGTCAGCGTCGCTGTCATGTTTGCTTAAGTTTCCTAACAGCAGTGTGTGACAAGGACTACAGGAATGTTTTTGTGTGTTCTAGCCCGTCAAGTCATGTGTCTTCCCACCCAGTTATATAATAAATGGAAACCAGTGAACCATTAAGGGTTCCTTCTGTGACTACTGGATCACAAAGGATGTAAAGCAAAGGAAACAAAAGGCAGAAAACAATACAACTCCAAAACAGCACCAAAACACAATGCCTTGCTAACAAAAGAAGGACAATGTGTTCTGATGGCCACAGGAAGACACATTATCGGGGAAACCTGACAACATGCCTAAAGTTAAACCTGTGAACATCCAGCATTCAACCCAGGATAACAGAAACTTAATTTAAGCCACAGAAATCTAGTTAATCTTTTAGTCTTTTTTAACCAGGCTATTACATTGAATTTGTAACTTGGTGACTATAAAAACCATTCTGCTCCCCAATACTGACAGTTTGCATTTTTATTTTTAACAGCCATGACAGATACAAGATAGATGAGGTCCTGAATGGAATGAAAGTGAATGCATCGGAGTCTGACATTGAGATATTGAAGCGAGTTTGTGCTGCAGTGTCTATAAGAGCTGCCAGGCTAGCAGCTGCAGGTCTTGCTGCCATTGTCAAGGTGTGTTTGTGATTAATTGTGTGGTGTCTAATTCCTTGCTGATATATTTGTTTGGTTCTATCCAGCTGTGATGACTAAGCTGGCAACAGAGGCAAAATAAACAACCAACCTCCAACTTTTTAAATTATTCAAGAATGACAGTAACTAGATAGCTGGGCCTTTAAACATTTTGTTTTGTATTTCGTGTCCATTTACCTGGAATAATTATGTTCATCAACAGAAAACAAGGAACTACAACACCACCATTGCGGTTGACGGCAGCCTGTTTAAAAAACACCCACAGTTCAAGCGTTACATGGAAGAGACACTTAGAGAGATTGAACCACGGGGCAACATTACTCTGATGCTCTCTGAAGATGGGTCAGGAAAAGGAGCAGCCCTTGTTGCTGCTGTTGCCTCAAAGTTGGGAGTCTAATAATTTGTAACTAAATTCAGTCTGTACAGTTAAGGCTAGGTAATTAAATTAATTGATTAAGCCCTTAATGTGCTTGTTAACCGTTTGTTTCCACGTTGTTGCTAGTCATATCTAATGGAGATACATCAAGAAAGATGTATGAATTGAAAAATAGAAAACTGCAAGACAGCATGTGGATTTGCTGAGTAAGAAAACGTTGTGCAGGGTGGTGGTTTGTAGGTCAATACTCTGTGCACTGTGTAAATAGCCAGATTCAATAAAAATGTACCCGTTAGAAATGGGTAACAAAAAAGGATTTTTACAGTCAAAACAATAGAAGTGTTTCCTTCAAAGAATAAAAAAGTGAAGTTGGTTATTGCAATGTTGATTTTGTTACTTCAATGATCTGCTTTTCAAATGAAGAACAAAATATTCAAAACAAAACTCAGTTTCAACAAGCAACAGACAAGGAAAGAATTTGAAAAGTTCCTTGATTTGTACAACCCAACTCTCATTGAAAATGTGCATGGATTAATTTTTCTGTCTCTTAATGCAATTAACTTCTCTCGATCCCATCCGAATGCTAAAACATTTTTTGTATTCCGATTTGATCGGACAAGATGGTAGCAAAGAGAAAGGAAAAGGAACATTTAAAAAAGCAGATGACCATTGGAAGGCTGTTTAGGAAACTTGTCATAAATTTGTTGTTGTTTTTTTCGATGGAGGTAATACATCTCCTGTTTTGACTGTAATGCACCCGTGAAAAATTTATTGTCTACTATGTAGGTTGCCCAGCCTTTAAGTGAATTTATGTTATTGTCAAATGAATTCCATTAACAGACATAAGATTAGTCCTATTAGAAGAAAAAATTAACAGTGTACACAGAACGTCTCTGTTCAGCTACAATTCACACATTTATCACTTCAAAAGGATTATGTAAAGGAACTTAAAGTAAGTTTCTCCAAGTTTATCAGCTTTTGTAGTGGGCTAATTTGCAAGAGCTAGTCTTTGCAAAATGTAACCCAAAGGATCTTGTATCATATTTAGTTTTAAATGTTAATTGGTAAACCTGAGTGAAATCTTTGGTCAGAAAAACCCCAAAACAAAACAAATCCCCAAAAATTGGAGTACAAGTTTGTCTATGCTATTTATTAATCAGGTCCATTCTGCAAGAATTAACTTTACACAGTAAATATTTCAGGCAAATGTGTGGTTCCACAAAATATACATACCCACTCCATGGATGGTTCTTGGAAATTCTGAGGGGGTGGGGGTCTCAAACACCAAACATTTTTATAGGAAAGTGTGCAGCTAAACTGGAACTTCCAGAGGGGTGAGAGGGTTCAAATGAACAAACCATCTGTGGGAGAGGAAGGGATATTTTCTGGAACAACACAATGTTATGTTGTATTGGTTTTGTTTCTTATAGTTATTTTAGGTAGATATTTTGTCACTTCAACTATAGTTTACTTCTGATGTAAAAAACTTGTGTAATAACTGAAACTGTTGTCAGACTAAGAATGGGGATGAAGAAATAAATAGAAAATATTAAATAATGTGTGTTTCTAAAACACAAACATGTTGCTTTCAGTATATTTGTCTTTTATTAATTAAAGAACCTGAAACATTACATCCAATTTCTGATAAATATTTTAAAATACTATAAAATTTTTGTCATAAATTTTTCAGCATATTAGGCCACAATTATATATCACTGGTACATCAAAATCCTAAAGGGCTGGTTCCAGTTTTGAAAGGTGAATATAATTTGTCAATTTTTCTCCAGAGACCATTGGAGACATTTGTAAGAACATGACCAAAAGATTTAACTTTTAGGAACAGGCCATGAGGGCAGGGGGGGAGAGGTGGGGGTAGGGTACTATCATTTTCCCAAAACAATAAGGAAAAGAAACATGTTTACAAAAATCCTGATAGTGGTTGACACAGCAAAAAAGAGCTTGCATGCCTTAAAAACCTGCAGAAAATTAAGCCCAGAGAATCATGCCCTTACAGCCGTGCTCCGTCATGCGTGACCAGTAATCCACAGAATGAAATGAACATTTCAATATTTCTTGTAGTATGTCAACAACAAGGGCAAGTGTTTCATCAGGGTGTCAAAACACCGAGAAACTGCTGTGGCCGAGTGCTTTCATTGTTTCGAGGTGTTTGGATACCCTGATGAAACACGAAGCCCAAGTTGTTGATATGACTTCTCAGTCGCACATAATAAACAATAGATAATCAACACGTTACTGACAAGCAAAATTTGCTTTTGTGAGCAAAAGCTTGTGATCAGTACGTAGTTGGTCGCTTGCATGCCGTCAAAAAATGCACATTTTTTTGCAATCCATTTATGGCAAGGCTAATATTTACGTTGGCGTCCTTTTCAATTGCGTTAGAACTACCTTTGGAATCATCTTGTTTCGACTGCAAGAAAGTTGTAGGGACAAAAAATCCTTACTGGCCCTGTGCAGGCCTAAAAGTATACTCCAGGAAGGTAAGTCAGGAAGCGGCAAGTGAAGCGAGTAATAAAATTTGCTGTTATCAAGCCAGGAAGTGCATGAATTAAAAGGTTGCCTTCACCGAGTGCGAAGACTTGAAGAACAGTTGGAGCTTTCCCAGCAAGTCTCGGGTACAATCGAAAAAGAAGATTGTCCACAGTGTTTAGCAATGTTAATAATAATAATAATGTTTAATACTTCTATAGCGCTTTTTACATTTACATATGATCAAAAGTGCTTAATGTTCACGACATAATGAGCATCTTAATAAAATAATTTACTAACGTTATTTGTTTATGTGTCAGAAGTCTCTCTTCTGCATATATGCATAAATTAATCTATTAAAATTAATAATGTAACAGTGAATTGAACCATCATTATGACATTGTTCCCTGCAATAGGGGCAGATATTGAAAACACTGGGGACAAAAAAAACTGTATGGTATGCAGACAGACAGCAGTTTTGGAGTGTAAATCAAATTTTTTTTAACCAAAACCGAACATTTTGTGGTTTTGGTTAAAATAATTGATTAACACACCAAATTAAACCTGCCAACTTTCCACATACCACACAGTGTTTTTGTCCCAAACTCTGGTTTGTGCTCATTTTTTTCCTGAAGACAAAACTTATTGAGAACAATCTCACTGTTGTGAACATTTTGTCATGATTTTTATTTACTGATCCTTAGATCCATGGTAATCACGTGATTTGCATGTGGCCCGACATGCGGGAACAAAATTAGTTTTCTTGTAATCGTTGTTCGAATGGAAGAATAAAGTCATGTCGATTTGTGTTTTGTAAACTCACTGTTGATAGGCAATAACCTTCATTTTTGTACTGGCCATGCATTGCTATAGTGAGATGTTTGAGAGTTTTGCCTTCCACCAAATAAAAGATAGATATATGGACAATGTTTTATCACACAATCCCCACTGCAATAATTTGCAAACAGTAAACAGAATGTATGGAGTGTTTCCCCCCCTTTATTCCATGTTCTTTTTTTTGGAAGGGGGGGTAAACCCCTTTCACCCCTTAAATAACTGCACCCTTCAATGACACCTGAACTCTGCAGTTAACCAACATCTCTGTTTTACACTTCTACCAATAATTACTAAGACTCACAATTATTGTCTTGGCACACATTCCCCTTGGTCAGATTCACCCTTGAGTTCACCACCATGCATGCATGCTTGTGACATCACTTGTAGAGCAAAAGCTACAATTTGAAGCGAGCACGTCAAGGTCAATTGCTTTGCAAAGTCTAAATGCTGTAAAGTAACTTGGACAATTTGGTTGAGAATTTGGTGCACTTTTGCTACTTTCTCAACTCAAAGCTGGATAATGTGCTAGGAACTAAAGAAGGAACGTTAAAACAAACAAAGGCCATGGAAGCAAAGGTCTAGTGCAAATGTGACCACAGGAGTTTATAACGTAGCTGGTAAATTCGTGTATTAAAATTCAACATCGCGATGGGCTTCATAATCCTATTGTGCACGCTGATAACGTCAGCAAACAAATGCCTTGAGAAAAAAGCTCTCCTCGAGTCAAATACGGGGCAAACTTCATTTACATGCTTGAATTCACCTGTCAGTTTTTCGACCAATCTGAGACAAGATCGTTGAAGTGTAGCAAAATGTTTTCTGAGATGAAATAAACAACGTGTTTAAGCACAACAGAGGAAATGTCTCTTTACACAACTACCGCATTGAAAATGTTCATACGTCAGCTGTGCTTCATTGTCCCACAAACGTGGGACGTTTGGAGAGCACAAAAGATGCGTAAGAGTTGCTTGAGGCATAGCTGAGAGCAACTCTAGCTTCTTGAGTGCTCTCCAAACGTCCCACATGCTTCATATCTCAATGTAGCATGCTGATGTATGAACCAATTGTTAATTAGTTTTAAAGGTCATGTTATGCCTTGGGTTTGTTGAATTTCAATCTATTTTTGTCTGTTTCTGTTTCTGTTGGTTCCACCAAACTATGCTTTCCAACACATCAACAAACTCATTAGTCTCTCAATTTCATTTAAGATTACGTTTTCAGCTCCCAAATATTTGAAGCCGTTTTTTCAAAATGTAAAGAACAGTGGAAAAGAAGAGTACAAGTCCAAAGAAAATTAGCAGACGATCTGTAACTTCTCTCCTGTTATACTTGTTTAGTAGGTTCTTGCTGGTTTGAATTATTCCAGATAAACCTTTGAATTCTTCCTGGGTGTTTTTGACCTGCGCTGAGGAGGAGGCTGTGAATAAAACATGACAAAAAAATTAGACATAACTTTGGCTCATCCTGATCTGCTACTGGAAGAAATACATTTATAAGGCTTCTGTCGTCACATGATCTAGACATCATATTTACCACTGACAATGATTCAATTTAGCACTGAAAGGGCTAATTTTATTTTGAAACCTATGTGGAGACATGGGAAACAGGTTGCTTGTTAGGAAAAACATGGTGCTTTCCTTGTGCAGGTGATTCAAATTGGGGGCAGAATTGGGGAAGCCAGTCCCCCCCCCCCATTTTCTTAAAGAAAATAAGGCCTGGAATGTGATGTGTTTTTTAAGGCTAAAACATTTTTATCCCAGCCCCCCCCCTTTTTTTTACTCTGGGGGCCCCGACCCACATGAAGTTCTCAATCCACCATGTACTTGGAACTAATTAAAAGCAACTCTTTGACTAGTTTAATAAGGCAATGTCATAAAGATTTTTTTTCAAAAAGTTGCTCATTATATTTTTTAAGACTTTGCTTCTACAGGGATAGCACCCTTATTGCTTCTCGACCACCGAGAAGACAAAAATATCTGACAAAAAAATCTCCTATCAAAAAATCTATTCTACAAAACCTTAATACAAACATCTTAAAATAAAGAGGATATTATGAACTGAACTGTACCAGCTGAAGGTAAGATGAGGTTTTTTATAAGGGGGTGCATGCTTATTGGGATACGGAAAGACACTTATCTGGAGAGGGTTACTTAGTGGAGTAGAGGTGCAAACTGACAACATTGCTGCTAATCAGAGAGATGGTGCTTATTAAAAGAAGGGTGGTCAGATAAAAGCTTAACAGTAGACAAATAAAGGAACAGACCTAACGTCTGCACATCAGATTCACTCCGCTTGACTTGACTCTCCATCATTCTTGCTATGCTCATTAAATCCTGAGTAATGTTGCTTGCTGTCTTAGCTAAATTCTCTTTGTTGAAATTCCTAAATGTCAATAAATGTGCATTTTTACATTATCAGTTTATTACTTGTCTGCTCCTCCCATGGTCCAGATGAAATGAATCATACAGGCTCTGGAGTCCACAGGAGTCCACTCTCCTTGCTTTCCATAAGGCCTACTTGCCTTTCATCTGGACTGCTCCTGCATGTTAACGTTTTTAAGCTCTTTTTTTTTCTTTTTGGGTAAAAAAAATTGCAGAATGAAGTCTTGATCACCAAGTTAGATTTGGTCCAGATGTACAAACATTATCCTAGTTCTTTTTGTTGTTCATATCAGACCTTGCATTCATAAGGTAAGAACTAAGCAAACTTGGCAAGAGCTTTTAAATAAGTTGAACACTCCATATCTCTTTTATTTATTTATTTATTTAAAAAATATACCCATGGTAGGTGATAACACAATAGAACACTAAGTCCCCTATAAGGCACATCACCCAAACCCAACCCATGTACTTTTAAAACCCTCAAAGAAAAAAAATAATACAAGAATAAAAATAATATTAAATTGAATACTGAGAAGCTGTACGTATTTGTGAGGTATTGACTTTTGTTGTTTTTGCCTGAAAAGGGGGGGGGGGATGATCTTACAATGTAGGTGCCATGATTAAAAAAAATTATTACACACAAAATTTTGTTCTGAAGTAGGGTTTGAGTTTTCACATGATTAAAAAAAAATTATTACACAAAATTTCGTTCTGAAGTAGGGTTCGAGTTTTCTAGCTCTGGGACCACCCCCCTCCCCCTCCTCCTCGAGAGAGTTCTTTTAGCTCTAGGCCACACATCTCTCCCACCCACCCCACCTCCCTTGGGCTGTTACCTATCCTTCTTACTAACTTAATTCGTAGTTACTTCTCACAATTAACCCACCTGTGTCTAACATTAGAATCTTGACCCCCCAGTAACTCCTCCTTTTCACTTTTGTCAATTATTGCCTTTGATGCTAGATTGGCTTTCCTGATGGATGCCTGTAGACTAGAGAAACAGTTGGAAAACAAAGTGAGAACATTTTCTAAAATATAAGCTCTACTACTTCCTTATACTGGATATAGTATAGTCAAGAACATTACAAGTCACTGTTGTAACACCTTTGAGTGGAAAAAGTGTGAGTAATTCCTTAAAACAGGCTTGGTTAACTTGAGTAAACAAAGACTGAGCTTTGTTTACTCTTCCGGCTCAGGAAGATGACACTGCTGTCCTCCAGTGATAACTGGTCTGTATTACTGTAGTTTCTCACATGGCTCCGTGGAAAATCATTGTATGTAATGATACAACTTTGTGTTTAAATAAAGTTTATGATGATGATGATGATTGAGAACACTATAAGAAACAATGAAATCTGGCAAGTGGCTATTTTAGGCACCTGCAACCGTTTCCTCATAAAATAAGTGTCATGATTACTCACCTAAACCTCGTTTGATGATGTATTCAGTTTCATGCTTTTTTTTAAAAGCTATTTTATTGAATTCTTCTCAATTACCAGATTCGAGACTCTCAATTATCCAGAATATTTTGGCGGACCCACCAAGTCCAGATAATCAAGGTTTCACTGTAAGAAGCAAACTTTCCTAACTCTTTAAGCCCCAACATCAACATGCATGTTCTCCTCACTCTCCTCACATATATTTCTTACGGTACTAGTTGGGAGAATTTGCTTACACATCAAGACATCTTCGGTGATCATTTTGTTAATTCTCATGATGTGTATGTTTGATCAAGCAGTGATACTGTTGGGAGAAATTAGGTGCTTCTGCATGTCTCTATTGGGCCTTAAAGGGTTAACTACAGCTGGCCTTTGGCTCCTTCACAGGTAGCAGGGGCTAAGCAGGCCTTTTTGCAAAATGAAAGGAAGGCTAGTGTTTATAACTTCTCCTTATATTATGAGAATAGGACCTTAAAACTACAAACAGCAATGGCTTTTTTAAACCCAACCATAACTAGAACCCTCTTTCATGTTAAAAATAAAGGGTAGTCTAATCGAAAATACAGCCTAACCTGTGATCAGGCCAAATTTTAGTGGCTCTCATTTTTTCGTATGTGGGTCAAGAGAATTGAGATGAAAATAGAGCCAGGTTGCAGGTTAAAACAGGCTTTCATCTTTGATTCACTCTGACGAAGAGCTAACACTAGAAACATCAGTTTTCAATCTCTTTACGGTGGCCAATTTACCTTATCAACTCAGTTGATAAATCCAAAATTTTGTGATTCACATCCCCACGGACGCAGCACCACAGTTTCTTTAGAAACTAACCCCTTGTTTCATCTTTAGAACTTTTCTGACACTATATGGGTGGGGTGGGAGATTGATTGCAAGGAATTTGAGACTGTCACTTAAATTTAAAGAAGCAAGAGAAATGGAAAAAGTAGTCAAAAAAGTCACATTTGTAGCAATGTCACGTTTGTGTGTCATAGTAGCTGGAGCTCAAAATTAAATTAGCCTCACAGGAAAATCCTGGTCCTGGATTTACAAAGGTTTCCTAAGTTAAGATTGATGGTAAGTATTGTTTTGCAGCAATGGCCTGTTGTTACACGACAATACTTGAGACACGTCTTAGCTTAGGATGGCTTCATAAATCCGGGGCGTGGTCCCTGATCAGCCCTAATGGCTGCATCAGAAGCACGGCATTGCAACACTTTTTCACACTGTTGTGACCTAGAAATGAAGGATGAAGGTAATCGGATGCATTTGCAGCAGCCATTGCATCTAGGACCAGAAAAGGACCCACAGGATGGGCAAAGTGTTCCCCTGCAGGTCACCCTTTCACCTCCCCCGTCGAAATGGCTGTAGGTATACCTTGACAATTCTTTTCTGTGATGCTGCATCACTGCTAGTATGGCTAAACGGTCTGACTCTTTGTCTTGTTCGAATGCCACTTGTTCTAAGCCCTATTAAACAGAAAAGTTTAATTTCATTTTAAATTCTCCATTCAACAATTATTTCAAGCCCTCAAGGTACATGTCCAGCTACAAAAGAGATGCAGAAAACTAAAACAAGCTCAATATTGAGGAAAATCAGTACATCATTTTGGGAGCAGCCTGAGAGTACCCAGCCACTTATTTAAGCTATACATCTCTGAAAGTTCATAGAACCAGGAATATGAAAGCAAAAGGACCCATTCCAGACATGATTTAGCACTCCAATAGGCATTAGGCCCACCTGCCTGTAAATCATAGTTATGATTCCAGACATGATTAACACCCCAATATGTACCATAACCACAATTTCCTGGGGTTGTAGATCATGGTTATGTTTCCAGACACGATTAAACACTCCAGTAGTCATTATGACCGTGATTCATGTTCCTGTAAATCATGGCTATGATTCCAGACATGATTTAACCCTTTAAACCCCAATAGTGACAAGCATCTAATTTTTCCTTACAGTTTTACTACTTGATGAAACATACCGGTCATGAGAATAAAGGAAAATGATGACCAATTATCAAATGTGTTGATTTTTAATCAAATTCTCCCAACTAGTAGCATAACAAATATAGGGAGAGTAGTGTGGAGAATATGGATGTTTATTACTAAATATTGGGGCTGGGTTAACACATGTCTAAAAAGCATGATGATGATTTTAAGAGAATAACAAAAATTATGCTATGATTATTTGAGTACAGATCTTATCATGATATGATTTATTATGATGCATAGAGGACTGCAGAATCATCACAAGAATCATTAAGGGTGATTCATCTGTTTGAATTCCTGTGTATATGTATACAAGCTTACCTAGTGTATGTCCATTTTACAACTAGTCTCATTTCGTACAATGAAGTTTACCAAAATTCCGATTTCGTTTGACGACATTCAGATGATTATGTTAACGAAACTTCAATTAATTCTTTTAGAAGCGACTGATCTAATATCAAAAAATAGGAAAAGAAAAAGAAAGGAAAAGAAATTAAAGCTCACCTCGACTTTGTGCCTCAAAGAATTTACCTTTTGTTTCACCTTCAAATTTATGTCATTTAGTACATTTAATGGCCCCTCGCACTGCCGTATGTTTTGTATAATGTTTTGAATTTCAAATTCGATTTTAACTATTTCTCGAACATGAATCTTCACTTGTACAGGAATTTGCGTAACGTCCGCCATTTTGGAAAACAACGACAACAAAGGATTCTGGGAAAGGGACAAATCCTCAGTAAATACCCGAGTAGGGTGGACTTAGGCTTTGCACTTTTCCCTAGTTTCCCAGATCTTCCCAGGTAAAGATTTACAACGCTGGAATTTCAAATTTCCTATCTCGCACCTTTTATTTAGCTTTTAAATGGAGTTGTATTTAATGTAGTTTTCGTTTCTTTCTGTCATCTCTGAGGTACTGGAGAAGGGCGAGGTAAAGACGGCTCCGGCGGCTGAAATCTATTTCACGCAGATTCCTCAGAATTTTACTTGATGATTTTCCACCGTTGCATTATTCGTAGCCTGCGTCGCGGAATCAACTGACGATCATGGCTGACTCCTTCTGCGACGCAGCCCCGACGCCGATATCCCGACAACGTCTTCGGGCATTTTTGTTTATTATCGGTGGATTTACAAAATAGTCGGCTGATATTCGGCGACCGCCAATTTTGAGCCATGTGTATCGGGAGAACCAATCAGAATGTTTCAACCGTTGTTCTATCCGGCAACGCTTCGCCGACTTGGTGCACGCCGCGACCGAATTACTCCTTTTATCGCAATTTTAAAGCGTGGATTTTAACTGTGTCGTCTTCTTGGATGGCAGCAGTAGAATCCAAAGATGATCCCGGCTCTTCTGAACTTTCAGCGAGTCCCAAGGCGAAGGATTCGAAAGTTTCTTCAAGTCCGAATCAGACTGCTTCGTGGCTCGTCGGGGATGTAGTTTGGTCGAAAATCCCGGGGCATCCTTGGTGGCCATCTATGGTTTCCTACGACCCTAACACCGCTGTTTCTTTCAAGTACAAGGGCAGAGCAAGATATTATCATGTGCAATTTTTTGGGCAGGATCCCGTAAGAGGCTGGGTTGCCGAAAGATCGATTTTGAAATTTGAAGGTAGGTGGTTTTAGTGAGTGAATTGCTAAGAATGAAATTGATGAGCTCAGCTCGGGCGAATAAATTTTGTTGAGATGTCGCAGGTTTTATCGATAATTGCGGGAACAATCGTAACGCACTCCCCAAGGTGTCGTAATTAAACACATCGTTTTCTTCGTCGCGTAAAGAAACGGCGGCGAAGTAACCTCTTGGTGAGGTTCAAGATTATATTTTACCCCGCCATGTTTATTAGATCTAAATTTCATTCAAAACAAGTGATTCGCCTATCAACAAGTGCAACAGATCAGAAAATCCGCGGCAAAATACAGCTTATTCCAAACGGATTTAAATCAAGAGCTTTTTGCAAAGGCAAGGTTGTTTTTCAGATAGTAGAGACTTGTTTTTGGATCGTAACTTGCTTATGTAAATAGCCAGTCGTGCGTACTTGAGCCATTTCAATATGTTTTGGCGGCCCGCCATCCTTACATGATTTCACCAGACCCCTGAGCGCATGATCAATAAATGCACGACAGCTGTTCTGGAAAGAAAAGTGTGAATTTTACCAATATGGAGTTGTTAGCAGTGATAATCTTGTTTTCTTGGTCTTCTGAATACCACATAATTTTGTTTTGCTTTAAAAAGGTGACATTTTCCAAAAAGCAACACACCTATCAAAATAATAATTTTTCATTCTCACAGAAAGACACTTTGTCTGAAAATTTGTGGCAGGATTCAGCTGGTGCAGATACATTGTATTAAGCTTAATTATGGTTTTCTGTCAATATGTTACATTTGTATTGAAATTGTGAGGGATATAGGGATTTTAGTCTAATCTTGCAGTGATCTTCGCAAGGTAACATTTCCCTATACACCATTTAGGATGTTCAGGTTTCTTCGAGTTATTACTTGCTGACTCTTCATTTTCCAAGAACAGAATTAATTATCATATTTCAGCAGAAATTAAATAATCTTTTGATGTCTAAAATGTCAATATTTGACTTACAACCTTTTTGCAAACAGCATAAGAAATTAATGGGCTTTTTCAGATATGCTCCACTTTGCTTGATTTGCAATGAAAAATCTCTTCATGTCTATCAATTATTAACAAGGTACTGGTAATTTAAGTTTAAAAAGAAAAACATTAGCTATATTACTCCTATGTTTTTATGTGAATAATGTAAGGTTATATTTTTTGTGTTTAATTCAATATTTCAATTTCAGTTATTTGTTCTGTCAAGTCTGACATAAATTTCTCCACTAATTTTTCCTGACAACTTTACATAGCTTTTGACGTAAAAGTTAATTAAAACTGAAACAAACTGGTTCCTTTATTAGATGCTCAAATCACTTTAGTTTTGTTGCTCTTCAAAACAGTTTTATTTAAAGATTGGGTGATAAAAAATATCTTAATATTAAAATCTTAGATTAGAGTATAGATTTTGTCATCACGTTTTCTTAGTCAAAGAGAAATGTTTAAGATCTTTGCAATATATTTTTGCATTTTATCCAATGATTTTTTTAAAATAAACTTCTAACACTTCATTTTCAAATGAAATCATATCAGAATTCCCAAAATTTGTTGAATCTCTATTTTTGGCAAGGTCTTGTTTGCAGCAAATATTATCTAATTTTAATATTTGCACGACCTTTTGTACAACGGGAAGGATCATTTAATATAGGTCTCTACGGTGTGATGAATTTTATCCTCTAAACACTGGCAGGAAGAGGGGTGGGAGGGTTGTTTTAAGACATATAGACCACGCATTTATTTGGGGTCTAGCATTTATTTGTGGCCCAGTGTTTATTAAATAATGGTTTTTCTGACAGCCTTAATTTTCCATCATTAAAACAGGGCAAAACTTTCCATAAATTTGTCTGTACTTAAAAGTCTACAGTATTCCCTATTTCCTTAGTTGTGAGTCTGTCATACAGGTTTGTCTGTTTGCAGCCCTCTTTAAGACTGTGGAGCAAAACGGACTAATAAGAACTAGCATACTATGGTGGTTCAGGAACCTAACCTAAATCAGTAAACCTATCAATCCATGAGAAACAGTAACATAAGGCCTAACCTCAAAAAAGGACCGGCACCTTGATTAATTACCTGGGGCATTTATTTTAAACTGAGGTGTGGCTTTTGTTCAAGAAAGGACATTATCTGAAACTTGACATCAATAAAATTAATACTGAGCTTGAATTTTTTGTGGGAGCTTAGTTTGTCACCTACTCTTTTTTCAAATTGTTTTTATCCTAGTAAGAATCCCCATTTTTGCAAAACCCTAAAAGCTATCTTGTATGAGGGACACAAGCTTGCAGAGCTGTTGCTTATCACCAGAAAAATGGTAATGGATAACATAGCAGAGTAATAACTTGCAAAATTACTCTGCTGTGGAGGTCCATAGGTCCATCAGTTACACTTTATTATTTCTTTATCTAGGGCGACAAAACTTGGAGAACTTACTTCACAGAAAACAACTCAAGATTGCCAAAAAACGTGAAGCTCTCTGGGAATCTGCAGTTAAAGTGGCTGAAAAAGCAAAGCCGATGAACAGGCATGAACGCCAACTTTGTTACACTTTTAAGTACTATGACAAGAATGAGACAAAGCGGATTGATCCCTTGAAACAAAAAAAGTTGAATGGTTTCAGCTCAATGCCTGGTGTCTCATGTTTGCCAGAACAAGTGAATGGTTTGGCTGATGGTCATGAAAGTAGAACGCATGATCTCAGTAATGCTGAGACTCCAGATTCGGCAGTTAAGTCCATAAATGGAGTTGGGCACTGCAATAATAGTTTGAAACCTAATCAAAAGAAAAATGTAAAGGAGAAAATACAGCGGAAAAGAAAACTGAGCTCTTCAGCAGGCACTTCAAAATCCTCTCCAAACAACTTGGAAGCCTCTAGAATTTCTGAGCCCCCAAAGAAAAGGAAAAAAGGGACCAACAAACAAAGTAAGGAGTTGAACTCTTTTATTGACTCAGATATTGTGACTGACAAAATTGACATACCGGTCAAACTGGATCTTAGTGTAGGCTTGAATGACAAGTACAATGGCCTGTGTACGAGTACCAGTGTTACCCCTCCTAGAATTAATGGTGATATTTCTGCTTTTGGGACAAACATGGAAGTATCGCCCAATACTGCCCTTAAGTTGAAAATCCGAAAAATCACACCAAAGCAAAACCATGAAGAAGGCAAGCCTAAGAGAGGCCGACCTCGAAAACCACAGTTTGTGATTGTCAGTGAAGAAAGTGAAAGTGAGAAAGAGGTGGTGGCTCACTTGCAACCACCAAACAACATGGACAGTGAACAGATTCCTGACAGCAGCAAGGATCTGACATTGGCATCAGGAGAAGACAGCGTTGAGGAGATGCCGAAGAAGAAACGCATCCGAAAACCCACCAGCAAGGTGTTGCATGCTAAAGAAGCAGCATTATTGCCAAGTAAAGATTCCCTGGCCTTGAAAGAAAAAAAGAAAGTTGATTTGAAGAATAAAAAGGTAAAAGGAGTTGAGAAAGTAGAGCCGAAAAGCAAAAAAGTAAAACAAGTGGAAGGGAAAATGGAACTAAAAAGCAAAAAGGTGAAAAGAGTGGAAGAAAAAGTTGAACTGAAAAGCAAAAAGGTAAAAAGAGTGGAAGAAAAAATGGAACCAAAAAGCAAAAAGGTTAAGGCAGTGGAAGATAACATTGAACTAAACAGTAATGAGGTTACAAAGATGGAAGAGGAAAAAGACGACAATTCTGTTTCAGAACCAAATGGTGTGGTTGATATTGAAGGAAGTGTGACATCTTCTAGTGATGACACAGGAAGCATAAAGAATGGTGTAGCAGTAAAAAAGGAAAAAGATGGGGTTTGCATTGTTTGTGAACAGCAGGAAAATCTGATATTCTGTGAGGGCATCTGTGGAAACGCCTTTCACTTGGACTGTATTGGATTATCAGTTGTCCCACAGGGGAAGTTTGTCTGTGATGAGTGTGTGACTGGAAATCACTGTTGTTTTGTTTGTAGACAAACTGGAAATGTGAAACAGTGCAGCCAGCCACTGTGTACAAAACACTATCATGAAGAATGCTTGAGGGCATTTAAAGCTACAAAATTTGATGGCGATAAATTCTATTGTCCACTCCATTTTTGCGGTACATGTGTTTCAAACAAGACTGTAGTATCTAGAGGAAGGATGACACGTTGTGTACGCTGCCCAACAGCCTATCACATCTCTGGCTGCCTTGTAGCAGGCTGCATTCCACTAGGTTCAAATCTTATGGTATGCGCAAAGCATTTCTTACGGGAGAAAAACAAGGCACACCACACCCATGTAAATGTCAACTGGTGCTTTGTGTGTTCCATTGGGGGCACATTGATTTGTTGTGAAAGTTGTCCAGCAGCATTTCATCCAGAATGCATCAGTTATGAGGGGATTCCAGAAGGGCATTTCTTTTGCAAAGACTGCACTGAAGGCAAACAGCTTCTCTATGGAGACATTGTGTGGGTCAAGCTTGGAATGTACAGGTAACAATGTCTAATTCAGGTTCACTAACTTTCTAAAGTGTTGTCCAAGATTATTTGCTGTGATTTTGAATCAGTTAGTTGAATCACAGTTTAAGGTCGTAGTTTGTGTTGTCACCGCACTAGCCATTTTGGCTAGTGAAAATTTCAAAGTACTAAAGCACCGGATGGAAACCAAACTAAATATTTCTTCTGATGATCAGGTCCCAAAAGCAAATTGAGTGGGCAGAAACTAAAACCTATTCGATAAAAGGATATCATAATGTTCGTGAGATACTTGCCTTTTGTCCTCTCAATGTTTTTCCCTACTAATTTTTGTCTCAGATGGCAACGTTTTATCTGTCATTTTTACGTTCGAACAAAATTAGCGGTCTTCAGAAAATTTTTTTCACTGTGTTAGTACATTCGTACAATAAGTTGACACTACTTAGCGTTTCTCTGTTCGTTAGTATGTTCATACGATATTAGTCTTGTCTTCTCAACATTTATCCATACGTTGGTGCGCTTTTAGTTTCTCAGAAATTTATTGTCCCAATGTGTGATGTTCTTCCATACATCACACATTCTTACGGAATTAGTTTTCTCTAATAACACTCCTCCGTAACTTAGTAGTTGCGTATTTTATTAGTCTCTGTATCTTGGTACGTTGGCAACATTTCTCCCTACTGTAGTGCATTTGCAACCAACGTGTTTGAATTTGCCCTGAAGGCACATGGTACTTTGTATTCCACGTGTGAGGATCTTTAACCGTTGGATAGTCAACATTCAAGTTCTTCACAATTGAGATTACAGAGAGGCGTGTTTACGGTACTTAACTCAGCTAAAAATTAGACTTATTGAACACAGTATGAGATTATGCAAAAAAAGTCTGGCTTGTGAAAATTTATTTTGGCTAGTGAAATCAAACCTCTCACTAGCCACTAGGCTACTAAGCTGAAAAGTTAGTCTCGAACCCTGATATTTCTTGTAATATTTGCAACTCCTCAAATAATCCCCCCACCCTCCCCAAAAATAATCACTGCCTCTTTCCCTCTTGACCTTTCCTCCGTGAGTTAAGCTAGACATCAAAGCTGCAGTTTTTGTCACATTGTGTTGGAACACTTCTCTTAATGTCATCATTCACCTTTCTGAATCTGCAGCCCTTTCTTCTCCTCAATGTTGAGTGAACCAATTTTGGTCATGCGGCAAGTTGTTGTTATCAATATTGAGGGGTGGACAGGTAAAGAGTTCCAACAAATGTATCAGAAATTGTAGTAAGGGGGTTAAATCTGCAATACTTTGGTTACTAAATGTAAAGAAGCGTTAATAACTTTTTAACATAGTTGCGTTAATAACTGCGAGGATCTTCTTTACATTTATTTCTTCATTCCACAGTTCAAATATATGAATTTCATATATTCATAATTTCAACTTTGGTTACTGTTATTAACATACGTTCAAGAATATGCAAACACGATAATAAAGTTCACCAGGCACATGCCAAACTGGAACATTAGACAGGGTTCGTATGGGTCCTGGAAAGTCCTGGAAAATTAATGCAGGTGCTGGAAAGTCCTGGAAATCTATACACTGCTGTAGCTCTTGTTATATTGTTTTCTTTTAAAACAATTGTCTGCAGTATTATTGTCAGATTTCTATTTCATAACGGTTTATTACTTCAATTATTGTGCATTAGGGAGACCTGGAAAAATCTATCTGAGTCCTGGAAAAGTCCTGAAAGAAATCTGGAAAACTGTTTCTGAAAAAGGGTACAAACCCTGATTAGAACCACCATGGATTCACAGTCTCCAGCACTGTGTGAATTAATGGTGTAATGGCCTCCCTCAAATAATCTCCGTTTCACACAACCTATCCTCTTCCTGCCCCAATGGGTGGCTATTATGAACCTTAAAGCCCCAGTATCAATATGCATATTCTCCTTAGTGTTCTCCATACATTTCTTATGGTACTAGTTGAGAGAATTTGCACAAACATCAAGACATTTCATGTTTGGTGATCATTTTCTTCATTCTCCTGACCGGTATGTCCGTATCAAGTAGGGAAATTTTACGGAGAAATTAGATGCTTGTCACAATTGGGGGTTAAGGAAAGTGAAGTGGGCTGATGTTCCTTTTGGTGCAGCTTTTGAATTGAGTTAAATAAAACTGAATGTCCTTGCTATGAAAATACACCATTATGTCCTGTTGATGACCTCTGTAGGTGGTGGCCAGCGCAAATTTGCAATCCACGTGATGTCCCAACAAATATTCAGAACATGCGTCATCAGCCTGGCGAGTTTCCCGTCCAGTTTCTAGGGTCACATGACTACTACTGGATTCACAGAGGTCGCGTGTTTAGCTATCAGGAAGGCGACAAGGGTTCAACTGACTGTGGCAACAACAAAAATCTGGCCAAAATTTTCAGAAAAGGTTAGTATTTTAGTTCTTTCATGAATGAAAACTGATGTTGACTCTTTTCTAGGAGAGCTACACAGCTTTTTTGGCCTTTGTTGTGGTAATTGCAAACAGCCCCCATGTAGAGATTTTGTAAATCATTTTGTTAAAAAAGCATGCAGAGGCTAGGTGGGTCACAACCATTCAAACTCCTTTACAGATGTATTACTTGACCTTGTCTCATTTTCCTAGACTGTCAAAGACAATGGGCTATTCCAGAAAAATCCACCCCCCCCCCCCCCCCCCCCCCCCCCCCCGCACCCCCCCCCTTTCTTTTTTTTTATACTCACGTTTGGTGTGCCCGCCCCCCCCCCCCCAAAAAAAAAAAAAAATTTGGTGG
>Ga0126336_10000090_pt1 | contig 23519 bp, 18 predicted proteins | sample SidCmetagenome_FD_92530 | JGI IMG/M metagenome (GOLD analysis project Ga0126336, IMG submission 92530) | Coral microbial communities from El Islote,Puerto Morelos, Mexico - Siderastrea C C metagenome | ecosystem: Host-associated > Invertebrates > Cnidaria > Coral | place: El Islote,Puerto... | reverse complement strand
GACCTAAGAATTCTGGCTTTTTGACAAGAGACTGAATGTAGACGACATTTTTGAACCCTCGACATTTTACCCTCGACCCTCGACATTTTTCCCTCGACCCTCGACATATTACCCTCGACCCTGGACTCTCGACAAAAACCTACACTCGTCAAGGTGTTGAACACGGCCAACACGATTTTGGCAATTATTGTAAGACGACGGTTGGTGGCCCGGCCAGGGTTTTGCGACTTTCAGCTCTGCAGACTAACTCACTTTTAAATTGCAACATCCGGCTCTACTTTGAATACTGTGACTGAGAACAAAACGGGAGTCAAGGGTATCCATCAAGTGTCTTGGCAATTTGTATTTCTCCAGATATGTCGCACAATGTCCTGATAGTTAGAGTTTAATTGTGTTATATCACCAACTTACCTGCATTATTTCCCAATAATCATCTCTTATATCATCCTCTTTTCGGAAACAATAAAATCTCATAACAAGGGTAGAAATTATATTGAATGGGACTGGTATCGGGTGATAGTTACAGTATGTCTGGATTGTTATGGCTTTTTGGAATGCCCACTCCTTTTCCGAATTGTCCTACAAATGAAACAAAATTGTGTCTAAGATAATGAAGTATAATGAGAGACTAGTACAAACAAAGTACCTATGAATCGATTAAAAGCAAGTATAGGCCTTCACTAAATTTGTTCCCGATATTAATTCCGGACTTGGCATTTAGTGCCACTCGAGTTTCTTGTTGGTTCTTGCCTTGCTCTGAGGGTCCTTCTGCGGTTTTCGTCTCTTTTCAGAAATCATTATTACTAAATATCAATATGACTTGGACATAGAGGACAGGGCATGAAAACCAGCTGTAGCTGTAGGCCTTTCTTTATATAATAATTTCTTTACAATCAAAAATAACTGGAAACTGTTTTTCTGACCGGAGTTTTTATGGTTTTCCTTGCTGGATGATGCTAAACCTTCAATGTGAAGGTTCTAATTAAACAATAGAGTTCTTCTGGCGAAGGCACCGTCGTGTGATAGGTTGCCCGAGGAAATTTGATGTTCATAGCAAATATTTATGAAGTTTGAACAATTAAGTTTGAACATCAAATTTCCGAGGGAACCTATCACACGATAGGGCCTGAGACAGAAGAACTCCATTGTTTTTATTGCACAACGCTAAATTTTGAGCGAAAAAATATTATTATGTCACAAAAATGGAGCAGGAAAGCCCCCAAGAGCATTGATGTGTACACGGAAGCCATTTTAATGCTGTCCTTCATTTCTATTGGCTAACAAATATTTTCCTTGGCTGTGATTGGCTAGTAGTTTTGAACTGATCTGACGAGACATTTCGAGTTTTCAATCTTTCGAAAAAGTGAAAGTCACTGTTCGAAAGCTAAAAAGCATCAAAAGTTTTGCCCAAAGCTATTCAGAAAAGCAGCAGTCGGTTACAATCTGTTTACAAGTCAACATTTGCTGTCGTAAAAGTTGAAAATGCAGTTATAAAAATGCCCCGATGCAATGGTTGCCTTGGTTGAACTGGACGTAGAGGAGCTCCTGGAGTCTCGGAAGGCAAGGATTGAGCCTCTGGTAGGACCAAAGCTCGAATGTCGGCCTCATGCTGTATGACTCGATTGCACTATCACTTTTGTGGCCTGTTACACTCTTAACTTGGTTGTTGTCAACTCCAGCAGCTTTCAGTACAGTGGCAGAGGTGGCTCTAATGCAGTGGGATGTATACAGCTATTTCAATTAACGTTGTCGGATTTTAAAGCCTCGAGCTTACGCGACAAGACCGAACGTTAGTATGGGTAGCTGTACATCTTGTGTGATTCGGCTGTAATTTTACGGTTGTCACTGCCATAGGATGGGTAAAAGTACCATAAACACTTGTCTATGTGATCTATTTTCTGTTGGGGTGAGCAATAGCCTACGTTTGGTAGATTTGTTAATAAATTACCTCTGCCACCTTGCAGTCTTGTCGCGAAGATTTTCCGACAACGTTAATTGAAATAGCTGTAGATAGTTGACAGCCCAGCCTTTTTACACATTAGAGACAGCATCTTTGCAAGCGATCTCTTGCTATGGCAGCGTTGCAGAGCCATACGGGGTCACTTGGATTAAACTTTGCTGACATGGACCTGGGTTTGCCACAAACTGTCGCATTCTGGATTTCGCTTCTCAAGATACTTCTTTATACATCTGACTAGGCATTCGCTAGGGATTCATCGGCCATTCACCCATGACGGACAGCGAGTTGTCTTCATTGTCACGAAGGCCTCCAGCATGGTTTTTGGTCCCGCGCTCTCCCCGCAAGGTAATGTACTCCGTACCACTTGATGTTTTACCAAAAATTAGGTCATCTACGGTCATTTCTCGCTGATTTTCCCTTCCACGGCAACCAAAGTAGAACATGGTGTAGAACCATGCCGTCTGCACTAGACTTTCAGGGGTGTTGTTTCCCAGCTGGCCTTTTTGGTAGAGAATTTCTATGTCTTCTTTTCAAATGGGTGGCTTGTGTTTTGTGGAGGAAATTGTGATTGTTTCCGCCAAACTTTTCAAGGGTGAATCCAGTGCGTCATTAGCCGGCTCAAATACGTTATCTCTTATCAGAGAAAACTGCTTGTGATGAGGAGCCTTTGTTCGAAAACGGTCGAGCCCGGCACGGATCACTTTCGTAGAATTTCGCGAATAATGCTCCCCGTTTACTGGTCGTGCCTCAACATAAAACTGTCGAAGAACCGGAGCCAGCTTTTCGGGGTCGAATTCCTGTAAATTTTTCTTAATATTTCTTTCTTTACACCAGGCTAGAAAAGAAAAAACACAGATATGTATTCGTTGTACAAAAATAATACTTTCTTCATTCCTAAAACGACTCTCAGTTCATTGGAACATGAATTACAGAAACGCATTGTTGTGGTTTGCAATTGTAAGTTATTTCCATCATTGAATTACCCTCAAAAACTTTGACAGAGTAAGCATTGGATTCTTTAGTTTTCTTTGGGATACCGTCATCTACAATCTGCTTAATTTCTTCTTCATTGACTTTCGGGAATCTCTGTACCATTTTAGATAGTATAATTTACTCTGGAAATGGTTAAAAAGCTAGCAATTTTTCCAACGAAAATTGCCGCACACGGGCACTATTCGCTGATAGGCGCTCGCTGAGGAGAGACTCCATCGAGTCACGTGATCGATTTCCACCAATGGAAGCACGCCAACATTTAGTGTTGTACTATAAGGTTATTTAAAGTGCCATTCCCGCAAGCCACTGAACCTCAAGAAATAATTGCCCCGTTCACACTGTTCACTGACTATAAGTTGAAATAATCGACAAGATCAATGGACTCTTTAAAATACTCTCAATATTCAAACAGCTGCAGCATGAGCGAAAGAAGGAAATATACAGGTCTCAAAACAGCTTAAGACAAACACAAAACAAAAAACTGAAGACATCATCGTTCCCGACTTTCACAGCAGCATTGAACTGCTAAAGAAAGCAAACCTGCAATCTCTGCTACATTTTTTCCCTACCTGTCTCCCCAATGTTGATAACAAAGACTTTCAACGACCAAAATTGTTTCCCTCAACATCGAGGAGAAGGAAGAGCTGCGCATAGAGGCAGATGAACTGTGACCTTCAGAGGTGGTCGAATGCATGCGCAACGTGACGGGGATTGTAAGTTTCTTGTTACAGTAAGAGAAACCTGCTTGCATAAGTCTCAAATAGGCTCTAGGTGGTGTACCGCGTCATTGTTCAAAAAAGTGATCTATTTAAGGAGTTGAGACTTCTGGATAGCTCAAGCTGCCTCAAGAGTCAGTATTACTTTGTAAGGAAAAGATAAAGTAAAATGCTAAGAACAATGCTTACTTTAAGTCATCCAAATGATTTGGACAATTCGCTACTGCTAGAGGTAATTGTTTTTTGTTTTTGTTTTTTGTTTTTCAGAGTTAGTTTAACGAAACTTATTGTTCGACATAGAGAGCTTGCATCCCAGAAGCAACTTCCCTTGAAATGCGTGTCGTCGTCTGAGTAAAAAATAGGCCCGCAATGCGGGCAGAAAGCGGTAATTTTTTTTTTTTTTACTTTTTACCAAAATGGGATAAATCTCTTATTACTATAAATTGCAACAAATTTTACTGTTTGGTGAAAGGGTTTAAATGCATTTGTTTTTATGGAAAGGAAATTGAAAATAATAATTTAAGACCACCAATTTGTGCGAAAAAAATAAGAAATCCAAAGGACAGTATGAGAGCTGCAGTAAATATGTGGGAGTCCAACAAGACTATGTCCCTCCCCCACGACGCGGGAGCTTGAGTTTTAAATTGACGGGGAGGTGTGAATAATTTTTGCTCTGAAATTCTTTAACAAAGACGGGCATTTACAAGCTGGAGTTAAACTCGAAGAGTGGTGAGCCACTAAAGTAGGTTCGTAAATATCCTGCCTGAGGTCTTCTGTCGAAGGCACTACCGTGTGATAGGTTGCCCGAGGAAATTTGACGTTCACAACAAATATTAGCCCGAGAACGCAGTTCGAAGGCTTATATGAAGTTTGAACATCAACTTTCCGAGGGAACTTATCACACATAGGGCATGAAACAGAAGGACTTCATTGTTTTTATTGTACAACGCTAAATTTTGAGCGAAAATTGCCAAAAACGAGCACTATGTGCTGAGGCACCCGCTGAGGAGAGACACTATCACGTCACGTGATCGATTTCGACCAAATAGCAGCACGCCAAAATTTAGCGTCGTACTATATATTGTATACGCTAGTGTACTAGAGCCGGCTCAATACTAGGCGGCTTGACACGCGCGTCAGGTTTCAACGCCATGTTTGTGCAGGTGATTTTCGCGCTCGTTCTCTCCCTTGTTCGTTTCTCTCGACCATTCCTGAGCGGAAAAAGAGACTGCTTAGTCTACTCTTTCCGCTAAGGACTAGTCCAGCCAAAACAACACTCGAGTGCACGTAAACATCGCTTGCGGCTGTCGGCGATTTTCGCACGGGCTCCGTCAACCTCGTTCCCAGGATTTTTGCCCTTTTTAACCAAAAGGGAAAAAGCCCTGAGAACGAGGTTGGCGTTACGTTTCAACGCCAGAGGCAATTTCGCACTCACCGGCTCCCTCGTTCGTTTTCCTCGACTATACCTGTTCGGAAAAAGAGAGTGCCTGCAGCCTAAGGTGTTGAAATTTGACGGACAGTGATCACGCAGATAAAGAGTGTTTTTCCAAAAAAACCAGTTAAACAAATACGCGAGCATACTTGTACAAGCATATTCGTGGCGCACATAACATGGGCTGAATACGCCCTTTTAAATCCATATTGAGGCTCTCGGGCTGAGGATTTTCCCTTGTGGGAAGCCACTTCCGTGGGGATCGAACACCGCGAGTTATTGCAGCGCCACCTAGTCCCAAACTATACCGATGTCGTGGGCACACTGTTATTTTTAAGTGAGACTCTTCTGTCTCAAAAATGCATGAAATAAATACGCCGATTTAATTTAAAAAATCGCTCTGGAATTTGTAGTGCCTAACAGTAGACCCCTACCTGCACGAGGGAGTAATAGCTGGGATTCACTATCCACTGCAATGTCGTTGCTGATTTTACAATACACGAGGCTGCTGTAAACATTTTTGCTACACTCGCCGATCGCCACACATTCAGCATTCGCCGGGTTAAATGGACTGGGGCCACAGGGTCCAACAACAAGGACTTTCCCCATGATGCTTGTATAGCCACAAGATGTTACACAAACTAGCGACGCGATATCAATGCATGAAGGCTTTTTTCCATCAAACAGTGATTTTAAAAAGTATTTCTATGGAACTTTATGCTTACACCTCAAAAAAGTAACACCTATAATATGCGATTACATCTATTGACCTTGCCCATGTCATGCGTCGCGCAATCTTGTTCTTGTAACATATTCTGGTATTGTTCCGGAATGTTACTTTTGTCAGTTTGTTTGCGGCTAAGTGATGACAAATTTCGAGAAAACAACGCTATAATATGTCCAGCAAGCTACAGCTATTACAGTACCAATCACAACGATGGAGTAGAGGATTATTTTGATCGGACCGATAATGGATAATTTTAAGATCACGGTGAGACTAATGTTTCTATGCATATGTTGCGGTTGCGATCGACCGAACCGTGTACTAAAACAAGGGGTGCGTGTGTTGATCGTAGTTCAAAAACTGCATCAAACACTATGTAAAATTATTCTGCAAGCCCCGGCATTTCTCTCAATGAAAACGGCTTTCGTCTGCTTTGCGTAGGCAGTCGGTGGTTTGTGTCATAAATTCAGCCGGCGATTCGTGTCAAACTACCCTTCACATTTTGGTCTCTCGACGGGGTAAGTTTTCAGTGCCGCCAGAAATATTTTAACACAATAATTTACAAAGGTTTTTCTTTACACCTGTTTTTATTTCATGCCCAAAATCCACGTACAATTGGGTTTCTGTAGTGTGGAAGTTGGGGGAGATTTGCTATTTTTTTAAATACCTGAAACTGGTTTTCTTCTAACGGCCGAAACATTCTTACTTCAACAGCTTATGCAAAGAAAGCTACTGCATTATAAAGAGCTAAAGTGTGTTTATATTGCGTTTGTGTTTCATTAACAGACAACACCGCGTTTTAACGTACGAGCGAGATAAAAATGTGTAATTTTCCGCCAATTTCACTATTCAAAGGTGGCCGATATGCCGTATTTTAAAACGTTGCCCGCTTTAAAAAAAAATAAAAGACTGTTGAAACTTTTAATGTTATTTTTGAAAATACTTCACTATAGAGGTTCGATAATTTCAGACATCGGCTCTTAAGGTGTGGCGGAAGGCTAGGAAATGCAGACAGAGAAACACCCAGCGTTGCTAGATGCAAGCCAGCAAGTTACCTCGATCATCATACAAGCTTGTCATCAAAGGGTCACCACAATGGTGTTAAAGAGACATTGTCAGAATTATGTTCAAGATTCTGGATCGTTCGAGGGAGACAAGTTGTGAGAAGAATTCTGCATGGCTGTACACTTTGTCGCCATTACGGATGGAAACCCTACTGAGGAACTTCAAACAGTACTGTTTGTGTAGGAAATCGCACGACCTTGAGTACAATTAGCGATTAATGAGTACGAGTAATGTTTTGAAAGTTCTCAAAAGTACACGAGCCTTTAGGCGAGTGTAATTTGAGAACTTTCAAAACATTACGAGTACCCATTAATCACGAATTGTACGAAAAGGTCGTGCGATTTTTTATTTATAGTACACTCAACAAAATTAAAGAAATGGATTCGTTATAGTTGAAGATCTCGTCGCGCGCACGTCTTGCTGGCTTCGTCGTGCACTGGTGAGCAGTTTCACAGTAAACAACTCTTTATTTGGTAAAAAGAAAACCGAACCATTTACATTCTAAAGTATAATCTACTCAACTCAGAAATGTTAGGATTTGACACCTAAAGAGAAAATAGAAAACTGCATTTTGAAAGAAACATAATAGGTACTCCAACAATCAGAAACGAGTAGTTTTGTTGAGTGTACTATATGAGGTAGAAACAACCCTGAATGTGAGACTTCTCACATTTGTCTCAAGCGAAGACCTTGCAGAACCGCTTACGCCCTTCCACTTAATGTGTGGCAGACGTCTGTGTTTCATGCCAGACCAAGGTGAAGAAACTGACATCAGTCAAGTTAATATCGAGGGAAAGCAGCCTGTCTTGAAAGTGTATATAATGTTGACAGACCATACACGACTCCCATTGGTCGAATTGTTGAATCTCTGACCTTCATAGTTTAGCTCGTACGAGTATGTCTTGTTGGAGGATCTTTCAAGACTTCTCTCAGCAACGGTTGATTTTCTATAAGGTGCCATTTGCTCATTATGACGTGTTTTAGGTTAGGCACTGAAGGGCGATGTTCTGTCACAAACGATAGTATTTTCTTGTGCGTTTTCGTTTTGTTTTGTAAAGCCGACATTCTCTCGTGATACTTGACGTCCGATAGGACTTTACCTATCCGTTTATTTGGATAGCCTCTTACACTGAGTCTTCGCTTAAAATTGTTATGTTCTCAAAAGAGTTTGCTCTGAGTAATCTTAGGGCTTTGCCCTTTTATAAATCCTTTCTTCACCCCTGGGGGTGGCATGAAGAGAAATGCGTGTATTGGAAAGTCTCTGTCGGTTTAAAGTGTGTACACACATCAAGGATTGATTCTTTTTTTTAATCTTTCGCCTTTGTAAATACACGTATCCAAAAAAGTGGTTTCTGTCTCTGAGACTTCTGCAGTAAATTTTATGGTCGGGTGGTAGTTGTTTGGTAGTTCGATGAATAAGGCTATTTTCCCTTTGTCTATATTCCATAATGAGAATATGTCATCGATAAATCTCTTCCACACTAGTGGTTTGTAAGGACTTTGGCTAATTATCCCAGTCTCTATTGTTGACATGAACATGTTTGCAAATGCAACAGCCATTTTTGATCCCATCGCCGTTCCTTGTACTTGGAGAGTTTTTCCAACAAATTGGAAAGAGTTCTCCTTTAGGATAAGTCTTAGCAATTCTGCGAGGTATTGGCGAGGTATAGGAGTTTTGTTTTTATAGAATGAATCGTATTCATTATTCCTTCATCCTGTGGGATGTTTGTTGTACAGGCTAGTTACATCCATAGAGACTAGGCTTGCGTTTTCTACGACCTTTGTATTCTCTATGAAGTTAATGAAGTCTGTCGTCGGTATCTTTTAGATACGATTTTTGTGATTTAGCGATTGGCCTTCGCAGCCTGACATTATTGGTCTCCCAACTGGGGTTTGTTTGTGAATCTTTGTGAGGGTGTAGAATTGCAGTATACGTGGTGGATTTGGTGTGAGGGATAGCAATCTTTTTGTCACTTCGTCTATATGTTTCCCTTGATAAAGTTTATCAATGAGTTACTCGACCCTTTTAAAGGTTTCTTCTATCATTGGTGTTTCTAAGGATTTGTAGTTGTCTTTATCATCTATAATTGTTTCGGACCCTCCTGTATTTTGTCTTTTTTGTTGAGAACAACAACTGAAAAGCCTTTGTCAGCTCGTTTTATGTTGATTTCAGGGTTTTGTTTGAGTTGCTTTATGGCTAGACGTTACACCAAGGAACTTTTTATCTACTTCATGAAGCAGATTTACTTGAAAAGCTTATTTTTTTTTTGATCAATGGAATTTCTCAGTTTGATTTTTCACACAAACTCTTGCATTACGCTTGGGCTACCTGTGGTGTTAGCAGTCTTATTTTCTCGGCGAAAATGGTGAGAGCGCTGGAAAATGCACTGTAGGTTTCTTCTATCAGAGACTGTCAATCCTATTGTGAATAGAACCGGACTAGAGAGCAAGTGGAAAAACAGAATCTAATAAAAGGAAATAGCTGGCTTTCTAAAATGTTTTGAATGTCATATCAACAACATATAAAGGACCCGGTGTGAAGCAAATTATAAAGGGAAAGTTGTTCAAGTAAACACTGCTGACCGGTAACGTCCCACGGCTTATGTTATTGTCGCTTCCACTTCGAAGAAAGTTGATGTCTGCCGTTTTTGCACCGTAAGTTGGAGTGAAATGCTTGGCTAAATGGAATCCTACTTTAAAGGATGCATTTTTCCATCATTTGGAGCGAATAAATGGTGACGTCTGATGGAGAAACAGAGCGAAAGGCTACGGTGGAAATGCACCTATACACTGAACTCCATGTTGGCTTATTTGAGTGCTACCAAACTTGCTTTCAGTGGGCTGAAATGAGGGAATGGTCTGCTGCCGGGGATAAATACCACAACCAGCTGAAAGAAAAGGTTCAGAACACTGGATTTTTAAACAATACGAGTGCTGTACAGAAAGAACCAGCTCGCTCAACGCAAATCGAAAACTGGAGAAATGAACAAAACCGTCGAGTAAGCTTTACTTCGATCCAAATTGTTTCCAAAAATACGGTTTATGAACGGTTATATTCAACAGGGAATTACTTAACGGACAATTTTCTTTAAATCTCAAGGTCGTCTCAGCTTTATTCCGATTTTTCCAGCAAACTCACGGAATGTTAATTTTGACAAAATTTATGAAATCACATTTTTAAAATAAGCCCGCCCCGCTGAGAATTTTGTAGATTGAGTAACTACAATGTCTGTTGAAAGCCGCTATCCATGTAGTTTAAATTCTAGAACTGCTGTACTTTTGGAGATATTAAAAGAGATGTATTGCTTGTTTTACTCACGAATTAAAACAGCCGAGACATGGTGTAGTTAATTCGCCGTTTATTTTTTTACTGTAAATGTAATGAAAAGTCATATACATGGTAGGAAACTAGAATAGTGGTTTTACATTTCTGCCAAGTCTCGAGTTGCAGTGTTTCAATAGACTTGAGAAATAACGTTTTAAATTTTGCAGTTTTCACAACAGTTTTTGAGTTCAAAATTGGGATCTCGGGCGTCAACAAACATTCGCTGTTACCATCGCAACAATTAAGTTACGACCCCAATAATTGTCACTTTCGAGCATCTTCCCTGGATATCTACTTGGACGCAAATTTGAGTTGGGGGGGGTCAAAATTTTTCATTTCCCATTTTGTTTGATTCTTACAGAGAATTGCTCTTAAATATCTTTCCAAAGAATGCTACCAGAAAAGCTGTCTGTGAAAGCTGTGCTGAAATGTTTTTTGTCAACAAAAATAAACCAACTTTACCGTTTCCTCAGCGGTCCGCATTGCGTTTTTCTTTTTTTTCTCTTGCTGTTTTGCATTTTTTGGCGTAAAACTGCTCAATTAAAATGTACTGTATTTTAGGGGCCAATAAGTTGAGAAGAAATTCATCTTCACAATTCACAAATACAATCCAATTTCTTTCATTTAAAAGTGCTTTGAGCGATCGGGATAAAAACCCACATCAATTCACGAATACAAAAATAAGATTTATGATAGCACAACTTTTCTCTCTCCTCTAGAATGCTTTAAAAATGAAAGGTGTGTAAGTTTTTTTTTGTATTTTTAACATTTATAGAGGACGAAGTTGAGGCAACCTACCTGTTTTATACTTAACGATATCTCGCCTAAAGCGGAACCGACAGTTTCAGTCCGACAATCACAAGCAGCTGTTTCAATATTGTTTTTCCGATCTATTGCAGTAAAATGGAGTAATCATGCCCATTAGGCGTGTAATCCTTTTTTTAGAGGGTACTGAAATGGATCTAAGGCTTACATCTGATGAAAACTCTTTCCATTTGCAATTTGTTCTTCAGAGGCTAGGGAGAGTAAACAAATTGTGAAGCACCAAAAACGGCAGCTAGTAACCCGGCTAATGGTCTATGAAATCTCAAAAGAAAACATATCACCTCTTGGCCTGGAAAACTGCAGTAAGTGTTATAAAGTGCAGTGACTGATGAAATGAAAACCGGTTTGGCGAAAAAACTGAAGCAGACGAGTAGCCGATTTTGAAAGTTCCATTGACTGAGCAATCTAGCCGAATGAGCAAGAACAAATAGAATTAATTGAACGCAAATTTCGGGTTTCGATATATAAACGAGTTCGCTTCAGTGCTACTGAATTCTGACTATACTTTTAATGGCATTTCGTGTTATTTGCTACCATCCGAACACTATGACAACCCAAAAAGATAACCTATTTACTTTAGATTCAGTTATGTTTTGCTTGTTGTGGATGAGCGACGTTTCCAGTTCATTCAAGTGAACAGCCAATAGTCCGCGGAGATTTGACAAGCCTTGACATTTAATGACAGGATATGGAAACATTGCAAAATCATGCAAGACGGCTCGTGAATAAGAAAAAATATATGCGTTCAGTTTGAAGTCCGAAAAAAATTCTACTCTGCTCTCGAATGACCGTTTGAGCTCGGATTCACAGAAAAGATCCCCAAAAATATTGGAGGACAATTTGGAGAACTTTCGGGCTTTTTGAAAACATTTTTTGAAATAGAACGCCCAAAGAAAAAAAAAAAGCACCGAAATACAGGTGGGCTCAAAAACGTTTTTTTAGAAACGAGCTCCAGCTTATTCCTTGGGAGATCCGCTGTTAGGCCAGCTTATCTCTACGTATTAAACATTAACTGTCTCAAACGCTTTTACGAAGCCTTACACTGGTGTCTTACAATGTAGTCAGGTTACATTTTGGGACGCTTTTAATCGCGTAACGTAACACGTCTAAACCTGACAGTTTGTTTTTAAAGCTTTCTGATCGAAAAAATATATAATGATGCAAAAAAAAAAAAACAGTGACCATTGCACTTTACTGCAAGGATAATAGTTGACCATGAGATCACTTACTTGCACTTGCTGGTAGGTGTTGGACAGCAAAGCAATCAGCATGTTAATGAGAAGAATGAGTGCAACTACAAGATAAGCAGCAAACAATACACGAGCCAAATGTTCCGAAATGGAGTCAACTGAGTTGAAGAGTTCCAAACCCTCTGATAACTCCAGCAGAGACCAGCCAAGGTGAGTTGTTATCTTCCACCAACTAAACAGAAAAAGTAAAACAAAAACACGAAAAGAAAAAAGAAACAAGTTTAAATACTGCCAGGCAAAGTCAACGATTTGACCATTTAGGTTCTGCCTTTTCTCCAATCTGACTTCTTAGATTGAGAATGTTATTTTTCATGAATTTGAAGTTTGTTAGTAGTTTAACTGAGTGCCAGAGACATACGCAATCCATGTTTCACCTGCCAAAGTTTTTAAGAGCGGTTTGCTGTAAGAACCGACGAAGGGTATGGGAAAATTGGATTTCTCTATCTTGCATACCCTTCGTCGATTCTTACAGCAAACCGCTCTTAAAACTAGCTTTTGGAGTTATCTAATGTCGTAGGCCGTACCAGCAAGAACATCTAAGCAGAAAGGTTAAACAGCGATGAAGGTTACCAAACAGGGTGTACAACTACAACACGAAAGACGGAAACAGCTATTTTCTTCTCCCTTGTAATAACAGATTTGTTGAAACATTTCGGTAAAGAAACAAAAATAAAACGTATCTAATTTATCTAATTTATATTCAGTTTCATCTTTATCTCATTTTATGCTTGATTATGATGCTAGACTCATCGATATCGTTTCAATTCTTGTTTTTCTACTTTCAATAATGATGATGATAATAATAATAATAATAATAATAATAATAATAATTATGATGATGATGATGATGATAATGATGACGATAATAATAGGCTGCATTGGCTACGTTCTGGCCCTGTGCATGCTATTTGGGGACATAGCATATAAACGTCTTGTATTGCAATAATAATGACAGCCGGAAAGTACCGAAACAATTACAAACAATACGAACTACGTCTTCGAAAACGATTACAGTGATCAGTTCACACCTCAAAAAAATATGTCACCTTATACAATATATAAGACGATATATGACGATAATTCTCACGAGCGAATGAATTACACTAGAAGTAAGTTGAATCGAATTCCTACAGCTTTACCTGTTTTGAAACGAAGACTGTCAATGTTCAGGTAAACGTAAGGAAAACCGTAAGATATGAAAACGTTCTCTGGTGAAATGAATTTTAAAATTGTAAGGTTTCGGCTACCTGTTTGCAGCCTTTGACGAATGATGGAGATGGCGCGAATACAGTAACATACGATAAAAAGTGTGAAAATGAAAAACGATAAAGATGTGCAATGTACTCTCGGATTCCGTTTTTTCGAAGTGATCTCTCGAGTGGTTTAGTGAGCCCTATGATACAAGGAAGACAGGCGAAATTAGAACGTGTGTTTGCTGGATCGGCCCAATCCAAGAACTTCCGGTGAAGGAGTCTTATCTGTGGCTATTTTTCCTTCAAAATATGAGAACTGATGGATGAACAGTAACCATTAGCTTCTAAACCATCGGTCAAATGTTTAATGTCTTGTGATTTTCCCTGTACTGTACTCGGGATGTTTGGGAGAGTGGAAGCCGTACTTATTTTGCGTTTCTTTTCAAAATTAAGGCTGAAATCCAAATATCTACCTGTATGTGTTGGCTTGCAACAGACGTCGAAGATGCTAGTGCCATTCTTCTTGGTGAACAGAGTATCTAGAAAGGCGATTTGACCATTGTTTTTAGTTTAATAGTGAAAGAAATTTTGCTTTTAAAGTGGCGTAGAAAGATGAGACAGAATTCACATTTTTATCCTTTTTTCAGTTTTACACTTTGTGTCGTCTATATTACCTTATTCGCGCCATTTCCATCATTAGTGAAAGGCCGCAGATAGGTAGCCGATGGGGTTATAACTTTAAAATTTATTTTACCAAAGAAAGATTTTTATATTTTAATCATGCTTAACCCTGGTTACGCGTCCATTTTCACACGTAACCGAAGAGACTTTTGAAAATCACCCTTACGATGGTCTCTTTACCTATCTGAAGTTTTACCACTCGAACACGTTTATGTTGACCTAGAAAACTTCCAGTACCGTAGTAACCTCACCTGAAACGTTCAGGTGAGATGGAGAGGACTAAGTCTTTGACTTTGAGACCCGACTGAGTCCCTTTCTAACCATATCTTGGACTGTGACATAGATAGACGTCCTGTCTGTCCGTGGAGAAAGTGGTTAGGTGTCAACATAAACGGACTGATATGTAAGAGGACGAAAATTTAGTAGAGCCTCACCTCCTATGAACGGAGTCATTTAATATTTTCGTCTTTGAGAGGGACATAACAGCATCCTGCGGCTCTCTCTCAGAATCGGTAACCTTGCAAATGTAACCCTTTGCAACTCGTATCGATTTTTTGCTTGTATTCGTCTCCAATCGAAGACTGACGTAATAGGCGCTTTTCTTTGTTTCTAGGAGGACTATTGGCTAATTCGTGATTATTCGACAAGGTTGGACAATCGGCGTTCCATAGAACGGCTACTTGATAACACTCCCCATCGTAGACGAGAGAGTGACTTACCTTGTCAAACTCAATCTTCTCATCTCTAGTTAGACTGTAATACAGTGGTTTTTTCTCTTAAGACTCTCGAGAGAAGCGCGCAAGGGAAGAAAAGCGCGAACGGGAGGCGCGTAGCGCACACGAGCCTCACACGCCGTAGAATGTGTGAGGCGAGAAAAATCGACTGTATGCTTTCCATACAATGAATTCGTTCTGACCAGGGATCGGAATATGTCAGAAACTATTTCATCATCTCAGCTAAATGTGTCAAACATTCTTTCACAACTTCGCCTAAATTAATTTGATGCCCTAAATTTGATGCTCTACAGTTGTTAGTTTTCTCGTGTAAACATAGAAGAGAGTCGATAGCCACGAGTATTGGCGAGTTCGCTCTTTAGCCTTCTGCTTTGGGGGGAAGGTTTCTGTTGGAACGCAAGTTCGTCGGATGAAACCCACAACTCCAAAAAAGGCTTTCTCACGACGGTGACGTAAACCACAATAATTCGGTAATTTTAAAACTGGGTGGATAAGCACCAAGAGCATTTTCGTTGAGCCTCAGAGAAACAGAAATTAGCTGATGTACGGAAAACATTTCTGATGGCATGAAACATTTCTGATGAGGTGCGATGAAATTTGATGACAGATGGTGCCATAATTCGACTAATGGGAATTTCCCGTTTGTAAAGGAACGGAAAATTCAGAACGAATTTGGTGTATGTTAGCGGACAGTCATATTTTTTAGCGTCTCTCCCCACTCGTCTATTTTACACTTCTCTAGTAGACCTTTCGCTCGAAGATCGCAAGATCAGGTTTGTGATTCGAGGCTTCGACACTGCATTGTATCGGGTTATTTCTTTAGACAAGAAACTTTATTCCACATTGTCTCTCTCTACCCAGGTGTATAAACGAGTAGCGGCTAACTGTTAGGGAATCCTAACAGAAAAGGTGGAGGGTAACCCTGCGATGGACATGCATCCTATCTAGGGGGGAGTTGTGATGCTCCTGGTCGCTTCATGTTACGGAAACCGAGGTTAAGCGCCGGAGTTGATGAGCCTTATGGCTCATTCAACCAAGTGTATTGGACACACGAATTTACCTTTTTAGCCCTTGGTACTTTTCTGTATACATTTTTCTTTAAAAGAGTTTACATTAGTTTATATTTTCCCGATTTCCAGCAACTGGTTGTGTAGTAAATTTAAATTAAATGATTATCTGCTCGCGAATAAAATGTTTGTGTCATTTCCTCGCTGATATCGTAATGTGTATCATACTCTTGTCACGTATATGTTAAATTTCTGCCATCTATCCTGTTTATAAGAGGCGGGTATGTAGCTGTCGGTCGTACCGTTCTTCGCCTGGAGACGAGCAACATCAAAACTTCAATCGTTTTGTTCAGCCCAACCTTTCCAGCTTTCAAGCTATTTGTCTGTTCCAGCCCAAAATTGCCAAATAAGCCCTCATGTTCCCCAGGGCTCATTCGACCCTCGAGCGATTTCGGTCATGGCTTGCAAGCTGGACTGAAGAACAACGTGGACAGATGCAAAATGCACGAATACACTCCAAAACAAAAACAACGATACGATAGAAACTTATGGGCGGGGAATAGATAACATCGACAGTGTTTGTACCCGGAAGCTAGTTTTCAACAAAATTGGAGGTACTCAAGAGTCCAAATAGAGTAGCCAAAGGAAGAGGAGCATTCCTGACATTGAAGATGGTCTCGGACACAAACACCAACAGTAGACAAACCAAAGTCAGGTTGCACAAGACATTGGTCAAGCCATTCTTGATGTCTGGATGTAAAACGCGAAAGAGAACGAAATCAAAGACCATTTAATTAATGTCTTTGACAACAGGGGCCTTAAACAAATCCTCTAAAGAAGAAAAATGGAAAATTTCTGATTCTGGATTCAATGGCTGGAACTGAAGGAACAATGTGATAGGTAGTATCAGTCATTATGTACAGCGGTCATTAAACAGTTCCCTCTTGTCAGCCTTCTTGTGTCGTGCACATGTCTTTTCTCCCACTCCAAAACATAACATTTCTGGCGACGAGTCCTTTCAACTATGGCAAGCTTAGGAAAGATTGACGAATTTAATCCGAAGGCTACAAATATCAACCACTACTTGGAACACCTCGAACAATATTTCATTCCAAACGAAGTCGAATCTGATTCATCTACGTCGCATCGACGTCGTGCCATAATGACTTCAGTCATCGGCGGGAGAACATACGGCGTTCTTGCAGACCTGTGTTCACCGGAGTCTCCCTTTTCGAAAGCTTACGCTGAATTGACGGCCATTTTGAAGAATCAATTCGCCCCGAAGAAACTGGTAATCTCTGAACGTTACCGTTTTCATACCTTCTTACAAGCGGAAAACACGAGCGTTTCCGAATTCGCAGCTCAACTTCAGCGTCTCGCAAGCACGTGCAACTTCGGTACTCACTTGAACGAAGCGCTGCGAGACAAATTTGTGTGTGGTCTTCGCAGTACAAGCATTCAGAAAAGGCTGTTGGTGGAAGATGTTAATTTCGAAAAAGCCCTCCAGATTGCTTAGGGTCTTGAGGAGGCAGAGAACGACGTCGATCAGCTCAGCCGACATGGTTCTAATTCTGTCAATGTAACAAGTTAAACAACGCTTCCGGAGATCGCCACAAGAAGACACACAAACCTTTTCAAAAAGGGAATGGCAAACATCCTATCAAGGCACAATCTTCTTCAGGCAGCCAGCAAAAAATCCACCTGTTTAAGTTGTGGTAAACAGGGTCACCCACTCGCCCAATGCAAGTACAGGAATTCCACTTGTCATAAATGCAGTAAAGTAGGCCACATTGGTGAGGCTTGTATGAGCAAATCCACCCGAGTGAATGTAGTGAGTGAGACACCAGCATGTGATGAGTCTTCAGCTAACCCTTTCCTCATATCCCTTTACACAATCTCTGCCGGCCAACATGGCATTGAAGTTCCCATTGAACTGAACAATCAGTTTGTATCAATGGAACTTGACACAGGAGCAGGTATTTCAATTATTTCTGAGGAAACCTACAACACGTTTTTCAAGGACATACCCCTAGAGCCAAGCACCACAAAGCTGCATGCTTATACAGGAGCCCCCCATTCAAGTCCAGGGACAATTCAATGTTCAGGTCCAATACAAGTCCCATACTGCAACCCTTCCCCTCACTGTTATTGCTGGTTCAGGTCCATCCCTCATGGGAAGAAATTTTCTCACCGAAATCCGCCTAGATTGGAATGAAATCTTCAGCGTTCATTTTACCTGAAGTCAGTCAACAATTGCATGCCACTATTCAAAGCCACTTAGATCTATTTAAGGATGAACTGGGGACAATTAGAGGAATTTCTGCCAAACTGGAAATGAAGGAAGGGGCATCCACGAAATTCTTTAGACCTCCAACGGAGCCTTACGCACTTCAGCAAGCAGTTGAGGAGGAATATAATCGCCTTGAAAGAGATGGTATCATTAAGAAGGTTGAATTTAGCGAATGGGCAACCCCCATGGTACATGTACCGAAGTCAGACGATACCACCGGTTCTGCGGTAATTATGCGATCACAGTTAACCCACAGTTAATGGTTCCAAGTTGCCCCATTCCTTTACCACAAATTGAGGGGTGGTCAGAAATTCACGAAGTTGGATCTCAAAAATGCTTATCAACAGCTTCAACTCGATGATGAAAGTCAGCAGTTTGTTACCATAAACACGCACCGTGGACTCTACCGTTATACACGTCTACCCTTTGGCATTGCATCATCGCCCGCAATATTTCAGCGGTCCATGGATATCATCCTGCAAGGCCTGGACTAAGTAGCCTGCATCCAGGATGACATCCTTCTGACAGGCAAGGATGACGCTGATCACCTCAGTAACTTGCAACATGTTTTAACTCGTCTCGAAAAGTATGATTTGCGACTCAAACTAAACAAGTGCAAATTTATGCAAAGGACTGTGACCTATATGGGTTACACCCTCAGTGCAGAAGGAATTTCTCTCACAGAGGAGAAGGTCGAGGCTATTAAGTTTGCACCCACACCAGAGAACGCCACCCACGTCCGAGCATTCCTAGGCATGACCAACTATCATGGCAAGTTCATTCCAAATTTAAGTACCATTGTTCACCCGCTCAACCAGCTCCTGCAGAAGGACAAGGAATTCCAGTGGACAGCAGAGTGTGAAAAGTCCTTCTGCCTAGCCAAAGAGTCCCTCTCATCCACACGCCTCCTAGTTCACTTCAACCCTGACCTACCTATTGTCCTAGAGTGTGACGCGAGTCAGTATGGAATAGGAACGGAAATCTCTCATCGTTTCCCAGATGGGGTGGAAAAGCCCATCGCGTACGCTTCAAGATTCCTCAGCCAGGCAGAAAATAACTACAGTCAAATTGAAAAGGAAGGACTCGCCATAGTTTTTGGCGTGACCAAGTTTTACATGTTCCTCTACGCAAGGAAATTCATTCTTCACACCGATCACAAACCGCTGCTCAAGATATTCTCACCTGACAGCACTACACCCGCGCTTGCTGCTTCTCACCTTCAGCGTTGGGCTATCCTGCTTTCATCATATCGTTATGAAATCAAGTACAAGTCTTCAAGAGACATTGCGAATGCTGATGCCTTATCCAGGCTCCCTCTGAGTTTCAAACAGGATGCAAGTGTGGCGAGCCCAATCTTCCATATCGCAGCTCAGCAAGTCACAAGACACCCAGTAAAGGCCCAGCAGATTGCACGTGACACAGCTCGCGACAAGACACTCTCCAGAGTGTTGACCTTCACTCAGCACGGCTGGAACGTTGACGAATGCAGTGATCCAGATCTCAAAACCCTATTTTACACGCCGTCATGAGCTCTCTATCGAACAAGGTTACTTGGTATGGGGAACGAGAGTTATCATCCCACCAAATCTGAGAGAAGCAGTGCTGAAGGAGCTCCACTTTGCTCACCCTGGAGCTGCCAGAATGAAATCCATGGCCCGGAGTCATGTCTGGTGGCCAAAGTTAGATGCCAACCTTGAGAAGCTAGCTCGTGAATGCCCTCAGCGCATTCAGACTAGAAATGCACCACCCTCTGCGCCCCTTTTTCCTTGGACATGGCCTTCTGGCCCCTGGAAGAGAATTCACATTGATTTTGCTACTCACGAAGAGAAACACTACCTTGTCCTGGTAGACGCCTATTCCAAATGGCCCGAAGTGGAGAAGCAATGAGAAGCACCAATGCAGCATCAACCGTCAATGCTTTGTCTAACCTGTTCACCAGATACGGCTTCCCTGAGCAGGTAGTGAGTGATAATGGACCACCATTTCAGTCCAGAGAATATGGTGATTTCCTGAAGCAAAATGGAGTACAGTGGGTACTGGTGTCACCCTACCACCCTGCTGCTAATGGGCAAGCTAAGAGATTCGTACAGACCATTAAGACATTTCTGAAGTCATCAGCTGCAGATGGCCCCCTACACCAGAGCATTCAAAATTTCCTTCTTACTTACCGTAGTACCCAGCATGCCACAACCGGTGCCACACCTGCCAAGCTGTTTCTACAGAGAGAAATTCGCACACGGCTGTCATCAGCCCGCCCCGACATCAGTCTAAAAGTAACCAACAACCAAGCCAGGATGAAGGCTTACCATGACCGGCACATCAAATTCAGAGAACTTTCCCCAGGAGACAGAGTTATAGCTCGGGATTACCTCTCAAATTTAAAATGGCGCCAGGCACCATTGTTGAACGCAGGGCACCAGCATCATACTGCATTCAGCTGGACGATGGCCGGATTTGGCACCGCCACATTGATGATCTATTGCAAGGTGCTCCCCAGAAACAGACTCCAGTTGCACAAGTGTCAAGTGAGCAGGCAGCTTCCCCAGAGCATCAAAAGCCTGCAACATCTCCTGTTCTGCTAGAGCCTCCAAGGAGCCCGTCTCCAGCCCTCAGCCCTGCTGTTCTCCCTCCCACAGAGTCCTGTGACACGTCTTCCTCTGGAGCGAATGAGGTCACTCCAGCACTCACAGACAAGGCAGAAACCCAGCCAATCCCAGAGATTCTACGCCGATCGTCTGGCATTCGCAAAACTCCAAGCAGGCTGATCACAGAGATCTAATAGACATTTTTTGAGTCTGATAAACTGTACTTTATTTCCACTTCCGTTTTCCATTCAACTTTATTTTCATAAATCATTTTGTTGTTGTTCCTGTTGGACCTTGTTATTATTAGAGGACCTTATAAGAACTTCATCAGAAACGTTGTTTCGTTTTCGCTAGTACAACACTTAAAGAGGGAGGTGATAAGTAGTATCAGTCATTATGTACAGCGGTCATTCCGCGCACGCATGTTCATTAAACAGTTCCCTCTTGTCAATGCTACTTTTTTAACAAACGATCCCGCAGTCTTTGCGGGTACTTGCCTTCACTTAATGAAGAGCTCACGTTTGTTCCACTGTTGAGTTAAAAAAAATGTGACTGATGGTTTTGATGGTTAGAAAACTCACTGTTGCAGTGCGAAAATGAGAAAATAGGTATTCGCTGTCTCATTGCTAAGTATTGTCCCAGTAATGTTTATCCCTTGCTCTAATTTGACTTTGTTGAGCATAAAATGAGAATTGTGCATTTTGTTAGCAAAACCAGTTTATTTTTAATAGCTTTGTTCTTGATAAAATAGAATAAGAAATGGCTGTTCTACTTTTTCTGTTGTTGATTTGGTGTAATTAGAACTTTCTTGACACATCGATGAAACAAAAAACATAAATGACTGTACAAGAAAAATAAAGTAACGACGGTTGATGTTGAGCCAGACACGTCGATCTCTAATCTTCTATTAGATTTAGGCCTTTTTTTCTATATCGCAGAACTCACAACTTTCCTTAAAAACCAGAATCTATGTTTGGTCATAATGAGAGTATAAGACGTTAAGAATTGTAAATGGCATAGCATTTATAACTGAAAAAGTAGAATCGATCACTCACTCACTCAAACATAAACCAGCAGTTAAGGAAGAAATAGGTAAAATATTGGGCTGAAAGCTAGACTTAGCACACCAGAAAGTTCTAGAGAAAAGTTCACACACAAAAACAGAGTAAAACAGAGTACCAACTAGAAGAGTACCTTACGATAATCAGAAATCCAGCACACAGAATTAGTATTACAAAATTACGACTAGCAGTTCACTCCTTGCGAATACAAACAGGAAAATACGAAAATAAGGGCTCATCAAAACCAGTTGAATCAAGAAGATGTCTAATTTGCAAGGGAAATTATATAGAGGATGAACAGCATTTCTTGATATATTGTCAAGGATATGACAACCTAAGAAGGGAACTCCATTCTTTTATCAGCAAAACAGATGTTCATTTTGCTCTTCTAAGTGATTACGATAACATTATATAATTGCTGTATTTAGGGAATAACAATACTTGTAAACTTGTTGGAAAGTATATTCATTTAATGTTTCAGAAAAGAAAAGAAATAATTAATACGAATGTAATCAAATGATTTTGTCATTTAGCATTTATTGTTTCAGTATATTAGTTAATAACCCACTTTACAACCTCAGAAGCGAACTCCATTCTCTTATTAGCAAAACAGATGCTCATCTTGCCACTCTAAGTGATTATGATAAAATTATATTTTTTATTGAATTTAGGGTAGGACAATACTTGTGAACTTGTAGGGAAGTATATTCATTTAATGTTTCACAAAAGGGAAAGAAATTATTAATACGAATGTAATCAAATAATTTAAATTTAGTCATTTGGCATTTATTGTTTCGTTATGTTAGTTTGTTTATGCTTTATTGTAACTATACCAATACCTCCCCTTGGAGAGTAAGGCATAATAACGATACACTGCTACTGCTACTGTTACTGTTACTTACTCACTTACTCACTCACTCACTCACTCACTATTTTCTTTATTTATGAATGATCTACCGCAGTATTTTAAAGGGAGCAAACCTCCAGGTGTGATGTTAGGGAATCGAACTATAAACTGCCTGATACATCAACAATAGTAGGTAAATATATACATTTAATGTGTAAAAAAAGGCAAGAGCTTCTTAATTTACAAACACAATGAACATTATATATATATATTTTTTCTTTTAAATGAATTGTATAAGAATCTAGTTTTTGTTATTTCTTAATTGTATTAACTAATGCTCAAACCTTTATTGTAAACGGACCAATACCTCCCTTTGGAGAGTACGCCGCAATAAAGATTGCTATTACTATTACTATTACTATTACTATTACTATTACTCACTCACTCACTTACTCACCCACTAACTCACTCACTCCCTCCCTCCCTCCCTCCCTCAATCACTCACTCACTCGCTCACTCACTATTTTCTTTATTTATGAATGATCTACCGCAATATTTTAAAGAGAGCAAATCTCCAGGTGTGATGTTAAGGAATCGAACTATAAACTGCCTAATGTATGTAGATGATTTGTTAATAATCAGTCCTTCTCCCGAAGGGTTGCAGCAATCGCTTAATGTAATTCATAGACACGCTCAGAAATGGAAGTTCAAAGTTAATACCAAAAAGTCGAACATAATCATATTTAGTGGTAACGGGCAAAACAAAAATAATATAAATTTCAAATACAATAATGAAACTTTACAAATTGTCGACAAAAAAACATATTTAGG
>Ga0126336_10000089_pt1 | contig 23529 bp, 10 predicted proteins | sample SidCmetagenome_FD_92530 | JGI IMG/M metagenome (GOLD analysis project Ga0126336, IMG submission 92530) | Coral microbial communities from El Islote,Puerto Morelos, Mexico - Siderastrea C C metagenome | ecosystem: Host-associated > Invertebrates > Cnidaria > Coral | place: El Islote,Puerto... | reverse complement strand
CGCCTCTGCTATTGGATTACAAATATGCAGTTATTTTGTCTCTCACTGTTTGTTTTTTCCTCTAAACTTTAAAAAATTGCTTAATCGAGTATATACATTTCTTTTTCAAGACAAAAATTCTTCTAAGGTCGTCAATTTAAGCATCGCTGTATCAGTTGCTTTAAGTTAAAGACGAGAAATCTAAAAAAATTGAGGAATGTAAGGCTTTTCACTTGTGCGTTCTGAGCAGGCAAAGGCCAAATTGAAGTACCGACCGAGCGTCACCCAGAGTTTAGCTACTTAGGTAGGGTTGGGTGAGGTAAGGCCTGGCAACGGGACCAGCTGGGTTAAGGTATTTTATCGAATCCCGCTATTTAATTATCAGCCAAATCTTCAGGAAGAACACTGATACGTGTGTGCTTTAAAGAAGAACGGCAAACGTACAGAAACCACAAACGTTTAATATTTGAAAACACATCCTTGGGCAAATGTCGAATTTTGTTAGCCCTCAGAAACCTGTAAAAAAGAGGAAAATCTTAAAAAAGCAGCAAAATACAGAAAGTCGAGAAACTTTTTTTTCGTGTCACATGCTCTAATACTTGTTCTAAATAACAAAAGAAGAAAAAGTAAAAAAGTCAGCTATTTGAGACCCTAAAGTAACACAGGCATACTAAAACAGTGAATTTGTTGTATTGATAATAATGGTGACACTGTCCAATATTATGTTGCCATTACTAGGCAGACCAGGTTTTTTGTTCTTCTAAGACTAAAGCGGTGCGCGAATTCTTCCCCATCTCAGTAAGTGTAAGAGAGATAAGGCTTCCTAAACGAAACTTGGAGAGTGTATAGTATGACCTTAAAATGTAACATATACTATAAAAAGGGAAATTCAGTTAATTTTAAAAAAAAGGAAAATTCAGAAATCTAATAAACTGTCTGTGCAAATATTATTAACGTTCAAAGAGGAAACTAGGCAACCAACAACTCGTCAAATGAAAGAGCTTCCAGATGTATTTTGTAATCGTCACAAACAGATGGCGGTCTTTGCTTCGATATAAAAAATTAGCGTAATATGTCCTTTTCTTGTACCTAGAATTTCACAATTTTAGCTTAAAGTAATCGGAATAATACCTCTACTTTATGAGGATGGTATACTTCTAAATGCAGTACTTAATGAATAGCCCTTGCTGGGGTACTGCTTCTATAGGTAGCAAATTGCAGACGGCCGGCATTGAGAGCAGGTTAATCCTCAGTCAGTCAGGAATATCCTCAGAATCCAGCACTCAGCATTCCTCAGTTCGAAGTGAAGACTCGTATTCACCAGTCCTGTTTAAAAAGGGCTTTCCTCTCGACTTATTACATAGTATCTTAGTGGTACTCAACGTCGTCCTTTACAATGCGACGGATGAAGTAGACGTACTTTGCCGCAGCAAGATCACTTAAATGGGTGATCTTAATTCAGTGGCGTACCAGTAGTACGATTTAGTTAATTTTGTATTTGTTTTTTTGTAGTTTGTTTTAATTGTTTTTAACTTGTGGACCGCTTTGAACTGACTGGATTTAGCGCTATATAAGTTTCATGGTTTTAATTACTATAGTTATTATCGTATAGAATTACGTGAAGCATACAGATGTCTTAACCCCCGAAGAGTGGAAAATGTATCCTTAGTGAGGTTCTGAATATTGTTTGAACTCAGATCCCTGCAAAAATTAAACATCAATGTTAAATTCCGAGCTCCAATCATAACGCAGTCATTTTTTCGTCAAATGATAAATAACTTTGCCCAAACGTACATGTGTACTACACGACAAACATGTTTGGGTTTCTTGAAAATCAGAACGTACCCACCAGGCCAAAACAAAAAGGAAATAAAAATTCTCCAATCAAGAATCATCGAGTTTGAATTGGCATCATATGTACATACCCATCGGGAAACGCATAAAATGCATGAGCTTTGGTGAAGTGGCAAATCCTATTCCAGCTTATTTGTAATTTGTCATTTGGTTCTCAGATATCATTGTGTTCAGCATCGTAAATAGCTTTTTGTCGACATCACTATGAATTACTGCGAACATTTTTCTGTTCTTCTCTAGTATACTAAGTACAAGCTGTTGCATGTTCACTCCTCTCAATTCACGTGCCATTGACATGGGCGCTGATAGAAAGTAAATGTTTTTTAATACTTATACACACAAAAGATGCGAGGAGCAATTTTCCTCAAAAGAAAAAGTTACAATTTATTGTATTTACGGTGGGGTCCTGCAAGTAATACCGTTAGCTTTAAAATTTACCAAATTTACCGTTAGCAATTCGTATAGTATTAATTGTACAATCGAAACCACCTTACGGACGCCCCGTCACATGGGACATGTCGTAATTACAAACAGTTTCCTTGGCCAAGGCTTATACATTCTTTCTAAAATTGACCACTGATTGCGAACACCCCGTTAATAAAGACACTCTTTTGATCCTAAGGGCGACCTTCATAATGGTGTGTGGCTTTTAGGGATAACATTAATTTAAAAGCATTCTTTAAAGAAATTAATGCAACGTACAGAACATATAATCCTGTGGGAAATACATCCTTGCGAAAAGTTTGAATATTATTTGCGCTCAGATTCCTGTAATAGAGTAGGCGAAAAGAAGTAGGAGGATTTTAAAGAAGAAAGATAAAAAGTCGCAAATATTTCGTGGCATATACTGGTTACGTTACGGGTAGCATACGGCTTATTGGACACACGGGGTGGGCTGTTATAACAGTAGACTGTTTGTGCTACGAATAACGATATCTAGTGAATAGTGCACTAAAGGTTCTGGCGCAACCTATTGGTGCCCCTACATTAAATAATATCCACGTGTTAAATCGATCCCTGAGGGCGTTTCAGAATTTTTGATTCTACCGTCCCCATAAAAATATTGGCAAAGGCGATTGCCATCTTAGTACCCATAGCTGTTCCACGTGTTTGGTGGTAGTTTTTCCCATTAAAATGGAATGAGGTTTTTTGAAGGATGAGTTTCAGCGCTCTTTGGAGACATTCTGTGAGGATGGGGATTTCGTCTTTATAGAAAGCGTCATATGCTTTCCACACAGTTTCTATCCCCTCCTGATGATGTATATTTGTGTGTAAGCTCCTTACGTCCATGGAAACAAGGATAGCGTTTTCTGGTACTCTAGTTTTTTCGTATTTTCAGTCGCTTTTTGCCAACATTTTTATGGGGACGGTAGAATCAAAAATTCTACACCGAAGCGTTCTAAAACCACTCGTCTGATATATTCTCGATCTGGAATATAAACAAAGACGAAGTCATGCAATTCATTGAATGAGCAAATAGCCACCATCCCACCATCAACTTTAGGGCTGGTATCAGATACTACGTTCTTTGACAAAAGCGTTTACAAGGGCGAAAGATTCACAAATGGGACATAAAAACGCATTTCAAACCTACTGAAACATTTCAGTACACGCATTTCGCTAGTTGCCACCAACCAGGTCTCAAAAAAAACGGCTTCATTAAAGGCAAGGCTTTTTAAGGCTTCTCCGGACAAACTCCTCAGAAACTAAGTTCAAAACTGCAGTTTCAAACTTTAAAACACATCTCAAGGGAAGAGGGAACCCCGAAACTCTGGTTTCAACAACCCTTGATAAGATTAAATTTTTGGACAGAAAACTTTCCCTTCAACAAAGGCGTAAACAAAGCACATGGATCTTGCCTTTCGTCACACAATATCGTCCATCATTGCCTAATTTAACGCAAATGCTTTTGCAAAACTGGCATTTAATTCAGCACAACCTTTGCTTAACAAGACATTTAAAGATCCCCCTGTGGTCTCATACAAAAGGGGCAGATCCCTAGAAGACATACTCGTTCGAGCCAAACTGTGAACTGGTTATTACACGTGGATAGAAGTTGTGTAGGTCTGTCACCCCACTGTTATCACTGATAAAACAGGATTGGGATAAATCTTCCTTAGGATAAATTTAACTATAACTATTTTGCATTGTTTGTTTATTTATTAAAAGTACATTAAAATGCGAATGAGAACACAATCGTCAATCGGAGAAATTTAAATTTCAATCTACTGAACTTGCCTGACATCAGAAAAACCAAAATCTATTTCGGAATTTAGGTATGATCGACTGCCTTTACTCTATCAGTAGTTTGGGCAACGGAAGACCTTGAAACACAAAAAGTTGGTTCTATCAACTGAATTGTTGAGGTAACCTCACCAACATAAAGAAATTTAAAAGCTCTTCGTCAGCGCAAATCAAGGAATTGTGGTTTGTTTGTGGTTTAGATATTAAAAGGTAGAGCTACGCTATTGGTGGAAACATGGCAACGTGAGAGGAAAGAACTATTTAGCTGCAACTGAATGAGAAATGACTGTAGCTTATGGCTACGCGAGGCTAAAAACCGTAATACATGGCCGAATAACAAATCGTTTCAAAGAAAAAGGCCAAGTTACACAGATCTACTTGATAAGCTTCTGGGTAGACTTACTCACTTTTCCCCTCAAATGATAGTAAATATATCAGACGTTATAGAACAAATGGTTATACATGAAAATTATAATTTGATTTTTGATCCTAATAAACAACTTCAATTATGCTCTACACAAAAACATGTCGTGTTACAAAAACGTGCCCTTCGTTTAATCTACTTTTCTTAGTCAAGAGAGCACACCATTCCTCTGATTATCTCTTGCAGTCTCCTGCCATTGAACATGCTCTGTTTTGAATTTGTCTCCACTTCAATGGATGATATTTTAAAAAATAAAATAAATCAATTTATATTGAATTTATAAGCAATTGGCATTGGCCTTGACATCAAGTCTATCCTCATAAAAATCCAGCAGTCAGCATTCCTCAGGTCGGCGTGAAAGGAACATTTTAAACGGCACTTGAAGGACTTGTATTCATCAGTCCTTTTTTAAAGGGCTTTTCTCTCGAATTATTACATAGTTTACAATGCGACGGGTGAAGTAGATGTTTTTTGTTGCAGGAAGATCACTAAATAGGTGGTCTTTATTCAGTGGCGTACGAGTAGTACGATTTAGTTGATTTTGTATTTTAGCATTGTGGATCGCTTTGAACTGACTGGATTTAGTGCCATATAAGTTTCATGATTATTACTATGATTATTATTATTATATAGAATTGCGTAAAACATACAGTTGTTGTAATAACCGAAGATAGGAAAGTGCATCCTTAGTGAGGTTCTGAATATTGTTTGAACTCAGATCCCTGTAAAAATTGAACATCAATGTTTAATTCCGAGCTCTCAGCCAATCACAACGCAGTCATTTTTTCGTCAAATGATAAATAACTTTGCCCAAACGTATAAGTATACTAGACGACAAACATGTTAGGGTTTTTGCAAAATCAGAACATACCCATCAGGCCAAAACAAAAAGGAAATAGATACTATCCAATGCTGTCGTGCTACAAAAACGTGCCCATTGTTTAATCCATTTTTCTTAGTCAAGAGAGCTAGTCGTTCCTCTGTTTATCTCTTCCAATCTCCTGCCATTGAACAAGCCCTGTTTTAAATCTGTCTTCATTTAAATGTATGGTATTAAAAAAAAGTCAAATAAATCAATTCATATTGCATTTATGTTGCAATTGGCATTGGCATTGGCATCAAGTCCATCCTCATCAAACCAGCCGTCAGCATTCCTCAGGTAGACGTGAAAGGAACATTTTAAACAGCATTTGAAGTACTCATATTCATCAGGCCTTTATTAAGGTTTTTCCTCTCGACTAATTACATAGTTTATTAGTGGTACTCAACGTCGTCCTTTACAATGCGACGGGTGAGGTAGATGTTTTTTGTTGCAGGAAGATCACTAAATAGGTGGTCTTAATTAAGTGGCGTACTAGTAGTACGATTTAGTTGATTTTGTATTTTAGCATTGTAGACCGCTTTGAACTGACTGGATTTAACGCCATATAAGTTCCATGATAATAACTATGATTATTTTTATATAGAATTGCGTAAAACATACAGTTGTTGTAAGAACCGAAGAGTGGAAAATGAATCCTTAGTGAGGTTCCGAATTTTGTTTGAACTCAGGTCCCTGCAAAAATTGAACATCAATGTGAAGTTCCTAGCTCTCAGCCAATCACAACGCAGTCATTTTTTTGTCAGATGATAAATAACTTTGCCCAAACGTACATGTTTACTAGACGACAAGCCTGTTTGGGTTTCTTGCAAAATCAGAATATACCCACCAGGCCAAAACAAAAAAGAAATAGATACTATCCAATACTGCCGCGCTACAGAAACGTGCCCTTTGTTTAATCTATTTTTCTTAGTCAAGAGAGCAAGTCGTTCCTCTGTTTATCTCTTCCAATCTCCTGCCATTGAACATACTCTGTTTTGAATCTGTCTCCATTTAAATGTATGATATTTCATTAAGTCTTCACCATCAAGCATAAGTTCTTTCTAATACCAAAACAGATGAAATGCGCAAATATAAAATGTAGGTCTTCTAATTCAGGAAACCTATACTTCAATACTTCAAAAAAGAATCAGCAAATTAAATCTTCCACCAGATTTAGAGCCTAATTATAGTTTAGCTTCTCTGCTACTATACGCCAACTACCAAAAAGGTCTTCAAAAATATATTCATGACATCCTGCTATCGATATTGGAAGCTGAGGACGTTTACGTTGAGGCACCCGTCGTACTTTAAAGGTTTAAAGTAAATTACTAATTTAATGTTACCTTATTGCTGTATCGTTTGCCCTTGACACGTCTAAAACCGCCCGATTTATAATTTATAATTTATTCATTTCTTTCTCTCCTTTCTTCTTTATTTATTCATGATAGATGAAAACTTAACTTTACCTTTAACTTTATATTAATATGTTCTAATATTATAGTAATCTTATAGTAATGGTAGTTTTTGCTCTACCCGCCTGGATGAGCCTGATAATTACGGGTAGAGCAGTAAGTATGTAAATTTCATTTAATGTTGTTGAATAAAACTTGGACTAATAGACTATTTTCGTTCCAAAAGGAACCTGTCGAAGTGATGATATTCCACCTAAACAAACTCTCAGGTGTCATATTGATCGTAACACTCTTTACTCCTTCCAGTACAGTGTAGTTTCGTCGGCATGTCAAATGTTAAGGGAAACTGAAGGAGTGGGCCGGGGTAGAGAGACGTTTTATACCGTTTACCGTTTGCACTTTTAGGCAAAACGGTAAGTGGTGGCAAATATATCCTGGTAAGCATATTTGGCGTTTTATAACGTTTACCAAAACGGGATTATGGGCCCATAATCCCGTTTTGGTAAACGGGATTATGGGTGATTACTACCGGCCCCAGTGTTGTTTTTTCTTGAGCAAACAGCTCCTCCCGCCCTCCCTTCGGACTACTGTCCCTCACGTAAATATTTGCGTAAATATTAGCGTAAATATTTGCGCCTTTTTTGATAAGAATTGAGTGCTCAGTGACTCCGGTAGCCGCTCACCGAGGAGGTTTGCATTGATTTTTCTCTGCTGGTTTGCTTGCACGACAAACGGACAAATGGTGGTATTATTTCAAAATAATACTAGCAAGTAAGGAAACATTCCTTTTTTTTTTTTCATGAAGGGGAATGGGAACGGTGAACTTTGAGGATAGGCCCAGAAAAAAGTAATTGGCTTTAAAGGGGATTACCTAAAAATAAAGACTTCTTAGGGACCGATGGTCACTGAGCTAAAAAACGGTAGTTATTCTTGTCATGCATAAAACAAACCTTGTTAGTTTTATGTGGATAGTCACTCAAATTGGGGGGGGGGGGGTGGTTTGGATCAATAAAATGTCAACATCCAACGTCCCTCGGCTCCCATAACAGGTGAACCAGGTCCATTAAGAGAAACACTTCAGAAACTTACAGACTGATTAAAAATGAAGGGCTGGAAAAAACATCTGCGGTAAGGTTTCGGATATTGTTAAAGCTCAAATCGCTAAAACGAAAACGAAAAAGTTCTTTAGCGAAAATAAAACAATTTAAGCCATACTCTTATAGGCATTTCAGGGAGCACCGTCTCTGTTCACATAGAACTGATATTTCCCTTTCTTTTTCGATTCCTTGGGCATTGTGACAAAGGAAAGAGATCAAGCTACTATGGAAGTGGCGAAAATAGCTAACGTTTTAATTGACTTTTTCCTGGCCGATAGGAGGTATGTATAAACAAATTGGAATGCATTGTTACGTCGCTAAGAGGTAGAAAATGCGCCTATATTTATTTTCTTGTTGGACGTGAAATCCCATCAATAGAATGGCAGTGCAAATACTCCAAGTGACGAAATTCGTCGCCGGAGGATGCAAATTGGTTTTAAAAAAAGTTTGGCGTTTCGCGCATTCAAAGGCGAATAGAAGCACGTAGTTAAGCCGTTGAATTGTTTTGCTCTCTGTCAATATTATTGTTCACAATCGAACCTTGAACACCTATAGCATTTTAAAAAGTTATATTTCTTCGATCACACGAGAAAGTTTTCAAATAAATGGAGCGTTTGTTTTACGCGACTGGCTAAACAGAATTAATTTGAATGAGTGAAAATTTTCAAACTCAGAAGAAGCAATCAGATCGCGACTACAGACACTAGAGGCGCTTAAGAAAAACTACCGCAAGGCCTTCTGGTCGAGTTTAACCCTTTACAGTTAGTTACACGTATTGCACGATCTACGAGCCACGAGGGATAAATTTCACTTACAGGTGAAGCAAAACAATCAGGTTGCCAAAAACTCTCTCAGGTAAAAATGAAATAGAATTGGCAGACAAATTCCTGGGAAGAGGAAAGATCCAACAAAGAAGATATCATGTCGTAATTCAACTCTGATTTACAGATTTTGTACATGCCCTTAGACAAAAGCTATTTGTTGCGTAGGAATAGTCGTTTCGGTGCTTTTCTCAAAACTAAGTCTTAGCAACTTTTTAAACGGTAAATGTTGCAAGCCTCGTTGCCAGGGTCCTCTCTCTTTTCAGTTTTGGGTGGAAGTTGTGCAACAACGGTTTTCTCACCAAGGAGGTTTGCAATGATTTTGCTTTGCTGGTTTGCTTGCACCATAAACGGAAAAATGGTTGTATTATTTCAAAATAATAATAGCAAGTAAGGGAACATTCATTTTTTTATGAAGGGGGGATGGGAACGGTGAAATTTGAGGATAGGCCCTGAGGAAAGGAATTGGCTTCAAAGGTGATTACCTGAAAAAAAAGGCTTCTGAGGCACCGAGGGTCATTGAGTAAAAATTGGTGATTATTTGGGGGGGGGGGGGGTAAAAATGATTTGGGTCAATAGAATGTCAATATCCAACGTCCCATTCCCTTCCCTCGGCTCCCATAACAAGTGAACCGGGTCCATTAAAATAAACGCTTCAGAAACTTACAGACTGATTAAAAATGAAGGGCTGGAAAAAACATCTGTGGTAAGGTTTCTAATATTGTTAAAGCTCAAATCGCTAAAACGAAAACGAATAAGTTCTTTAAGAATACGTTCAGGGAGCTCTGTCTCTGGCCACATAGAACTGATATTTCCCTTTCTTTTTTTCTTGGGCATTATGACAAATAAAGGAAACAGATCAAGGTACTAGGGAAGCGGCGGTAATAGGTAAAGCTTTTAATTGACCTTTTCTCCTGACCGATAGGCGTTACATATAAACAAATTGAAATGCATTATATAACGGCTCTAAGAGGTAGAAAATGCACCTATTTTTTTTCTTGTGGGAAGTGAAATGGTAGTTTAAATACTTCAATTGATTTTTAAGGTTTTTAAAAGGAGTCTGACATGGCGTCAAAGCCTCCTTTGACACTGTACTAAAACACTATATTAAAGGTTGCAAAGGGCGCCCTTGATGTTATTCTATTTTATTTTATTAGCTTCGCCATATAAGAAAACAAAGAGAAGAACCAGAAAAGGAAGTTAAATAAATTACTTATAAAACTAATACAATCTGTAAATAGTTATCTGTAAATTGTAATGCAAAAGTGCAGTAAAATGTTGTGTTCGCTTATACAAAGATATTTTCATGTCAAATGATGCAAATCAGTAAAGGTTTGGTACTTTTGATGCATGTCAAAACGAGAACTGAGATGTGATAAAGGTAGATGTCACTGAGAAGACACCGTTAAAATGACTAGTACCTTTAATTACCCTGTAACTTTATCACACCATGAACTGGCATCACAATTTCCGTGCAGTGTGACACCTTTATCGATCTCTATCTGGTGAATCAAGCGGAGACTCCTTGGTCATCTTTAAAGGCATAAACATAATATACGTTTCTGCAATCTTGCAAGTTTGCTGCTTATCATTTCTTTCCCAGTTTCTCGGCCCATGACAATACATTTTGTGATTTCTTTTTTTAGATACAAAAGGTCTAGTACCAAACATGTAACGGGCTAGCTTCCTTATTGTGTACTGCTCCTTATTGTGTGTTTACACTCACAGAATGCTTAGCTTTTTCAGTTTGGCAAACACTCCACTAGGTAGTAATTCAATGCCATTTGAGGACAAATCTCTGTTAAAGAGAAAAACTCGGTGGATGTACACGTGACTTGACTAATTCATTTTTTCCTGTCTTTTAGTTAGCATTTTGTCCTTCATACCCACTAAGCCACCTTGAGTACCAGTGGTTGTCACTTGTGGGTTCTCATTCAAACGACTAGTAACGATAAAGTGTTCACCTCTACCCATTTATGCGCCTAGGTAGAAAAAGGCAACGTAAAGCAAAATTTCTTGCCTAAGAAGGCAACTCAACACGATGCAGAGATCCATCCATCTTCGTATCAAAAGCTCGATCAAACGTTCAACACGCTAACCACACTACACCTCCGTCTCGCCAATAACTTTGTTAATGAGGAAGGAATCAAAAGAGTTTGAAATATTAAAATCTTCTCACAGGTATTCCAGATTCGTAAGCTTAGCAAACACTTCGTGAGGAAAGAATGTAATGGCATTTGACGACAAATTCCTGAGAAACACAATAATTCATTTTCGTCTTAGACAAATGTGTTGACATACCCCAAACAAGCCATTGATGTTTTATCGGCTTACCAACTGAACTTGCAGCTGTAAAAGCACTAGGGCGGTTTTCAACTGAGTATCCTAAACGCAAAAGTAAGAACTCTGGCCAATCATCCAAACAAACGAAAAGCGTCAAACAGAACACAAAGCTAAACATATAACGAGCTCTATTAGATTGGAAAATGCATGCGAGCAGGTAACTGTTGGTTTATATTTTAATTATAAGTATTCGAAAAAAAGTGGCATAAGCTTTTCTAACTAAAGACAGAGCTCAGTTAAGTAAAACCAAAGCAAGAACGAATCAATTTCGATTCCACATTCAATTGAAAACCGCTCTGATGTTAGTTATGAGAGGAGTTAATCATAAAACACCTTAGACTTTGATTTAGATTTTCATTCAGATCTAATCTGGGTCATTCCTCCTTTTTATGCGTTAACTTTATTCTTTTTTTCTTTAACTTTAGTTTTCACCGTTCCTTCTTTCTTACTGAAACAGTACGAGCATTAATTTGGTAATAATAATAACCCTACAAAAAGGTAATTTAATATGCTGCTCAATGAGAAGAGGCACAAAGGTAAACACATCAATCAATCAAACATTCTATAAATAGCTCGTCAAACAATCTTAGGGGCTATTTACATGGAGGGAGGAAGATCTTAGCACTAGAAAGATCCCAGAAGGGGAAACAACTTTTCGTTTAGTTAACAAGCAGAAATTTTGGTCTAGGTGGTTGCTGGAAATAAAATTGTCAGCCCTTAGCAGCTAAACTTCCGGCCGCCGCCATGTTTTTTTTTTCTCTCCCTAGTGGTAGGATTTTCCCAGCGAAGGTAGTTTACGTGGTGCTTGGATCAGCTAGGAAAATCCTAGCGCTAGGGCCAAGTACAACCTTTTGCATGTAAACTGAATACAGAAGCATATGGCGCTGGGATAATCTGCCTTCTAGGATCTTCCTGACGCTAGGATCTTCCTCCCTCCATGTAGAAAGCCCCTTACATAGCTGTTGTATATGTCAGAGCACATGCAATAACGTCTACTAGTGACGTCACATTTCTGCACGAAAGAATGTTCCTCCTCGAACGCTTTGACCAGTGATAAGAACATTGAGGTCCACAATCTAAAAAGTAAACACAAATAAAGTTAAAAATCCTGGACAGATAAATATCTCAACAATGTGCTAGTTCTAGCCACGTTCACCCGGCCGAGAAATGATTGGCAAAACAATAAACAAATAAATAATAAGCAGAATATAGTGCGTAGGATGCTGACATCTGATAGTGCGTTTTTATCCATTAACTGTACCTCATCGATATCTCAGTTACAAGCTTAGTGTGAAGAAAAGATTCTTGTTGTTATACTTTCGTGGTTTAACTTTGAATCTTGTATCATTCTTTTCGAGAACTATCTTGTTGATTTTTGGTCAACGTTGTTGGTTTTGAGTGAAGTTTTCGGAAGAAAAGTAATAAACTCTCGAAAACTCAAAATAGAGTGATCGATGATGGCGGCTTTCCAGAAAATCATGTTGTAATTCCCACGCCAGTGACTTGTGGCCATAGTACAGGGAATATAAAAAGCTTTTTCTCACGGAGCCTACTTTAAAAAATACTAACATCCCTTTACAGTAACATCCCTGACTAAATATCTATAGCATGGCCGAAATAAGCTGCATGAGAACTCTAACGTTTAGCTGTTCCATCGAGGAGATGTGGCAAACAAATAACGGTAACATGAAAGAGACTGACTAAAAAATAATAAATGATATGTATAATTAAACGACTTCAAGAAAACCTTACCGCTGATAAAGGCTGAAAACTCTTTCACGTCAGTCCCAAACCTGCTGGTGGCTACGAAACTGTAGTTTCCATCATAATCTAACGTAAAGCTTCCAGTAATGCTTGTTGTATTAAACAATATAGTGGAGTTGTGTGTCAGCGCTGTATACACGGGAGGAGTTCCAGTGACTGACCATGTCCGCTGATAACCAGGAAATGAGCGCACGACAGGAGATAGCCCGAGTAAAGTTAGCTTGGGTAATTCTGAACAAAAAAAATCAGTTTGAGGTTTATCCTCTCAGGAAACACGTGGTTTTTGTGTTTAAATGGTTCAATTGACTACTGATAAACGCTCTCCAGGGTGGAAATTTTTGAGAACTCCGTTTCCGTGTTTTCGTGTGGACTGTGAAAATGGAACATTTCGGAAACGACGACGTCACAATGTTGAATTTAGCTTACCCCGTGAGAATTAAAAGCCGCGCGAAAAATAAACTATAATGTAAAATTGCAAAGGATACTGTGATACAAAAAGACTCAGAATATCAGAGTACTTTGCCTGGCATGATTCATAATAAGCAGCTCCACGTCGTCAACTGTCCAATTGAAACGAGTCAGCCTTGTTCTTGCCCTTAGATCTATCCGTTTCTTGTCCTGGCTGCAACATCTTAAGATTATTTCATCCTATTAATTTGTTTATTTTTATTTCAATCAATATTTATACAGGAGCAGCCAGTTTAGCATAGCTAGTTTAAATGGAGTCCTGATATAACACAAATTTACAAGCAACATAAATGTATTAGACATAATATTAAACTAAACTAAACGTATGGGTTATAACTACACATAGAATGATCAATGAATCAATGATAGTAGGTATTTCCTTGCAACTTTTTAAGTTCTTCACGAACACAGACACGCGAAACCACGAAAATGGCGCCATGCGCATGCTCCGTCAGCGGCTGTTAGCGTTTTCGTGTGGACGGGCGAAAGCGATGCGAAAACTGCACTGGTGGATGCGATTTATGTTTTGAAACGAAGAGAAAAAATTCGTTTTCAAAAGAAAACGGACACGTGTGAACGGGACCTATATAAAAACCTGTTCAAGCTTGCCTTATCTTGCATTATTTCATGATTCATGTAATTTTCCTTTGTCATGCAACATCCTTTTCTTAACATAAATTCTTCATGCATATTTAACTTAAGGTTTCTACAGCTGAGTAGGTTTCTTTAAAAAGCTTGTTTCTTTAGCAAAACGATTGTTCGACAGTACGGAGGTTTTAAACATGAGAAAAAAAACATCTTATATCTATAAATGGAATGAAAAAGTTCAAAAGAATACTGGTAGAAGGCGAAAAGTTCAAGTTACGAAAGCTGCTTTCAAAGGACTTCATCGCGTTGTTTTCTTCACGGCGGAGAGCTTGCCCTGTTCTGAAACACAACCGAGAAAGTGAAGTCTTTAAAGGGTTTAAGGTGCATGGTTTTGAGTATTATGGTCAAAGAAGTTACGTTTTGAAATGGAAATTTAATTCATGTCATTAGAAATGTGTCATTTACTTTTGACTTTAAAAAATTATTAGAAAACGCGCTCAGATTTGCTTTCAATTTAAAGCTATTCATCTGAAAAGCTTCCGGAAACAGTTTCGTGCGTTCCTAAAAGCACCTAAGTTTATAAAAGCTTGTTCGCAGCCGCATAACTTATACCATAATTTAAAGCGTGTTTGTGTCTGTTTGTTTGTTTTCAATCTTGATGGTCTCTAGTTAGAGAACGAAATATAAAAGTAATTTAAGAAACTATAAGCGAAGCAGTTGTCGGTTTAAACCTATTTTATCCGAAAATTAAAGCTTCCAAAAGCAGTTCTGTGCTTTTCTAAAAGCGCCCGAATTTCCAAAAATTCGCAGCCGCAAAACGTATGCCAAAGCGTTAGCATGTTATATTGAAATTAAATCTCTATAGGGATGTAACATCAAAAAAAATTTAAGTACGAAAGACAACTCGATAACTTATGCCAACGTTTTTTTAACATTTTACGTGCAGTTCTTGTCATTAGGATGATAATTCAAATTCAAAGATATTTAACCAAGCTCGATAGCAGGGTTCATCAGTGAGTGTGGTTGCGGGCACATTTGAGTTTGAGCACCCTTACTTCAAAATTGGCTCCGCTAGGCCTCTCACCGTAAGCCAAAAATACTGCATGTCAGAGTCTCACAAAAAAAATGACAAAAAAGTCGGATAAAATCCGAACCAGCCCTAAAATACAAAAATCAAAAACTCATACCCCCCCTGCCTCCCTTTCCTCCAGCAATCTATCTTACTTTCCTGTCCGTTTCAAGCCTTTAAGCTGCAACTATGACCAGTGTCCAGCTTCTCCTTACAACAATACTGCATGGTCAAACATACAGCCGTGAGAATGAAGGAAATGATCACCAAGCACAAGATATCTTTATTGCTAAACAAATTCTCACAATGTGTACCATAAGGTACATACGATACATATGGAAGACATTTACGAGAACATAAAATTTTATATTGGGGCTCAAAGGGCTGAGCCGGAGTATTGCATTTTCACTGTACTTACCAGGTGGGACAGCAGCTAAGATTAAAAAAAATCTCATCCTTCTATCGGAAGATGCCGAATGGACTGTCAAAAAAACGTAGTTCCCTGATACCTTGAGTTCTTTAGCACTTATCCAGCCACAGTATAAACCATATGGCTCATTGAAATCATTTGAGATCTTTAAAAAGTCCCATCTACAAAGTAAAAGAAGCTGTTCAGTCGCATCGTATTTACTTATAGTTTATTTATCATAACTTCTCTCCCGAAGCACACGAATAGGTCGTTGGGAGGAATTTTTTATGTAGATTACAATGCCTAGCTTTTCGTATGCTGAGTGTCAGGCCACGTCACTCAATAACTCACCTAGTCAACATTGATATTCTTTGAGATTTATTTCAACACATTTGTATCCCAAGCACACCTTTTTGATTACCTATGCAGCATATGTGCCTATTCTCGGACGCTTTTAAATCACAATAACTTACCTCAGAAGGGCAGGAGCAAGCTGATACTTTCCTAGTATATTATGTATATAGTTCATTCCTTACGTGTGCACGTCCTAAAGATTGGCTGTTTGAACGCGTGAGGTTTCTTTGTAATTTTGAAAAGTATTGTTAAAGTTGAGCGGCATATTCTCGGACAAGTAGTCCCTATTCTCGGACGTTCGATCGTTGTTGATTACTTGCCTTTTCTGGAAAAATGTCTCTTCATCATGTCAATATACGTCTCGCTAAAGAAAAACGAAGTAATATTGGAGGTAAATGTTACCTTTTCCCTACTTAAAAAGCATTTTAAAGCCAGTTTTAGAGAGACCTTCATCGAGCATTTTTCGGTTATGAAGGATTTGGTGAGTAAATTTTAATGCTCCCAACCCATGAGAAACAACAACGCAACAAGATATGTGGGGTAATGGCGTTGGGAATGAAGTACTCCACCAATAGGCCAGTGTCACTAGGAAAACTAGTCTAGCTAAGTAAGGGTAACAACCCCTTCTCCTCTCCAGGGGGCAGGTCACGATCCCCTGAGAGAGGTCCTTACTCCTCTTCAGGGCTGCAGGTCACAATACCCTGAAAGAGGTCCTTACTCCTCCCCAGGGCTGCAGGTCACAATACCCTGAAAGATGTCCTTAGCCAGGGGTCACAATCCCCACTCCTCTCCAGGTGTCACAATCCCCTGGGAGAGGTCCTTATTCCTTAGGGAGTTTAGACTCGTGGTTACCATGGTAAGCCACCCATTCTGTGAGTCTATGGGGCCAAGAGTGACCTATATGGGAGCACTTCATCGCCACAAATACACAAAGTGTATTCCCCATATGCGAAACAAGCCCACACTAAAATTCTGACGGGCAGTGAATGTACCGTTCATAGCAATCTGAGGACCAACGCCCAAGTGTTTTTATAAGCCAGGGAGGAAGGCCCACTGACACAGAAGTAGTAGCGGCCCCAATCCTATAGCTACGTCCAGCATACTGAGAGTGCTGAAAACCAGACATAGAGAGAGGCTGCCTAGTTTCGGAGGTAAGTCCCACATTTGTGAGGGGGGCGCCAGAGAGGTACTTGAAAAGTGGGCCTGCTGTAGTTCCCCGGGAAGACAGATAAGTTATCATAGCCATTACGGGGCAGGTTCTCTGGTCATTCGTTCCTATAATAATAGTCTGACCAGAACGGAATGGAGCAGTTTTGGATACTTTTATCCTAACTGACATATATGCAGGATTGCAAAAACTGGGGAGCAAAGGTATATCCCCTGGGGACAAATGGATTGCAGGTGAATAGGGAGAGTTGCACGTCATTCTCCCAGACGAAGGAAACCAAAAAATGCTAAGGTCATGGCAGCCCATATCATAATGGCGTCGTAATTAGTGGTAGTAGGAATAGCAAGAAGCTGAAAAAACAATTTCAGGTGACTTATCGTGATAGGGAGGCGAATTCTAGAAAAATTGCCCTGGGATCGCTTAATACCACGGCAAATCAACAGCAGGCTGGGAAATTTCTTAAGGTCCAACTGGTAACGCGAGTGGATATGCAGGTGTCGTACTGCAACCAGGTAACCCTTGATGGAGGAATGTTTGATTGTATCAGCCAGATATGCTGCATATTGGATAAGAGTCTCTTCGTCGGTTGGCAAATGGGTTGATTTATGTGGGCTATGGAATGCGCAAAACTCTAGAAATCTTCTTTCACCTGAGCTATATGTTTGTTTGGTGGAGGCAGCAACAGAAAGGCTTAAGTAGTTCTAGATGTCTGCATTTAGATCACCAAGAGTTCTTGGGGTACAGGGCATGCGGCCAGGTCTGCATGGGGGGCCAGTCTGCAAAAGCGGTCCATTTGAAAAAGAGAAAGGGAGTCCGCAATTTCCTTCTTCTTGCCTTCAATGTGCTTAGCCCTCGGGTAGAAGTTATGCCTTAGGGTTACGAGTGTCAAATGGCGAACTAGGTCCATAACCCTGGGAATGCGGGAACGCTTAGAGTTCACTATGCTGACAAATGATTCATTGTCACAATAGAAAACAATGCGCTTATCTGCGAGCTCAGCTCCCCATAGGTGGCATCCTACTACCAAAGCAAATAGCTCTTGCCAGGCAATGCTAATACCAGGGGCATTGAGTTGGTGGTGAGTCTCCCACTGACCCTGAAACCACTTTTTACCTAGGATACCACAGTACCCGAGTGTGCCTGAGGCGTCAGTATAAAGTTCTAAGGAGTCAGAGTCCACCCACAAAGTAGGCAAGAAAAACCCAGCCCCATTCCAGGTGTGAATGAACTGGCCCCACATAGTGAGGCTCCTTAAAGAATCCATTGCTTAATTTAATGCGGTCGTGTGGTTTAGAAACCTTACGGGTTAGTTCAATCATCCGCTGTAAAAAAGGTCTCCAAGGGGGGATAACTTTACATGCAAAGTTCAAAGTCCCAATAATAGACTGCAACTCCTTTAAGGTGCATGTCTTTTTGGTCTGAAAGAGGGCGAGAGAAGCCTGGATCCGTTCGACCTTATCTGCTGGAAGTCTAACATCCATCCGGACAGTGTCCAGGATATTCCCATGAACTCAAGGGTGCTACACGGACCCTCTGTCTTTTTAGCTGCAATGGGGATACCCAAATTTTTAAAGGTCAACAGCATGCTAGATAAGCTCTATGTACATGGCAGATTAAAAGGGGGGGAGGATGAGGTTGGTTCCATGATCAACAAGTCATCAAGGATATGACAGACAAACGAAATGAGGCAGTGATGGAGGAGGATCCACTCTATTGCATCAGATAATAAATTGAACAGAAAGGGGGCACTTCTCAACCCAAAGGGGAGCACTTTATCATAGTAATAGCTGTCCTCCCAATACATTCCAAAGAGCTGGGAATCTTATGGTCTAAGAGGGATGAGGCGAAAGGCCGATTCGATATCTGTCTTCGCCATTGAACACCTCTGACCAAGGCCCAGAATCCCTTCGATTGCACTATCGGTTGTAATATACTGAAGGCCAAAATCCTCTTTTGGAATCGAGGAGTTGATACTTGTCTCCCCATATTTTGGGAAAGACAAGTGACAGATGGTCCTAAACTTAGCAAAATGCTTCTTTGGAACTAAGCCAATGGGGGACACCTGAAAATAAGGCAGTAGTGGGGGGGGCTGGGGAAAGGACCTGCAACTCGCCCAAGGGCCACCTCCTTGGAGAGGTTTTCCGTACCAATACCAGGTTGGAAAGTGCAGTCGGCAGATTCCTAGAACATCTAGCAGTGTGTCTCCAAGTAAAACCGGCATCAGCCCCATACCTAAGATTATTGCATAATCTGGAAACAAATTCGCGATCAGGGTGATTAGCTAACGTGTCCTGAAGTCTTTGTACATTAATAGGGGTGGAAAGGGGCCAAACATGGTCCTCACTTTCGGGAAGAGGAGCTCGACTTTGAGCTTCCACGGTCACTGTCTCTTTTCCGTTCCCCTTCCTGCTCTGGTTGCCGCATGGAGTGGGCAAGGCAATCATACCCGGGGTGGGACCCATTACATCTGTTACATGCACGCGTGAAATGGCAGGGGTCTCTACAACATTTGCCATTTCTGTTGTAAAAGTTGCACGTTCATCTGTTTGCACCCCCTGTTGTAGAGACACTACGCTGGGATCCATTGGAAAAAAGCGGATACTCCTCTTTGAGTACCGCTGGCGACACGGTAAAGATGGTTAACCATAGCTGAGTGTCAATGACTGAGCAATCAATGGACTTATTTTACACTAGCCTTCTGAAGAAATTTAATAACGTAAATGGCCCAGCCTAACCCTTGGGGGACGCAGGCTGCATAACTAACTACGTTACCATACTGGAACAATTCTTGCGATCGTGTTGGGTACTTCTGGGTCAGCCGCTCATATAGCACGTAAATGCAGTGGTCCACTGCTCAATATCGGTGATTGAAGTAGAGGCCGTCGGCTTCGTTTTCTTTGATACTTTAACCACCGACTTTTCTAAGGATAAGACGAGGTTATCGTCGTCGTCGTACAGCGCCAGGTATTTAGGTAGTAACTTTGATAAGTCAAAAACTCACCACTTTGATATACTGCGCCGGGGTGTCCTGGAAAGGTGAGGCAAAGCTTACCGCTGCAGTGCTTTTGGCGCTCTCTGTGCCAGGCACGAGCGAGGCGGGCTGTAGGGCAAAGAAGCCAGCACTAGACGAGGCTTGAAAAGCAGTTACGGCGGCTTTAGCCGCTTCGTTCGCTAGTTGTTGTAGTTGTTGCATCTGGTCGTCGGTGAAATCTTACCTCTGGGCAGCTGTTTCGTTGTTGGCTTGAAGACCAGGTTGGGCAGCTGGTTCGTGGATGTTTCAACGCCACGTGATGGAGTGTTTAGGTCCCGTTGCCGTCGAACCCCTGTTGAGGGCATTCCGTGTTGTAAGCATAGGGATCGAAGGTCAGCGATAGACAGAGCCCCGAATAGGGTAGGATCGATGTTTGGCTGTGAGCTTTGGCGGGAAGTCGACCTGCTAGGACGAGCTCGTGGCGGCATGGTTTGCGTAGTCCGAAGCTTGTCAGGATCGCCACACAGAATGAAAAGAACTATACCAAAGGTAAGCCAAGGTACAAATTCGACAGCTGAGAGATTTCGTAACGAAAATCCTTGAAAAGCAGTGTCCAAAAGCAATTTCGTCGAACAAAGCCAGATAAAGTTTGCCGGCTAGCAGCGAAGGAATGAATGAACACAAGACTCGTGTTCAATGCCCACAAATTGATTGACAGTGAAACACACACGAATTCTGATTGGCTCAGCCTACGAGTTGCGTTACCTATGCTTGTGATCGCCAAGAACTTTGAACCGTGAAACCCTACCCTCTACCTTACTTCGTGTCACACAACCCCAACATGAACACTCATGGTTGTCCCATTAACTATAATTTATGTTAACATAAATTGGTCTTTTTTATCAAGTGTCGCATGTGTTATCTAATCCCATATAATTATCCCAGAATTTTGTTTCATGGGTATAACGAGCTCTCGCTGCATCAACGTTCAATAAAACATATCGCTCTTGAGGACAAATGCTCCTCTACCCTCCCCCCGGTCGGGCTCAATGAAACCTACAACTTTCATTTTGCTTGGCTTGACCTGTAACCCACGCTCCGAACGAGCTTCCTTCGCCCGCGGTTTACGCATTTCTGGCAGAGTTTCAAGCCATAAAACTTGATAAAAGTTTACAGCAACGCGGATGTGAGAATGAAGCCAAGTTTTGAACTCGCGAATACATATTGTTTAGCGGTTGTATTCACTTAAAAGGATAAATATTCCTCGCAATTTTTACGCGCTTGTTTCAAAAACAAACAAACGATGTTAATATATCTTGCCCCTTTTGCAAATTGCACATGTACATACACAAGCTGTCAAACCAGGTAAGCTTTAGCTTGGAGCAGTTTGGAAAAAATATTTTTCTTCGCTATTGTTTTATTAAACTGTAGCTGAGCTTAAAAACGTGTTTGGTCTTCGCGTTGTCCGACAATAGGCATACCTTACAAAAAATAAAAAGTTTTCCTCGTGTTCTTGCTCGAAAATGTGAAACAGTTAAATTGTAATTCTTAAGCGGAAGCAAACCTTGTTCTTTTTGGCCGACTTTCTCCAAAAGGTAGTAATTTCTCTTAAGTATTTGCGAAAACAGAGTGCAAACTAAAACGATGCAATTCAATGCGCAGCTGAACGAGGACTTAGACAGAAACACATTTTACCGACCTTCACAAGATCTTCAAATCTTCCCGCCTAAACCCAACGCAACCGGCCCCAAAGGGTTAAACGAAAGTAGACTAATCGGTATCTCATCGGAACGTATCCCTCGGGTTTTATTTAAAGTCTATGAGGAATAACGAAACATTAATGCGAAAGTCCGAGAATAGGTGCGTCCGAGAGATAGGCACATACACTGTACCGGCAAAGATGGTAACTTACAAGGGGTGGTTATAATTACTTACGAGAGGTCACAAATAGAGTGATTCGACTAAGAATTGGGGAATGTATTAGTACATTTTTATACAGTTGTTACCTACCTGCATTCCAGGAAAAAATTCTGAAAGGTAATTTTCATCACCATACCGTGAGGAATGGGAACGGTGTAATTACAGTCCATCTTTCCTGGGTAGAAGTATGGGTATCCAGGGCTTTTTAATGTATTGTTGACAACTGAGCCACAGTCTGTAAAGGTAAATGCATTACTTTGGTTTCTTCTACAACGGTGAACATATTCAGAATGTTGTAATTGTAGACAGCAATTTTTAACATCATGCCAAAAAACAAATGTCGTTTGTGTCCTTTTTATGATTCTTTAAGACTTTTGCTAGCGCTGTGGTTGGCGTTTTTCGGTTGTGTTCTGTGTTTTTGCTCAGAAAGGCAACCAATCCAGGGGATCCATAAGTCAATTCATGGGCTTTTGGCCGTTTGTCCTCTTCTTGAATGGAACGATAGATCTTCTAATGAGGACCAGTGTCAAATACTTCCTACACTATAATTACTATTGTTAGTTATAGTTAATTCAGCTCAAGAAGCCCATAAACAGTAATAAAAATACAACCTGAAAACAAGGTTAAACCTTTTCTGTTTGGAATTCGTCCCCATTTCCGACATCTAACTGTATTTGTTACCACTCCTAACAGTTCCTTACACACGAAACGTCAGCGAAAGAGTTAGCCCTTCCTCAAAGTGAACCACTGCGACAAAAGGGGTTCAGAACGCCAGCTTTTGAATTTCCTTACGATTGTCAATTTACCTTAACAGCTAAACTGATGAATACAAATTTTCATAGCTGGACCAAACTAGCCTGATATGCGGTGGAATCCTAACAAGAAGATACGATGAGGTATGAAAATTTACCGCTCCCACGGAGTAGCACACAGGATGCTGTCATGATATACAGCTGTATAGATATCGACCATGGGCGCCGGTTGGATTCCCCATATGGGACATTTTTCTCCTTTTATCTTCCTCCATTTTTCTTGTTCTGTGTTTATTTTTAGTTTGTTTTATTGTTTGCTGTTTTGCCAGTTCGTTTTTGCAGAAAACTATACACCAAAAATGGGGAAATATCCGAGCGAATGGACTTATAAGCTATTTTTAGGAGCTCCGTTCTTAGCGTCCTCTATCTAAATATATTTATTTATACTTGATACAATGCTTGAATCAGGGGTCTCTTACCTATAATGGCTGGAGTAGCAGGAATGCCTTGTTTGAAGAGTAAAGCAAAAGAAACACAACATAAGTAAGAATAACCAAAGTCACCAGATCATATTAAACTATTCTAAGAAAGAAATGACTGTAATATAAATGACCACCTCAACGGAAAACGGCCATAAAAGCTAACTCCTCCATATTCATCAACACTGACTGGGCTTACCCAGATCTGTTCCTTAAAGTGTATATGACACGAAATTTTTTTCTTCGGTTTTTGAGAGTCTGATGTGTATAAAAAACGATACTTATCTTAAAACCTGCCTAAAATGTTTAAAAACCTATTTTTTTCGCGGGCAAAAGACCCTATTTTTCACTTCAAAACTGTCCCGGGGACTGGGACCGAATTTACGCATAGTGACGTCAATCGACTTGATTGCGTTCCCGCGAACGCGGTGTTTTTGTTACAAATCGCCTCAAAATGTTGACATTGTTCAGCAGTATCGGGGATCTTTTCGAAACTTCCAAGACCTACAGTGAGAAAGAACAAGTAGGAGAAAAAATAGAGCTGTTTTAGG
>Ga0126336_10000088_pt1 | contig 23602 bp, 21 predicted proteins | sample SidCmetagenome_FD_92530 | JGI IMG/M metagenome (GOLD analysis project Ga0126336, IMG submission 92530) | Coral microbial communities from El Islote,Puerto Morelos, Mexico - Siderastrea C C metagenome | ecosystem: Host-associated > Invertebrates > Cnidaria > Coral | place: El Islote,Puerto... | reverse complement strand
CAGGGTTCCCCAAATCAAAGCGCCATGAAACTAATTGGGGTATTTGGGAACTACATTATTTATATTTCAGTTATTTCAACTGCTGGCTTGAGAAGTTGAAGTTGGTAGTCTTTGGCAGTTCTACAACTTACCATGGGCATGTGGTTGGAAAAAGATGTCTTAGTTGACCCAACCGTAAATCTGTCGATCCACGCAAGTATGCAAAGACCGATGATAACCGTGCATCGTCCCACCAATCTGTTTGCTTCCATGGGAGGGTTTCAAACAAATGAAGCCCCAAACTGATATTTCTTTCTTCTATGGCCGCACCAAACCACAGGGTCCGCTTGGAACAAAAGCGGCCATGTAATCGGGCCACTTTTGCTCCAAAGTTTGGAGGATAAATCCTTAAGCAGAAGCTGAGGTGTGGCAGGGGAAGGCTATATCTCCACTAGTGTTTCCATTCCAAAAGTTCGCTTTATAAATATAAGATGCAGTACCTGGGCCCACCGGTATACCTAGAACTTGATATCTATGATTCAAAAATTTAAAAGGCAAACAATTTCAACCAACAACTTGCTGCACCGGATGCAAGGGTCTGGGTTGATTTTAAATGTGACGATCCACAAAATGCCTTTTGACCACGTCGGTTGCGGTAGGTTTTTGATGACTTGATGACACCATTCTTCTTTTTGATGTGGGCTTTGATCATTCGCCCCAGGTCTAAAAGCTTGATGGTACGACAGTTGCTCCAACCAATATGCCTCTTGGGGGTTGGAGCCCCGTAGCTACAAGCCCACCATGAAGCTTCAAACACCTGAAAAGGGTTAGCCGCAGTAGGATGTACCAGGGGTTCAAACTTATTTTTCATACCCCAACAAGGGGGGTATGAAAACCAGATTTCATAACCCAAAAAAGGAAGTATGAACACAAGATGTCCTACCCCAAAAATAATGGTGGTATGAATCATGAACACCAGTTTTCATACTCTAGGGCAGAGGGTAGGAAGAGTAGACACTCAAAACGGCCACAATGTTTGAAAAGGTCAGGTTTAAAGCTTTCCAACACCCCACATTCAAATATAAGTTTGGGTTTCGAAATGTTTTGAACAGCACCGAAATAGAAAGTGGAAACACTGCATGCACTGCATGCATGGGTATTGATCACCAAATGTAACATAGTAAGTTGTTTGAGTGGGTTTTGTTTGAGGTACCTTTGCCTCTAACCAACTTTGCAGCAGAACTCCGGGCCAGACTAGGTGAAGAGGTTTGTTGAGGTTTCATTGAGGTTTGGTAAGGTATATCTGGCAGAATTTGACTTAATTTGTTTTTTTCTGCATTTGCCAGACTTGGGGGAGAGGTTTGTTGAGTAGAATCCACGGTTGCAAACGTTAGTCAAGCCAGGCTTGGACACTTGTCCCAACAGTCCACAATGTTCTACAACTGTCCACAAGTTTGGAAAACTGTTTGAACTGTTCACACTTCAAATCTTTGATCAAATGTCATTGATTTTCCATTGATGCCTCAATGGAATGTGACATTTAAGAACCAAAACATACACAAACCATCCCTGAATTTCAAAGATCAAACATGTGTTGACAAATGCTGACAAATGCTGTATTAACAACTGTTATATTTATAAAAAATATTATTTTGTAATATAATATTTTTTTTATTTGCAAGACCTGGCAATTGTCACAGATCAAAATGAATGAAAAGAAGATTGCAATAAACTGAAGAAACACAAGCAACACAAAACACTTGAAACATGATGACATGGCCCACCTGAATCAGCTTAATTGTAAACACACCTGGCAATTGTCACAGATCAAAATGGATGAAAGGAGATGGCAATGAATTGCAAAACAACACACCCGCTTGGAACATGACCAACCTGAATCAGCTTGTTTGTAGTCACACCTCAGCAAATCAAACATGAGTTCACATTTGCAAGTAAATAATGATCAACATGTTGAACATAGCAAGTAATTTGATCAATGCATCAGAATATGTTTTTTTAAAAGCAAATGCCACTGATGGGTTACTGATTGATGTGACACAGACACAGCACAGACACATGTTTCACATGTCAAGGAAAAGTGTCAGGCACAACAAAGTTGACATATGAATTACATGGCAATTGCTTGGCTACTGTGGCCAAGACAAATGTCCCATGGACCAGAAGTCACACTTGGAACACATGTTTAATTAAGCTTTGCTTGAAGCTCTTCAGCAAAAATCTTGGACACATGTTGCCCAAATTCACTGGTGTATGCTCCAGACTCAACCAGCAGGTCTTTGTTACCAGTGAAGCTGCCATCGCCATTCCTGGTCACCAAAGACATTCCAGAGTCACATGCATCTGGCTTTTGACGTATCAGTTGAGAGTAAGCTCCTCTAGTACACCAGATTTGCAAAGGCTTCTGAGTAGGGCCACCAAAAGCTCCAAGATATGTTGTCATCTTGTTGGCTCTGACAAATGACAAGACTGAGGACATTGGAGGTAGTTGGCACATGCAACTGTTTAAAGGTTGCTCCAAACACACCTGTAGCCCCAGAACACAAGCCAGCAGGAAGAAGAGGGCAGCAATTTGCATATGCATGTTGCCTGTTCTGACAAACTCTCGGGAAGTGTCACCCCACCAGTCATTCCAGTCCCAACGCTGGCTCTGTGCCAAACACAAGATGACAAATGATGAACATGGAGGCCCCATCCAACACAGACCATGCTCTACAATTGACATCAGCAGGTTCATCCACAGTTGAAGGCCAGAGCTCATCAGACAATTGTGCTCTTCAGAGAGGTTGACATCCAGGCCAGCTCCATCAAACCCAGAAGACACTAGTGCTCGCGACAAATGTCCACTACCACACCAAAATTCCACAAAATGGAGATGTTTGACATGTGGACGGAGTCTTATCGCAAAAGCTCTCTCACAGACAAGAGCAAGCTTTCTTGACAATTGCGCCACACCTTTCAAATTTGGATACAAAGTATCCAGAAGACCTGGCCAAATCCGCGAAGCATTGCCTTTGCCCACACAGTTGTCATGTTGAAGGAACTGGTCAAATGTCGAGACAAGGAACTCAGACATTGCTGCACACCTGCCCATGTTGAGCAGGGCCCAAAACTCAAGTCAGAATATAATAATAAGAGAACATTTTACCACAACATTCAAATTTATTCTAATTTACAAAGTTTCTCCATGTGTCAGGGTGTGTGTGTGTGTGTGTGTTTGTAACCACTCACAAGTTAGCAAGCCTTCTGAAAGGAGAATAGACAGCTGCATCCACACAAGACCATGCAAAGGCCTGCGCAACTTTTGCCGCAAAATCCAGATGCGCAACTTCCTGCCCTGATGGTGGAGCATCTTCCTTTGTGACACATGTGCTCTTCTTCTTCGTCTGCCTTTTTTGCACTGGCTGTGGTTGTTTCAAGCCCATCCCATAGACAAATGGGAGAAATACCAGGGGCATCTTAGCAGCACTGTTGCTGGACTTCCCCATGGCTACAGTTTCACAAAAGGAAGGCACGTGTGGGCAATGTTCTTCCACAGTCTAGCTTGGCCAAGAAATGGCAAGCCTGCAAGACAAAGTCACCTTTATATCATACAGGACTGATGCTTGTGGACAAAAGCAGGTGCTACAACTCAAGAAGATCACAGCACAACAAAAAGGGTACCATACAGAAATCATAGATGTGCAGAACAGAAGATAGTGAATGCAAAAATGATTTGACCCAAATCACTTGCTAGCTGCCAGCTCACTTTTTTTGACTGAATTGCAAACAACATCTGAAATCTGGTAGAACAACAAGTGTCAGCCTTGTCCAAGCTCAGACATTTGCTATACTCAGACATGTGCCATGCGTGGCAAAACTGAGGCATTTGCTGGCATGTGGCAAACACTCCCTCAGACTTTTGCTGAAGTTTTCCAGCTTAGCTACTCAGACATGTGCTGTGCATGGCAAAACTGAGGCATTTGCTGGCATGTGGCAAACACTCCCTCAGACTTTTGCTGAATCTCCCAACTTAGCTTGTCTTGCTATACTTGACACGTGGAGGCATTATGTCGATCTCCTCCTGAAGCTCAGACAAGATGTTGTTGGGAATAGACCCTGCAACTTGGACAAGTGCTGCATCGGAAATCTTCCACTCCTTCTGCTCTCGACAAAGGCCCCACCTCTCCCAGGCATTAGTATGGATTTCTGCCAGGGCTTTTGTCCAAGACTCTCTAGACTCTTTGTCAAATGCCTTGGACATTGTCATTGGATATCTGTAAACATCCTTCCAGACATTTGGGTTTGGCGCCTTCTTGAACCTGAAGGAAAACCGATGAGCCTTTTGGTCCAAGACAAATGTGCAATGTGGTGGAGCCAACCTCTGCACCACTGCAGGTGTCGAAAACTCCTTGGGTGACACATGCCTTGGCACTCCTGTTGATCCAGCTGCTTCACTTGGTGCTAAACTTGCAGGAACGACAGCTGCAGGCACCACAGGTTCAGCAGGCACTTGAGAATCCACAGCTTCCAAGACACTTGCAGGAATAGCAGGTTGGGGATCTTCAGGAACAGCAGGTGCCACAACACTTGCAGGTTCAACGGGTCGAGCAGGTTGAGGATCTTCAGGAACATCAGGTGCCAAGACACTTGCAGGTTCAGCAGGTCGAGCAGGTTGAGGATCTTCAGGATCAACAAGCGCCAAGACACTTGCAGGGTCAGCAGATTGAGCAGGTTGAGGATCTTCAGGATCAACAAGTGCCAAGACACTTGCAGGGTCAGCAGATTGAGGCTCTTCACAAACAGCAGGTGCCAAGACACTTGCACTTGCAGGTTCAGGGGCCACCGCATTTGCAAGTTCAGCAGGCAAGGATCCATCTGGCAACTGCATTTCCTCATCCCCAAGCTCGCTTTCCTCAACTTCTGAGTCTTGAACTTGTGCAGGCACTTGTGCATTTCTTGACTTGCCTTTTCCTTTGCCATGACCTTGCCCTCTGCCTCGTCTTTGGCCTCTTCCTCTGCCACGTCCCTTCCCTTTGGCTTTGGCAAAAGCTTTGGCAACTGCTTTTTTCTTTTTTGCTGCTTCTTTTTCCTGAACAATGATGACATGCAACCAGAAAAGCAAGATGAGGAGACAAACGCAAACACACACACACACTGATCAAAAAACAAAGCACACAAGTGAATAAGCTTGTACCACAACAAGTGTCAGCCAGATCCTGCTTGGCTTTCTCTTGCAGCTCATGCCACTTCCTCTTCAACATCGACTTGGGACAAATGCTCTTCTTGATGTCCTTGAAGTCATCCAATTCATCCTTGTCCAAGCCATCAAGGAAGTGCTGCGCAAGCTCAGGATTTGACACAGCCAGCTTTCGTTTGGACGCATGCTGATCTTCCAAGTCCAAGATGAACTCCCGAAAAGAGCCATCAATCGACTCCGAGACTATGTCACAACAGCGACCAATCAAGTCACGTCGTGGCAATGACTGTGCCTTGTTAATGCCCAGACATTTGCCAATTATGGACAAATGTTCAAATGTCATCTTGGTTGAGGCGCGAAGTGCCGCCATTGGCAATTGTTCAAAGCAGCCCTGAGGTGTCAATGTGATTCCAACACCTTCTTCAAGAAAGACATTTGGCCACACTGCCTGCCACTCATCAGGATTGTATGTGAAGATGAAAGATGCACCAACATCAGCTGATTGGTTCAGCACCCAGACATTGTCACGCAATTCTTTCAAAGGCCAAGTGAAAGTCGCCCATGTTCTATGTCCAAGACATAAGACAGTTCTGTCCTCCACACCATGCCGGAGAAGAAGACCATGAAGACACATGACATTGTTGCGACCATCCTTTGATGTGACAAATTGACAATACTAGAGTGAAGATACTAGAAACCATACCCAGGGTTTAATTTCCAATTAAAGAACAACACATCACAAATTGCATTGTCCAAGACAAGTGTCTTCAACCTGGTACCCTGAATGGCCAAGGTGACAATTGGTAAAGTGGCGGACCCATTGCCATGCTGCATAGGACTTCCCATACTGTTCTTCAGACAATGTCATCCAAGTCTTCTTCTTGAAGATGTTTCCAAAAACCTCTGGGAGCCTGTGGTATTTGGCATGAAATGTCTTCTTGGACGATGCTGAAGCTACTTTCTTTCCCCAGTTCCTGAAAAAGACATCTTTGCTAAGCTTGGCTGGGTGAGACAAATTGCGGCTGCTGAAAATGCGAGAGTTCATGACACATGACTGGATTGTGCCAATTTTCAACTTCTGATTGGGATTGGCTTTTGCTTCTACCCTCACAGATTGGTGAGCATCCTCAACAATCTTGTTGTCTGGCAAGGTCTTGACGACAGCTGCCAAAATGCTCAATGCAATGGGATCACTTGAAATCCAGCCACTTGCCTCAAACAATGAACAAGCCAATCGGACAGGCATTGAAAAAAGGAACTGCAGATCCGACAACAGACACTTGAGCTTGGGTGATTGCTCAGCAAGACAAAGAAGTTTCCAGTCCTGCTTCATCAACCGCATTGTGTCTACACAAATGTCCGGATCTTCTGAGAGCAAACCAGCAAAGCATTCAGGACATGTTCCATATCTTGCCATTGACCACAATCGGTGGGACAAAAGCTCTGCACCATAAGTGAAGACAAGTCTCCCCAATTCATGTTGATGATCATCCCGGCCTTGCACATGTTGATACAGCAGAAGTGTATCCAAAACTTTGGTATCATACATGGACCGACAAATCTCCACCAAGTGGAGATCTTTGTGCCAACTTGCAGACCATGCAATTGTTTGCTTCAGCCCATCATGTGCAGATTGCACTTCTTTCACTTGTTGAGTGTACCAAGTCCAACAGGGCCTCGACATATGTAACAAGACATGTGAAGCCTCATGAATAGCAAAACTCAAACCTGAATACAATAGCTTCAGCCCACCAATCTCAGATTTGGATTCTTTGAATGTGCTGGCATCTGCCCGGTCTGGGTCAAGAGCATCATCACCCAAATACCACTCCATGACACAGCGTGTTGCAAAGAACTCTGACAATTGCTGGCTGGCTTGCTCATGCCAGGCAAACCATCGACCAGGTTTTGGCAAGCCCTTCTTGGCCAAGAATGATGGCAATTCAGAAATTGCACCCCGCAATTGATCATCAGACATTTGTGACCCCCTGAACACTGCAGCCTTCATGTCCAATGCAATGAGCTCCTTGTACTTATGAAAGAATGGACAGTCCTGATTGTCAATGAGTCAAGTCGAAAGCTACTGTTACACAAGGCAAACACACACACATTGAAACCCAAATGCAATCATGCAAAAAAACAAGTAGCAGGTGTTCAGTGTTGTGTTGTTTGTCTCCTGCATGACAAATGTGTTGACAAAGGAATTGAGGGCATCCAACTTCTCATCACCAAATGCACCTGAGCCTTGAGGTTTGTAATTGACACCCCAGGCATATGTAGTTGCAAGAATAGCTTCAGCAAAGCGAGTGTCACACATGTTCGACAGCTTGAGGTCACGAATGACCCGGTGGATTTTGTCACAGTGGCAGTGGACCATCATCTCAAGGTGTTGAAGGTAGGCCATGGCAGCCTCAGGCATCAGCAACAAACATCATTCCCATGCAATGCTCATTACAAAACAAAAATAGATCAGACATTCAAAGAACTTTAGGCCAATGCAACAAAAATACTATATAGTGCTTCAAAAATACTGGTGCTTCAATCCCAGGCACAGCACCAATACCTCCTTGATCAATGCAAACAGACAAAATGGGAGTGGTCCCAGCTTCACTGAAATCAGCTATGACAGATTCATTGGTCTCCTCATTCTTGATGACAATGCTGCCCCTGCTCTGAAACCTCTTTTGATTTGGCCCTGGAGGCGACAAGTGCATTGCTTCAGGAGGAAAATAAGATGCCAAATTGTGTCTTCCTTGTGTGACTTCAGACACTTGGTTGCTCAGGGCAACAAGAAACCTGTATGCAGCCAAACGTTCAATTTTGCGAGTTGCAGCCAAAGCTTGCACATCCTCTTCCAAATCAAAGTCCAAAGCCGACACACGCTTTGATCTCACAACAATCTGACATGGAGCTAAGCCACACACATCCTTCTCGTGGTTGTAGACAATTGTCGCCAAAGTATCTTTTGAAGAATGTGTCGAGGCATCTGTCACAAAACACAAGTGCGGCAGCTGCAGGAAGACAAGTTTGTTTTGCACAAAGTACAGGTCCAAGACTTTTTTTGACCAAAAGAAGACAGATGATTGTGAGGCACCAGCTGATTTTTCTTTCTTCCGAAGACGAGCAACAGATTGCAGGCTGGTATTTGACTCTCTGGCTTCTTCCACCATTTCCCAGATCTGCTGTGGGGAGACATAAGTTGATTTTGATCTTCCCCGCAAACCAGGATTCTCAGCAGTGTGCCTGTCAAGGGCACATGATAAAGACAGGTTGCCAATAAAGAATGAACCAACTTTCTCTTGGTCTTAATGTGTTACAATTTTCAACACCAAATTAGTACAAACCCTTGCTGTCCTGAAGACACGCGCCAAAGGAGCTTCTGAAGCCATCTCCAGTGAAAGCAAATGTCTATCAAGAAGATCAGCCAAAAGTGACAAAAGTGAATCTTGCAAGTGACGCATCAGGGTGTAAGCTGCTTCCTGCATGGTCTTCTTCCTCTTGCTGCGGCGAAATCGATGCAGCAGAGTCAGAAAGATGATCATGTCAGGAAATGACACTTGGGCCTCCCAGCCAGCAGACAAAAACCCATCAGCATGCATCTCATTCCAACATTGCTTCCATGCAGTGAGCATGCCCCTGTGAAATGACACCAGCAAGATTTCCAAAGACACTTGTCCATCAGGGTCAATCACAAGAGGGCAAGAAACACCAGGAATTACCCGATTCTGCTGGGGACAACTGCTCAACAATGGCAACACCAAGAAGACCATGCTCTTCAAGGTATCAACGACAAACTGACATTTGTCGTGTCCCTGACATGTGTCTGCAAGGTCCACCAGAAATGAAAGTAGTGCCACAGTTGTGATAAGGTTCCTCCACAGCACTGATGGCCTGCAAGCAAAGGCAATCCAGAACCATCACATGGCATCCCATGGTATAAAACTAAAACAAAACAGTAATTTGAAACCACTATGAAATAGGCCAAAAAAAAGTTGATGATCACTGGCCTTGGTGTTGGACCTCTCAAGGACAGAACATGCACAACATTGTCGCCAAACCTTTTCTGTAGCTGGTTCCTGACATTTGCATAGAAGTGAAAGGATTTCAGTTTGCTCCCTGTGGAAGTCCGGTGCCAATCGTAGACATAGGCAAGGTCCCAATGGATGTGCTGACCATTTGGACTGACAAATCCTGTTTTACATGGCAGCTCGTTGATGTGGTTGAAAGCAACACATTGGGCATCATCTTGCAACCCCGCCATAATCTCACAAAATTGTTTAACACTTTCCTTGTTCCACAACAGCTGCTGAAACATGCAATGTAATCACAATGATGCCATGTGAGTGGGAAATATGCAAATGCTAAAGACACATCAACTGGAATCTCACAGGCAAATGCATGATTCATACTAAGTCCTTGACAAGTCCACCTTGTTGTGATGCATAGACCTGGGGGAGCAGCAGCAACAGTTTGTGCAGAATTGGAGGATCATCAAATGATGTATAAAAAGTGACATCTGCAAATTCCTCAAATGGCATGCAAACACACAAACACACATTTTGTCAGCACACACATATGTCAAATCATCCATTTGTCAATGGCCATCTCACTTGGTCTGTTTTGAGGCACTAGTGTCACTCCCAAATGAGCTCAGGATTTGAACCATCAAAGGCAAGGATCATCTATACCAACACAATTCAGTAATAATACATTGCAAGAAACATTTTTTCTTTTTGACAACAGAAGCAACAATATTTCAAATCCTCATGCATCCCCTTGGACTCTAGCAAAAAACAGACAGTCAGTGAGATTTAATTTCCAAAAGAAGCAACGACAAATGAATTGAGGATGTCTTAGGTTGTCTTCTGTGAAGGCAAATTTCCAAAATCAAAAGCAGCACAATTGCCAAGGCAAGTGTCAAAACTCAAGCATGACAATTGCCAAGACAAGTGTCAAAACTCAAGCATGACTTAATTGCCATGACAAGTGCAAAGATTCAAGCATGACACTTGTGGTCATCCGAAGAGTGCCAGCATCTCCGCTTCTTGTGCCTGCTCTGACATCTGCTCGTCATGTGCCGACACATGCTGCTCCTGCATCTGCCGAATCAAACGATCACAACGATTCGGACAGTCGCCAACTTGTGGCTGGGGGACAGCTGTGCGATACCAGTCAGACAGGCACTCTGAGTGGAAGACATGTCCACATTCCAGAGCCTCGACCTGCTCCTCCCCATGTAGCTGCAGGCAAATGCCACAGGTCAGGTGATCCTTATTGGGCAAATGCTCCGGCTCTGCTTCCTCAGGGTCTGCTTCCTCAGGGTTTGCTTCCTCAGGCAGTGGCATAGGCAGCTTCTCATCATCAGACCACAGCTGCGAGGGGCTCCAATCCTCATCTCCCGACAATTGCTCCCCATCATTGCTGGCAGGTGCAGGTGATGGCGGCTTTGCCTTTGACTTGGCACTTGTGCCAACCAAAGTCAGAGGGGCAGGTGAGGCTGGTGCCATGCTGGGCGCAGGTGTGCGAGGCACAGGTGTGGCTGGTGTCGGTGTCCGAGTCCCACTTGACAATGTGCCACTCCGAGAAGGTGTTGCAGGTGCTTTGGCTGCTGGGGCAACTGGAGCTGATCGAGCAATTGCTGGGACAATTGCAGCTGCCATAGCAGTTGCTGGGACAATTGCAGCTGCTGGAGCTGATGGGACATCAGCTTCTGGGCCAGGAGGCGCTGGGACAATGGCAGCTGCTGGAGCAGCTGAAGCTGGGACACGTGCAGCTGCTGGAGCTGGTGGGACACTTGCAGCTGCTGGAGCTGGTGGGACACTTGCAGCTTTTGGTGCAGGTGCCACTGGCAATGGTGGAGGATGCACAGGGGTGTCCCGAGGCCGCTCAGCCGGCCAACCAAAGGCATGAGTGAGATCAGAGTTTCTGCCAGCGCGTCGAGAGGCCCTCTTGCCCTTGACATCCATCCATGAAGGATCCTGAAAGCAAAATGAAACACTGGCAACAACAACAACAACAACAACAACAACCACAAAAACAAAAACAACAGCAACAACAACAACAACAAGCATGGAAAACATTCCAACTATGACAAGTGTCCCATCCCAAAGCAGCTGCCTGGTTCAAAACACTTGCATCTTCTGGTGACAAGGGCAGCTTGTTGACAATTGAGTCACTTGTTCCAGCTCCAGACACTGCTTCCATGCGTTTGGCAGCACGGTCAAATGCACAGAAGAGGTCCGTGTATGTGGACACTCCTGAGTTGCAAACTTGTTGTGGAACAATTTAGGGTTCCAAGTGAACATATGTGTCATGCCAGCCTTACAACAACAACAACAACAACAACCACAACAACAACAACAACAACAACAACAACAAGAACAAAACCCAACACCACAACCACTATATATCACAAACACAAGTGCTCTCAATCAATCCTAGAATCGCAAGTCTGTGATGCGACAACTGGGCTTCAGCCGCGTGAGCATGTAAAGGACTGCCAGAAGACCTTCGCTCGACAGGCTATGTGTGACAGTTGCGTCAAGGTCCTTGCGAATCCACTCCAAGCCCTCAGACAGCCTCTGGCGAGGCACTGTCTTGACAAATGTCACCGACCTGGAAATCCTGTCAGCGCCTGGCACATTCTCCATGCCAGGCTCTGGACGGGCCCTCCTTTCAGAGGCAGGTGCTGTGACAGATGCCGATGGATCTTCTGCCTCCTCTTCCGACTCGGGCAGATGCTGAGGCATTTGCTGAGTTGGATGTGGCATCATGCCCCACATTTGCTGAGGCATCATCTGCGGCATCATGAAGGGCATTTGCTGAGCCAATCGCTGCCTCTTGTTGCTGCTTGAACTTGGCACTGACAGAATAGCTGGCATTGCAAAGATGAGTCGAGTGACAGGCGCCGAAAAACAAAATGATTGATGCTGACAAATTGCTACAACGCATGAATTTGCACTTCACCAGTACAACATGTCCACACATGCAAGGCAAACTTGTAGCAAGATACATGTACCACATTTTTTGGACAAACTCCGAGATTCTGACAACTGCCCTGCTGCAAGTATGCTGCAACTGCTGGTCACTCTACCTCAACCATGTGACACATGTTGGATTAGATGCTGCAAATGTACCGCAAACTACTCTGTGACACTTGGATCAGATGGTGCAAAGGTACCGCAACTGGCACCCAGCCTACTCTGTGACACTTGGATCAGATGGTGCAAAGGTACCGCAACTGGCACCCACCCCTTTGTGACACATGTTGGATCAGATGCTGCAAATGTACTGCAAACAGGTGATAACCTCACATCCAAAGTGACTTTTTGAGATTTTTCTTGCAATAAAAGTGACTTTTTGAGATTTTTCTCACTGGGTCCCTTTATGTAATTTATGTAGAGCATGACATTTTGAGATTTTTCTTGCAATAAAAGTGACTTTTTGAGATTTTTTCACTGGGGTTCCTGTGCCAAATATACTGCAAACAGGTGATAACCTCACATCCAAAGTGACTTTTTGAGATTTTTCTTGCAATAAAAGTGACTTTTTGAGATTTTTTCAGTGGCTCCATTTCACTTTTGAGTTTTTAATGTATATATTTATCTGTGTTTTTACATATCCATCTCATGTTTCATAGTGAAAATTTTGGATTTAGTACAATGACATTAGCACAGAGAAATGTTTGAATTTTGTTTTTGATGTTTTCCAATCGCATTTTTCACTGACTCACTCATGTTGCCTTTCAACAATCATAAATGCCAGGTGCCTAGTTTGGCAAGCTTGGTGCCTGAGGTCAACACAGATGTCAGCCAGAAGTCCTGCCCAAGTTGATAACATTCGTGTGTGTGAGTGTGTGGGTGTTGGTTTTGGATTTGTATGCTTCAATCAATGCAAACAGTTTCAACACACAGCAAAACTCCATGATGCAATCATCAGCTATTATATTGTCAATTGATTGAAAGCTTGTTGCACTTATCAGCCACATGCCACCACAAACAAATTGTTTGACATATGATGATAGTTGTACTCAACTTAACACATTGTCAGCACTTGTCAGCACTTGCCACTTGGACAATGTTTTCTCACCTTAGCAATTGTCACACTTGTCAATGCTTGTAATTGTCAACAGACAACTGCCACTTAAGTAAAGAAACTTGACATTTGTCTGCACTTGCCGCTTCAGACAAATGCCAGACATGTGAAGATCACAACATGCACAAATTGCAAAACTTGTCAGCACTTGCCACTTCGGACAAATGCCAGACATGTGTAGATCAAAAGGTGAGTCAATGATCTCCCAAGACTGAACCAATTGCCAGACATATCAGCACTTGCCACTTCAGACAAATGCCAGACATGTGTAGATCAAAAGGTGAGTGAATAATCTCCCAGGACTGAACCAATTGCCAGACATATCAGCACTTGCCACTTCAGACAAATGCCAGACATGTGTTCCAAAGGCAAATGGGATATCATTCAAGATCATCATCCAGCTGGTCAGGTTCTGAAGGAGGGCCTCGGGCATGTGGGACAGGTGCAGCTGCAGCAGGTTGAGGCTCTTGGTCAGGCTCAGCCAAACGAGGCCTGACATTGCGAGCAGGAGGATTCACCTCATCTTCGATCTCCTCTACAACCTCCGATGCCCAACGCGTCACATGGTGGACAAACTCCTTCAGAAATCTGACATTTGTCCGACATTTGGCCAAGGATTTCTGGACTTCAAGACCAAACCACTTGATGTGGGCCAGACGCTGGACCTCTGCTTCCCTTTCTTGGGCAGGTGCTCTGGACACAAGCTGGACAAATGCAGCTTTCCCCTCAAAGAGGTCAGCTGCTTGGGCAATCATCTGGGACGAAGCCCTGACAATTGTGTCCGGGGTTGCCTGCCCAATCCCTGACACAAGCTCGGCAGTATGCTGCAGCTCATATGCCCCACACAGAGGCAATATGACTCGCTGGCAGTGCTCGTAGACCTGCCGAACCAGACGCATGTTTGTCAAGATAGGACAGTCTGCTGGCAAATGCCGATGATTTGGGTAGAAGTGCAGACATCCCAGGCTCAAGACAAATGCGACAAAGTGCATCACAACCATACGGCCAGCAGACTCGTAAATGAGCGTGGCAGCTGCCTGCTCACGAATCATGTTCAGCAAAGGGAACATGGCTGGTGCTGACAATGGCAGGGCACAAGGGCAGAAGCAAGGGAGGCAATCAGACACTAACAGTCAATTGAACCACAAAAAATCAAACAGTCAAAGGCAAGATGTTCACACTGGAAACAATGTTTTATTGAGTCAGGCATGAATTAAATGACCAGAAGCTTTCAATGTTCAACAATCAATCCATCCTGTGGGTGTGTGTAGAGTTTATACTTAGAGTCCTGTCCACTGCAGCACACCAAGAAGACATATGAAGTGGGCAGGCCTCAACAACAGCTGCAACAACAAAACACCAAACTTGCAGGTGCCTATGCCAAAAAAGTAGTAGAACACTAGAAGGGACATATTGACGTGTTGCAAACACACTGCACTACATTTCAAATCTCTATAAAGAGTGCCAACATTGCCTCATGACTGAGTGCCAAACAACAGATGTACATGTGTGTCAGTCAAGGACTTGGCCTGACATGTAATGATGTTGGCATCACATCACACATGCACACATGGACATCACATCACACCAAACTTGTGTTCAACATTGAGCATTAGACTGACATAGGTCATAGGTGGGTGACTGCATGTGCCTCAGAGAAGTGACCAAGAATACCACTTGTTGAAAAACAGATGTTCCAAACCCACCTCAACTGAAAGAAACACACAGCAAAACAACAGGCCTATTCAACCTGAAGTCAGGACTCAGCTCCACTGGTTGAGCACCTGAGGCCACACATGGTTTATTGGACAAAGTATGATTTCATGTCAATGAATGTTGCACCTTGCATGCAGACATGACAAAGACATTCGATACATGAACTTCTGTTGGCTTGCAATGGGCAACCTTTTCAGAACCAATTGTTTTTCCACATGTTGGAAGACAATCGCATTTTCTGGATGAAATATGTCAAAAGTGTCACGACATATGCTCAAGCATCCCATACATAAACTCAAAGAAGAAAGCCAACAATGCAATCCTGGATTTGCATATATGTCTTCATCTTACATTTTGTCTTAGCTTGGAAGAAAGAACATCAATATACTTTAGCAGTAACACATAAAACAGAAATGCAGGACACTTGACACATGTGAGGACATAGCTAGATCATCAAAAGAGCGATTGCAAGCTAATTAGATTGCAAGACGCTTGTAGACAAATACCACTGCAAAAGACGCTTGTAGACAGTGTCACTTCGTGAGACAATTGTCAAATCCACTGGCCAGTTTGGAATCAAAACAAAACAAACACAATCAGTATAAACAGTATAAACCTTGACACATATCATATCATATATCATCTTGGCCAGTGAACATTGACACATGTCTGCAAAAAATGTGACACTTGTGACACTTGCCTGGCTAAATCCACTCAAAGTTGCGTCGCCACTTGTCCTGCCAGACTTCTTCAGCCTCGTCAAATGCACTGCCTCAGTGCACAGGATGAGTTCAAAAAGACAGAAACCAGTATAAGAGCACACTCTAGACATCATGACAAGTGCTTCTCAAGTCCTAGTTTTTTGCAGTCCAGCTGCGCACACAGTTGCTGAAGTAGCGGTCATTTGCCTGGTCATCCATGTTTCGATAGAGCATCCGAAACCTGGGTTGACACTTGAGATAACATTTCTGCAGGGGCATCAAGCAATTCCAACTATAGTACCCATGCATGAAGCTTTGAATTTGAATGTTGTCAGACAAGACACAAGATTTTGACCATGCGGCTTCGGCCGTAAGGGCCAAAGCACATAAGACGCCAGTATTCACGTTGTGTGGCAGGCAATATGCGACAATCGTGAAGAATCTCGACCCTTAGTCCAAGACACATGCAACCCAAACATTGATTCATCATATGCAGCAATCACAACATCCAAACTATTTCTGGCAAGGCACATCACTGGGTCTTCCCAGTCAAACTGGGGAGACTGGTCATCGTGGTGGACAATTAAGTGCCGACCTTCCAGTCGAGCACGTGAAAGCCATCTGTCAGCTGTGACATCTGCTCGAGGGGCAGTTGTGCCTGGTTCAAGTGGCACATCTGGGCCAGCTGGTTCGGGAGCTGGTTCGGCAGATGATGAGGCAGCTGCTGGGGCTGCTGGTGCAGCGACTGGGGCTGCTGGTGCAGCTGGTGGGGCTGCTGGTTCAGCTGCTGGGGCTGCTGGTGCAGCTGCTGGGGCTGCTGGTGCAGCTGCTGGGGCTGCTGGTGTGGCAGGTGGTGGGGCAGGTGCCTTTGAAGTTGGGCTGACAAAGGTGTCTGAGCCATGTGGGGCAGATGGGGCAGATGGATCAGAGTCACTGGCCAATCCTGGTGGAGGATGGTCTGGTGGGACAGGCTCTAATTGTTTGTTCTGCCTGGGCTGCTTCCGCACTGGCTCCACGACACTTGTGTCCTCTGATGCCTCACTGCGCAGGAACCGCCATGGTGGCGCAACTGGTGGTCTCCTGACAGGTGGCCTTGCTTTCGCAGGAAGCCCTGTCGCTGTCGCTGGAGGACCTGGGGGTGGCAAATCTGGCATATCCTGGTCCGGGACAGTTGCATCACCACCGACAGTTGCATTACCACCGACAGTTGCCTCACCACCAGCACTTGCATCACCATCGACACTTGCATCACCACCCTGGACAACAGTAGAAGTGGCAGGTGCTAATGACAAACCTTCAAAGAGAGCCACAAAGTCTGTCATCATAGACCCCTCTGGCAAGTGCACTTGATGTGCCAAGCCAGGTCCACCACCCAAGGCCTGCTCATCCACAGTGATGACAGCTGCGACATCTGGCACTGGCACTGCTGGAGTAGGCTCAGGCGCAGCCTGCAAACAAAACCCCATCAGCAAAACCATGCAATAAATGAAGCTTGCAAATCCAAGCACAGGCAAAACAAAGAATACAATGTTCATCCCACCTGTGGTGGGGCATTTGGATCTCTCAGACGTCCTTCGGCAATAGCAAGGTCCAGCACTGGTGACAAATGCTTGAACCTTGGTTCAAGACAGACCACAATTTATGAGGCAAGCAGCCACATAATTAGATACATACTTAGATTCAAATCAAAAAACAACATGTCTAATAAGCCAAGAAGCCAATGGTCGCCTTTGGCTTTGACAAATGCAGTGAAGGTCCTCTGTAGGACCCTTTGCATTACAGCCATGGACATTTGACCCTCGCTTTCATCCGTCCACCGCCGACAAATGTCTTGCATGGTGACCTCCCAAGTGTAGGTCTCTTCCTCCATGGCACTTGCGACATCAAACCAGCCCCAGGCCATGCGAGCATCGCAGATCCAGTCTCTGCTGAGGCTCTGCATGAGGCAGATGACATCGCAGCCAACTGCCTAAAAACAAGGCAATGAAAAATGAATGAGATGACAATCTCTTAACCTGTCCTGACATGACAGTGCAGCAAAGGGGCTGACAAGACAGATTGGAGGACACATGCAGTGGCAATTGTGCGATGATACCCAGCAGAACAAGAGATCCTGGCCATAAAATTCAGACGATGATGTGTGAGGATTGGCATGGCAAATGTCAAACTTTGATCTCATGTTTGTGACAATTGTGCTGTGGCAGTCCTGACAAATGTCGCTGGATGAGCCAAGATCTTGTCAATGACATTTGCAAACTCAGGATGATCAAAGACCTGCATTACATCACAAGTGCAGATCTACAAGTGTATGCCATTGTGTTTGGATGCTCACTAGCTGCGCCTGCTCCTGGATGCTGGGGGACAAGCCAGAGAAGCGGGCATTGTGGAAGCCCTTTCCACCACCCTTGGACTTCCTTGGCCAAATTCAAACTCAAACAAACACATGCCATAGATAAACATTTGACACAATAGATCAAACTCAACTTGCCATACATCAAACTCAACTTGTAGATGTGACAAATACACACAGCCATCAGAAATGCTGTCAAGGATCGACACAAGCATGAGCTCCTCAAGCCGCCACCAGGGCAATGACACTTGTGGCTCTGCAACCAGTTTTGCAAGCTCACCACAGTTGTCAATTGAAGGCAGTTGCGGGCACATGAAGAACTGCCAGAATCAGAAGACAAGCAAGGGAAATCACTTGATGAACAAACACTCAACAACTTGAAAATGAACAACTGAAACATGCAAGGCCATAGCACATTCAACACACAGTTTCCTGCCTTTTCACGGTTCTGCCACCTGGGGCCTGTGCCAAAGCACGCCACAATGATCTTCCTGCCCCACTGCACAATGCCCTTGGAGGTCGACACATGCCCACGTGGATCACCAGGCAATTGCGACAGGTCCCCATGCTTGCCATAGTAAAGACACACCTCAGATGTTCCAAGCACAGAACATCAAACCAATCAAAAGAAAATCACAAAAGTACACCTGATGTCATGTTGAAAAATTACCTTCAAAAAGAAAAACACATGCAACTCACATCATGAGGCTTGAAAACACATCCACTTTGCACATTCAACCACAACTGATTGCCAAGAAACGGTTCGGAGGTCAGTCAGACCTAGTCCATCCGAACGAATGCTCCTTGTCTTTGAAGCCGATGGCATTTTGCAGCCTCAATATCTTCTTACAAAGGATGTTGGCTTTGAGAACTGAAATTCAAACTGACATTGAAAAAAGACATCAACAAGATCAACAAAACCCAAGCAAGGTACCTTTGAATCTGCGGCCAAGCAGTTTTCAAGGCAAATGCAGTAGGCTTGAAGATGCCACCCTGTGAGATCTTCTCCCGGATCTCTCGGGCCGATCCAGGCTCAGACAATTGCAGCAAGTAGATAGCCTTAAGACACATGGCGCAAGACCAAAAACAATGAATAAAAGACAGGCAGCAAGCAGTGAGCAATACAATAACAACACAACACAAGAAGAAAGCCAAGTCACTTGCTGAGCCTTCCTTAGTGTCATGATACTAGCTGCTGGTGCCAACAGTCTGTGTTTCCAAACAAAGCAGCTCAAAACAAATAAATTGAAACAACACAGCATCTTATTGCACTTGCAAGTGAGCTTCCTCTCGCCCAGAAGGTTGCCCTCCTCTTGAGGACAGAAGGGAGGACACTGGAAATGATCGAGAGCTACGCTATTGTCAGCCTCTGAAGGCCGATGACCAGGGCCGGCTCTCGGGAAAGCCATGCAATTAGGACAATTGCAAGTTGACAATTGCTGAGGTCGTGAGATATTAGTAATTGACAATTGCTGATGTCAGATGTGTAGCAATTTTTGATTTGATTGATTTAATTGATGTGACTGATTAAATAGACATGGACTCATCCATTCAATCACATGAAATGACATCAAAATGAACGAGCCTCAAGCAGCTACAGATAATATGCATCAATTGTTTGCAAACATGAAGCCAAAATTGATCAACAACACAGAGTGAACTTGGTCATACTTCAGAAGGCAATTGTCTTGAGTTCTGCACTAGTTGATGCTTGTACACAGAGATGGCATGGCACACCTGAGCTGGCCAACTCCACAAAGCATGAGAAGATTGTCTTGCCACAAACCATTTGACACCTGCAAAGACACATGGATGTGTAACCTGCAGACATGTACAGTTGTGACACTTGTACCTACTTGTAACCTTCAAGCATGGACAGTTGTTTTGACACATGTTACAAGTGACTTACACACATACCTGGGCATTGGACAGTTGTGACAAAGAAGCCTCAATGTCAACAGGAGATTAGGAAACAGATGCGATATATAGCGACAACGTATCAACATCAAAGCAGCATAATGCTTGGACACTGCTTGGACAACTGTAGGCTAAGGCTTCACAACTGGGCCTGTGGCATTGGAATGGCATGGACAAACCTGCCCAAGGTAACCAAAGACAACACACACACACACACAACCACATGTGATTGAAAAGCAGTCAGAACCCTCATTGACACTTGTATGCAAATTGCATGCATCAGTCAAGTGGATTTATATATATATATATTTTTTTTTTTGGGGGGGGGTAATCAAACAAATACACTTGTAAACTCAAAAACCAGCAAACACAGCAAATGTCAACGCCCCAAAGGGCTATTACTGCAAAAGTGACCACAAACCAAGATACCTTTTCCCTGCAGATTCGGATGCTGAAATTGTCTGACAGTTGCGCCTAAACATACATGCCATGACAGATGCATGACAACAGCACAGGACAGACTAAAGTGCAATTTGAATTTGGATGCTGAAATTGTTTGACAATTGTGCCTCAACATGCCATGACCAATGCATGACAACAGCACAGGACAGACTAAAGTGCAAAAAGTGCAACTTGAATTTGAAGACACATGTAGTGGGCAGTACCAACCACATGGCAGCTAGACTCAGCTAGACTCAGACCACAATCCAACCATCATTATCAGCAAATGTCTCCTCAAATGTTGGCTGGGTGTCAGGCACAGTGTCAGGGACATCAACTGTGTCAGCTGTGTCAGGATGGTGCGACGCTGCATTTGGATCAGGGCCTGTCAAACCAGGATGTGACACATGCTCAACAACAAAGGCATCTTGCCTCCGATACTTCGAGACATGTGATGGGCCATCATTTGAATCGGGCTGGACACTTGCTGCAGGATGGACACTTGCTGCAGCACTTGGACTCTCCACCACCTTCCGTTTGTTGTGCAACAACTCACCATGACAATGCACCCGTTTCCCTGGACCATTGAGGTACAGGTCAAAGCTGTAGACACCATCCTCAGATGTATTTGACAAATGAATTCAGTCCTCTCCATCCTCTACAATGTTAACAAGGGATGAACACAGGGGAAAGAACCTGGCATTTGATCTTAGTATGACAAATGATCACAGCACAACTCAGGTAATAGCTGACAGAAGTTTTTTTAACATGTATAGGCTTCAGTCAAGTTACACTGCTGACATTTGTAGAATTCTTGACATCAATGTTGTAGGATCCATTGTGCCACTTCAGACAATCGACAATGGATGATGTCCTGACACGTTCCCTGCCAGCAGGATCAGGAGTGTCCCCCTTCAACTTGTCAATCAAGTCAACACTGCCATTGATGTAGTGTTTCGGGTAGCAAGTTGGCATCTTGACAAATCAAACACAAAAAGGCAGGACAGAAGCACGTGAATTTAGTCCTGAGCCAAAACACTTTGTATGATTGCAAAGTTATGATAAGCAGCTCAAGACAAGATGTTGGTTTCAAGCAATGGCCACACAAACAAACAAAACTATAATGTACAAACTGTACATGTGCATATGAATAAATTGATCTTGACAAGTGTCAGACTGATGAAACAACTGTCAGCTCTGATTTCAAGAACTTGTGCCTCGAAGACAATGTTGCACCTGGCATGCCATGACTCAAGAAACAAAGCATAGATGATCAAAGCTCAATCACTGCCACTAGGATTCTGAAGCCTTCATCGTTTTGACACAAGTGGCGTGTGCATCTTTGAATCCTGTAACTCACTGCTGTGACACTTGAAGACACATGTCATCATCACTCAAGACAAGTGTCATCTCAAACAAGTGTCAGCAGTACAAAAGCAAAAACACAAATGTCAAGTCAATCGCAGAGACCCAGCAGAAAGCCACACACCAAAACTACCAGACCTCCTGAACACAAAACCTAGAATAATAATATGGATCATATTTGTTTGGCACAATGGAGAAAGTGTGACAATGAAACATTTGTCAAATCAGAAATTTGAATCATATCAATGACAAAAGGTCTGACACATGTGAAGCTATCCATTCAGACATTTGCAGGCACTGAGACAATTGTGGTCTCAATCCTGCGTCTGACCTGGGGCAGATGCTTCAGACATTTGCTGACGCTCTTGGTCCCTGTTCCGGATATCACAGTTGTCCAGGGCACTTGCAGAGGCAAACTCCTGCATGTCAGCAGGCTGCAAAAAGAGACCTTGATGTTCAAGTCTCAGTTCACATGCTTGGCTCCGCTGGCGACTGGCAACACCTGAGACAGCCAGTTGTATCAAACAAACAAAAAACAACTCTGAAAGAAATGTATGCCATGTGTCATTGACATGTCACTGAAAACAATCCAATTACAAAGACAAGGCACGGTTGAGGACAAATGGACCCACGCCAGTTTCAAAAGACAACTGAGCGGCATAGATTCTGCCATTGTATGGCACAAGGACATGTTGGCCTGGCATCTGCCTCCCAAGCCGACGTGCCACATCTTGAGCTCGCTCACGTCTGTCAATTGTTGACACTTGCTGCTCATTCACCCAATCCATCGCCATGCCCACCAAGACACGTTGTGCTGCCCTTGCCATGTGAAGCATTGACAAAAAAAGGACATCCAGAATGAATAAAATGGGGGCCAGCCAACTTGAATCCTTTCCATCAAAAGTCTGTATTGAACCTCAATGTCATTTGACTAGTCCATGACACATGCACCAACACACTTCCAAGGAACTGGAGACAAGTGTGACGATCAGCAGCTTCGTGATGAACTCTGAAGCATCCAGGTTTATAGTGCCTTCATTCAGAATTCATTCTGCAAAGATTGGAGAAATGGAAGTGGAATCTGAGCAATTACAGCAATCAATGGGCCTCTTTGTAGATTCACGGACAGTGCCCAACTCCACAGACATCTGACAGGCATGAAGCATTGACCTAGGCAGCTCCAACAATAGTCATTTGTCAAACAGATGATTTTAAATGTGTCAAGTGAAAATGGCAGTAAAATTGGCAAGTAAAATTGCTGTAAATCAAGTTGGCACATCTGTCAAATTCAAACAAGGAACTCTTTGATGACATCAGCTCCTGTTTCAACACTGGAAGGTTGCCGGATTCGATCCAACTGACGCATGACAAATGCATCATCTCCCATGGCTGCAATATATTCAAGCACAAGCTGAGTGTTGATTTTCGCCATTGCCAAAGTCAAATGACAAATGCCAAGCAATTTGCTGGATGATGGGCAGTCAGAAGAGGCAGATGACTTTTTTGAGCCATGGCCACATAACATACAACAATTTGAGCTCATGTCAAAGATGTCATTTCTTCAAAACAAAACTGATAAATTGACTGATTTAAAGTCATGACCTGCCCCCCCCTCTCTCAAATCAAACAAGCCAGTAGCACCTCCATGATGCACCAGACCAGGCGGGCAAACCAAGTGGACACATGCATAGACAGATGCATTAGACACATGCAGTAAACTAACAATAATAAATCAGTTTTGGGATAGCATTTGTCTAAACATCATTGATCATCTTTAAAACTCATCATCATCATCATCATCACCATCATGAACATCATCATCATCATCATCATCATCATCAT
>Ga0126336_10000087_pt1 | contig 23688 bp, 14 predicted proteins | sample SidCmetagenome_FD_92530 | JGI IMG/M metagenome (GOLD analysis project Ga0126336, IMG submission 92530) | Coral microbial communities from El Islote,Puerto Morelos, Mexico - Siderastrea C C metagenome | ecosystem: Host-associated > Invertebrates > Cnidaria > Coral | place: El Islote,Puerto... | reverse complement strand
TAAGCAGGAGTTAACCTGGCAGGAGTTAACGTAAGCAGGAGTTAACCTGGCAGGAGTTAACGTAAGCAGGAGTTAACCTGGCAGGAGTTAACGTAAGCAGGAGTTAACCTGGCAGGAGTTAACTCAAGCTGGAGTTAACCTGCTAAAAGTGGCCAAGGCTCCACGGCAGTGGTCGTGAGAATCGTCCATTTCTTCGACTGTTTGCGAACCTTTTTCTCTTGGACTTTTCGACTCTCTCCTCAAGCATCATCTTCGTCAATGCATATTTTTGAGAGATAAACCAATTTAAGGGGAGCTTACAAAATTTACATCTACCGTCCAGAAAGATCCAAGTCACTCCTACATGTACGAGTGGACAGTTTGTTGTGACCTCAGCTTTTGCTGATTTGTAATATATCACTATATTTGAATTAGTTGTTGTACATATTAAGAGTTCATTTTCTTTTGTCAATATTAGTTCTTACTATTTTAATTTGTAAAGCCCTATTGATCTTTTCTTGTAAATAGGGCTCTAGAAATAATAAATTATTATTAAATTATTATTGCTCACGTAGCAAAGATGGCATGTTCGATTCGATATTAGCCAGCTACGTACATAGAATGGTAAATCGATTTTATTATTTAAGTTTTTGATTGATCGTTGTAACCACATAAGATTTTGCACGCTCCCAGGGCTCTCTAACCGTCTGTAGGTAATCACAAATGGCGAGTATGTCTACAGCCAGTCACTGGGTTTACTTAGGTTTATTATTTTCAGAGTGTGTGGATCGTCTTGGAATGCAAAATGGCGACATCAAGGACAACCAGATTACTGCGAGCTCATCACGACCTGCTGATTTGCCACATTACGGACGGCTGAATAACAATAAGTTTTGGTGTGCAGGGAAGAAAAACAAAAACGAGTATTTACAGGTTGATCTTGGTCAGGTAAAAAAAATTAGACCTTTTGCCGATATGGCAGCCATATTGATTTTATCCCCTTAGCATCCCGCAATACTCATTAAAATGTATTTATTCTTTTGTTGTGATAATCCATCATTATCATAATAACGTGAGAACAAATCCAGTATCGTGGGATGCCCATTGGGAAAATCAACATGGGTGCTGTATCGCTGAGAAAAGTCTATTAAAAATCTATTATGGACGGAGAGAAACCAACCAACCAACCAACCTACTGACCAACCAACCAACCAACCGACCAACAAGCAAACAGACAAACAGGGAAACGAAAAACGTAATGTGGGTCGATTTTGATTTACACATGTGAATATTTTTTATCCTAAACGGTAACAACAACGAGGACAACAACAACAACAACGACCACAACAACAACAACAACAACAACAACAACAACAACAACAACGACGACGACAACAACCCCCAAAAGTAAAAGGGCTAAGGTAGACTCATAGTGGCCGAGTGCTTTAGTGAGTAACATTAGTAAGCCGTTGATTTAACATTTACTAATTCTTCTTATTTTCTTATATTCCGTTTTAATATGTCTTTAATTTCAGGTGAAAACCGTGAACAAAATTCTGGTCCAAGGACGTGGAAACTGGTACGACTGGGTGACTGGGTTCCATCTGTACTACAGTGATGATGGTCAGCGGTGGATCGGCTACTCAGAAAGTGGAGACAAAGACCATTCAAACGTACGTTGAACAATGTCTCCTTGGGTGAAACCGGTTTTTTAATCGCTTTTATCAGGAACTGGAACAACAGTCTATCAGCAGTGAATTCTCCTTTTATAAGGTTGCTATTAAGGATTTCTTAATTTTTGTTTACCTTACTGGTACTTAATAATTTCGCAATTTGGCGAGACAGTATTCCGCGGGTTTTGTTTTCGCGATTTCAATAGGCGAGGTCTTTAATTGCGCGATTTTTTTACAATCGCGAAAAACGCGAATTTAAAGACCCGCAAAATTTAGTACCAATAAGGTAAATTTTGAATATTAATGTATAAGACAAAACTTTTTTAGTTCAATCCGTCTGAGTGGACCCACTTTTCTTTACTTATTCAGTTAAGAAACTTATTTGAATAAATGCTTAGTCAAAAAGTGTCAAGAATCTCTTGTAAACGAGCACCTTACTTAGCTACCATCTATATAAAATATACCTTGAAACAGTCGCATGTTGTACTCGGAAGAATCTCTTGTAAGTGTATACAATCTGGGTTAGAAAAATCACTTTGAGATCTAACTAGTTTTAATTATTTTAGTCTGTTTGTTACCTTGGAAAATGCAGCGAGATTCATGAAACTCAGTGCCAGGATTTGTGGGGAGCAAGTGAGTACACCCAAGGAGAAGTTTGTTAGGATCATTATGCGTTTCTGGGGAAACTCCCCACCTACCCCTCCCCTAACCCAACATTTTGCCGAAAGTGATAATAAGTCAATACGTTAGTGTTTCTGTTGGGTTAGGGGAGGGGTAGGTGGGGAGTATCCCAGAAACGCATAATGACCGTTCATTTTGTGTTTTTAAAAATTGACCTTATTCAGATCGTTTTGCTGTTGACTTCATTGCTTCCAAATCTCCACCATCTTGGAATTCTTGTTCTTTGTTTCCCATGAAATTATCGTGAAAAAGGTTAGGCCCTCTACAGAATGCTTGAACTTTGATCTCGGTTAAACCCACATTTAAATTTTTTTACTGTTTAAGGTGTATCTTGGCGGGCCATGAAATGTAATGTTTGTAGTAACTGTGAACTTTTCATTTTCAGAAATATCTGACATTCTTCCAAAGCCTTTATCAGTTATTGTGTGGTTAACATTTTTTTCACTTTTTTTAGCTGCCAAGAACGGAGACAAAGGATGTTATGATAAACTGAATACCGAGGCTGCCGGATATGGTACATGCGACCCAACCACAAATACGTCATGTGCTGCAAGGTACACTGACCAGATTTGAAAAATATACCGTAAACCGTGTAATGTCTTGCGACCTTGGGCTTGTAATGTCGCAATGACTTGCGACCTTGGGCTGACCTTTACACAAAAGGGTAGCTGAAAAAAAAAAAAAAACTCCAGCAGCCACCAGAAAATAGCACTATAAAATTAAACCTCCACTTAAGTTACAGGTGTTTTGTGCACCCGGGTCATGGGGACTTCAAGGTAGCGGTCTAACTTCGTATGGTATAAAAATTCTTCTTAACATCTCTTAAAATATTAGGCAAATCTGTCATTTTTTCTTTAGTGACGTGTTGTGCGGTCAGCTGCAATGCCACGACAGTAGAAGCTCTCCCGTGGTCGGCTATGGATGGACCTACACCAAGATCGATTTGGATAACGGAAAACAGTGCAGGTGTGGCTTAGCTGTGTGTTATCGTAGCGAAATTCGCCTCTAACAAGGCGAACCTGTGTAGCTGCGAATTCCCCCAAAATATAGAGATTGGTACGTTGTCTACGTTGTCCCATACTAATTTAAATTGAAATCAAAATTATAAACATTACCAAACCTGGAGGAACCTTTGACTAAATAAAAGCGAATTACCAACAGCGAAATAGATCATTTCTCTTTGACGTTTAATTTGCCCAAGATTCGGCTTTGCATTCGCGCCTCAAGATTAATAAAAATGCCATGAAAGAAAAATTTAATTAATTACATTGTGTAGAGAAACTAGACTAGCGAACGTATATAGTTAATGTTTCCCAACTTCAGTGTTGTTATTTCATCGCTTAAGTTAACCATTGAAGATTTGGTTGCGAGATGACCGAACTTTTTGAATGAAAAAACCTACTTATCCTTGGAAACGGCTTACAAAATCATATTTCAATTGTTGTCAAAACAGAAGGCCTTTAGCTTTTGCAGAAAACTGCCTCACTGTTCTTGTCGTTCATTCTCAGCGCTGCCACCTTAAAATCTGTAGACGACGCCGGTCTTGGAATGGTCAGGGACGGAACAAAGTGTGGAACAGATAAGGTAAAATGATCAGCATTGATAGTATAAGGCTGGCTACGTGAAATCCTCAAGTTGAATTATTTTAAGGTACATTATATTATGATAATGCAAACAAAATTTGCAGTTAAACCCTACAGTGTGCATGTACATTCAAATGAAAGTAAGTGAGAAGTACCTTTCATACAAGGTGGTAACAACGTTTCGAGTCTGCAGTTGAAGCTGGCGTACCGTGCGATCATTTAAATCAAAGCTATTGAGCAATACATTGGTTATGAAATCTAGTATTCTTTTCCCCCCTTTTTTTGGTCATTTCTAACCTGGGGTCTTTTGAGAGTGGGGGGGGGGGGGTGAGTGTGTTGTGCCGTTGTACCATTAGATCATAGAAGTTTATCTATTATGACTATCCTGATGAAAACAGAACCTAAAGACGAAGAGGTTTGGCAGTTTTCTTTTCCATCCATTTCATTTTATTAATCAAATAAAGAAAAGTTCCTTTCTTACTCAAAGCCCTCTTACAATCTACAGGCCCTTAACAAGTTTTGTTATTATAGTCCTTTTGTTTTAAGTTATTCAGTAGGTCGATAAATTTTTATACTTTTTTTATTACAAACGTCTTCAGATGTGTGTTAATTCCAAGTGTCTGTCGTACGATCAGCTGAACATTGGCAAGTGTCCATTAGTAGACAACGAAGAATGTGCAGGAAGAGGGGTGAGTAATAAAAACAACAATAATAATAATAATAATAATAATAATAATAATGATAATAATGATGATGATGATGATGTTGATAATAATAATGAGGATGATGATGATGATGATGATAATAATGAGGATGATGATGATGATGATGATGATGATACTGAATAATTGTTGACTTCGTACATAGTGTATTTAAACGCCTTATCATGAAAATGTTGCAAGGGCCAACCGGACACAGCATAGGTGCCGGATCTTGCTGCATCTAGTCAGCAAAATACACTGTGATAAACAAATAAACAAAGGAAGGCTGACCGTACAGCTGGGGTTAGATATTTCTTTGATTTCCAATATTTCATCAGGCACGGCCTGACTTCTTCAGGGAATGAATAATGCAAGAAATCCGTTGCAATAAGCAGAAACAGTAGTGTATACGTATAAGGTTACAAGAAAGTACGTTAAAATTTAAAAATAACCGAAAACGAAACATAAGAAGGGTATAAGATATGGAATGAAAAAGATAAGCATACTACTCAAACACAATAGAGGTTATATCAAAGAAAATGGTCATCAAAGTAAATATTACCCCAGCTGTATAGTCAGCCTTCCTTTGTTTATGTTTATTGTAATGTATTTAGTGTTTTACCTACATTTTAGTTTTTAGTCTTTTTATATTTTTAGCATTGTTTTAATGCGCTTTTGATCATATCTGAATGGAAAAGGCGCGTTATAAATTTTAATTATTAATTATTATAAATCAATTAATTAATTAATTAGTAGTTTAAAGGGATAACGCTATGGTAATTGCGACAAAGCTGTACTAAAATTAAAACCTAAACACCTTTCTTTTTTCACGTACAAATTAAATTATGCTCTCAGAACACCAAGAGGACGAACAATCCACTGTTAGTTTTGGCGATTTTTGCTGGACACGAGGGACAACCAAACACACTTATCTGAAGTTACAGAAAAGTAGTAGGGTAACTTAAATGACTTTTGGGTTTCCATTTATGTCACATAGGATGACAAAACTTTTTGGGCTTTGGGTTGCATCTTTTGAAATTAAATATTCTCACGGAGGACAAGTTTCTGTCTTCTTCGTATTAAACAAAGTTGATTTCCTCTGACCAAACTTTCACTTCCTTTCTGGGTTTTAAAGCAACAATGGTTACCATGCATTGATAGTAACGACAGCGTAAAGCTAACATATTATACGGCGTCATTCGGGGGTCTCGAGACGGGTGCAACTATTCTTTCATAAAATTTTTGCTCTTTTCTTAAAGGAGGTTAAACTATATATTTTGTTATTTGTGTTAATTTGTGGTGTAGGTTTGTACCAAAAGTCAGCATTGTCACTGTGAAGGTGGTTTTGATCCAAAAGATGGTTGTGCCTCTGGTAAGACGCATACTTAACACATTTATTAAATTATGAAATAATTAACAATTATTCCAAGAAATCAGAACTCATAACCAAAGAGGCTTGGAGAACCGAGTTGACTGGGTACTCCTCGCGAAAACTTGTTCCGGGGTGTGCGGCACACTCCTTGAAACCCTTACCCTACTTCAGACCAAAATATGTTATTTGTTTTGTGCGTTTTACACAATTTTAAAGTGTTTTCAAGGTCGGCAAACCTCTCCGATCAAGGATTGCTGAAGACTGTATGAGACATATACAACGACGGCAATCTTGCAATCTTACCCTTTTTTGGACAAGTTCAGCCCCTGTTTAGGACACACTCATATAAAATTATATACCCTGATCAGGACAGAGAGGCCAAAAACCATACCCTGTCCTACAGCACATCCTCGTATAGGCCGCATAAGAAAGTACCCCACCGCGGGATGTAACCAGGCCTAAGTCTGAAGTACAAGCACCACTAGTTTCTTTATAACCTGCGATCAGGCTCTATTTTCGTTTCACTCGGTGAAACATTCAGGCAGGAAGGGTGAAACGAAAAATAGAGCCTGATACAACTTTTCTACGGAACGTCTATCGCCCACTTTTTTGATTGATTGACATTCAAGAAAACAGCCAATCAAAATTTTTTTTTGCTTGCACGATCCTCGGTATGCAAATTTCCCATAACGGCAATTCGCAAAAAGTCACGCAAATGTCGGCAAAAATAAGAAAATCATAGGCTACTATATCTTCTAGGCGCTAGCCTAGCGAGTCCCTCTTCTGTTCGTTTTGTTTCGTAAAACGCGGAAACAACAACTACTCTGTTTATGTTTTCAATATTAGCTGAAAGCCTTCAAAAGAAAATTTCGAGACGCCATGCGATAAAACGGGATACATACTTTACTGTTGCTGTACTTCTCTACTCCAAGTGAGAGACATGTACAGCTTGCGTCAAACCGAACGCCGCTCTCAAGAGAGAAAGAAATGATGACAATTCCCTAGAACGACGAGTATTTCTTAGAGCGACGCACTTACCTCGGCAGACTTGTTCCTTGACGATGCAAGGTGATGGCGGTCGGATCGAAATTGTGAGCATGCAAGTCTTGTAGACAATTTACTTCCGTTGACAGCTCTATTGTTAAAGGGCCAATCAGACTGCGAGATTCCCGCGGCCAAAATTTGGCCGCCGGCACAAGGTCCTGTGAGAGATTGTATCAGGCCCAATTTTAGCGAGCGACCAACGTAAGAGAATACGAGAGTGATGCTAAAATTCGGCTTGATCGCAGGATAGTTTCTTTACGAATAAGAACTTCTGTGATGATGATGAAATTATTCCTCATCAAACCAAGGTGTAGAATAACAAGAAGTTATTTTGTGAACGATAAAGGAACAAAGCGGTCCTCTGAATTACACCAAAGCTCACGGACGAGTACGCTAATATTGGCTGAATTGTTTGTAAACTGGGAGCCCTGCAAGATCAACACTCAGTTTTTTAGCCATTTGAGCTCATCAGTTTTAGTTTAACCAGAAACGGTCCTTCAGCTGTTTGCATATCATACCGAAAGGTGACATGACAAAAATGGTCGAAATTCTCCGTTGTGCATATAACAATGAAAACGGCTTTAAACTGATAACTTTCAGTGCTGGTGCCCCGAGTTGGAGCATGGGGACAGTGGTCCTCATGGACTGTTTGTGACAAGGGCTGTAATGGAGGCAAGAGAAGAAGACATCGGTTCTGTGACGATCCATTTCCTTTGCATGGTGGAGCTGATTGTCCTGGAGATCGACACGAAAGGGAAGACTGTAATACAGACAGCTGTCCTGGTGAGTAAAATACAGACCTTGACCTTCCTCTCCCCGTAAGGCACAGTTCTGAGAAAATTCCCACGGATAACCATTCTGCTGAACTCAAAACGCAGAAAAATAATTTTGATGGAAATAGGTGATGGAAATAGGTGGTTAACAGGCACAGTATCGAATTACAGACATATGAATCCCTCAGACTGTTTTCCATGCTGGTATTACCCTTGAAACCCATCACCAGATGCGCTGTGTTAACATATCTCTCTATTCTAGCTCCATTCTATCGGCAATTTCTTTGTAAACGTTTTTTTCTTTGATTGTTTTGCTCTGTACAGTGGCAATATCGTGCCGCCATTTGCAGCAAATCGCCCAAGAAAAGAACCACTATTACCCCGACGGGGTGTACAAGATTAATCCCACAGGCTCCCAGGAAATCTTGGCGTACTGTGACTTGTCACGTGATGGTGGTGGATGGACGCTTTTGGTTGCAAGTCACACCAACAGCTGGACTGCACAGAATGTTATTTTAAGAAACGCCAACTCTCCTACGCTGCACGGTGACTACTCCATCCTCAAACATGCAGACAGAATCAAAGATAATATCAACGTGGCTGGATTAAAATTTGAATATCGATTGGAAGCTCAGAGTCGAGGTAGTAAAACAATCGCATTTAATTTGCCGCTTAAGAAACGAGTAGGGGCGTGGGACCAAATACAAAATATAGCGGAAATTAATGAATTACCAGGAAATGGCCCATCACATGAAAAAGAATTGCAAATTTACCAGCTTTGCTAAGTTTGACAACGTTTGGATGAAAAGTCACTAAAATACAAGCTTTCAAATACAGCGAGACTCTCATACAAAATAAAGGTCTATTTAAAAAGCTCGTCACCCCTAACTATGCAAACTATGTAAATTGTTCGCTTTTGGAAACCATTCATTCTGCTTCCAATCAACCGAGTAGTTCCAGACTTGGCAATATTGCCATTTTTAAGGTGCTTTATCAGCTGAAAAACTTAATTTTAATCAATCGATTTATTTTTAACTTGTTCCCAGTCCTTTACTCGTTTCGTAAGTCGCCAATTGCAGTTTTACTAAAAATCATTTCATTCTAAGGCACGTCCATGCATTTCAGTTTGGCTTATTCAGACTTCGTTTTCCGAGTGCGCTTTGCAGATACCCGGTCTTCCCACTTCTTGAGAAGCTACGTAATCTATTACCCTTGTTGGGCCTGTCTGTGTTTCTTAGAGCATTTTATTGAAATATATAGGTTAATTAATTTTCTTTTTGATATTGTCCGTTTCAGGTCGATGGGGAGGTATTTGGGAGGCACAGAGAGGCTATACTTTCGCTCCAAAAAACAACAAACAAACAGACATTGAACTCATTAAAAAGTTTGACAATTGGGATTATTCGAACAGCGGAATTGAACAGAGAATGCCGTGGATTTCTGGCGCCAGATTAACGACTTCAGGAGATGCTTATTCCAACTGGTGGGGAACAATAACGGGTAGGGAATTATATGAATGAAATCTAAACTGACACGAACATGTGTATACTCAGAAAGGAAAATTGTAGAAGGAAGAGAGTCAAACATAGATGAATAATGAATGATACATGCATAAACAAATGAAGGGTGAAAAAATGTACTCGCAACAATCGAAGGTGGGAATGTAAAATTATATATTTATAATCTATGTATTGTATTTATAATAGGTACTAGGGGAAAGAAACTATGTGAAATAAGGAAACAGAAGACCATAATTAATGAAGAGGTGACAACAGACAGTCGACAACGAATAGAGTTTCTTGTTCTGCCAAACTCACTCGCGCCTACATAGATGTTTCACTTAGGGACTAAGACCGTGTACAAGTTGATATTAGATGCACTGCTATTGTTTCTTTCATCAAAGTGTTTTTCTGAAGGTTTAATGAGACTGTCACCTTGAAGGAGTATTTTATCTTTCCTTCAAAGCTGACGACAAAAGTTATCATCCTGCCCCATGGATAAATGGCCATCTTCAGGAAAGTCAACCATCATATATCTGGTACTGGATGAGAGAAGGACCTTATCAAATTCCAAGATCCTGTATGGAGGTTAACTTCAGAGGATTTCTGACAAAACCCGTTTCAGGTTAGTAGCAGAAATGCGTCGCTCCCTGATAACCCTGTGTAACCGCGAACTTGTTCACATAAGAGTTTTAAGGGGGGATACCCCTAACTACAGAACTGGCGTTTGTTGCTAACGGATTTTTGTAGCATTTTATAGTATTTTAATTCCCACACGGTGGTTTGCTGTGTTTTGAGCCGCTAGATTGGTAAAATGTATAAGGATAAACACCTGAATTTTAAAAATCGACTTTGGGCATGCATAGCTAGTGTCATTCCCCAACTCGACAGTAGATAAAGGCCAAAATATACGCACTAATGATGTCATAACTATAACTATAAGTCGAATTTCAAGAAATCAACACTTTGCGTTTTGGATCTCGATGATCGTTAAATATCGGCACTTTTTTCAATAGTCAAAACTGTATGCTGTTTGTTTTTCAGGCTTTTTTTCTCTTCAGTTCACGTGACCTGTCAAATATGTCTGAAACTCGAAAATCTTTCTCATGGTGTTACGGCTACGAACATTGCATAGCAACAATACTGTAGTTAAGACTCTCCCCCATTAACGCTTTGAAAGAAAGCAACGAAGGCCTTATTACAAAGTATAAAGAAGAGACGCTTTGAGACAAGTTAAATGTTCATGTCGTTGACACACAGGTTTTAAAGATTACTTATTTCGATCATCTTCTGAATCGCTATTTGAAGACGTTCGTGATGTGACTCCAACTTTCTATCACAGTCTAATAACCCTTTTATGCTCTCAATTTCGGTAACATTTTTATTTCAAGCACGCATTTAGGCTTTTCCCTCACGCAACTTTAATTTTCAACACTTGCCCACATATGAAAAAGCGCGGTGGCTGTGCCTCGCAATACCGTTCCATTCCTCAAAGTATATATATAAACGCTTGCCAGATTCGCTTGACTTACCCCGAAGAGCGACAAATTGACTAATCCCATCCTTAGGGAAAAGTAAGAAAACGGACGTGTTATTTGCTATGGCAAGCAATTAATAAATGTTTTTTTTCCCTCCAGATGGCGTTTTTACAATTAAGCCACCTGGACGGCAAGAAGTTAAGACGTATTGCGATTTTACAACTGAGGGAGGGCCCTGGACGCTACTGGTCACAAGCAAAACTCACGGGGGCTGGGACACGGACAATATCAAAGAGAGAAACTCGGATCGACCGTCAATACATGCTGACTTCTCAATTCTTGGATTTGCAGACGCTATTAAGGACTTTGACAATTCCCAGGTGATTCATCTTTTTTTCTGTCTGTCTGTCTCTCTCTCTCACTCTGTCTCTCTGTCTTTGAGTCTGTTTCTCTCTCTGTCTGTCTCTGTCCCTCTCTGTCTCTGTCTCTGTCTCTGCATGCCTCTGTTTCTGTGTTTGTCTGTCTGTCTTACTGACATAGCACGTTTAAAACCTTATAATCGGTTACGTTTACACCTGCTGAAAATTACCGCTGAAGACATTTCATTAACGTGGTCACATTAAGAATTTCATCCACAGATTTTTTGAAAGAGTTAGATCCACTTTCCATATGATTCTATAACATGAATCGAGTCAAGCGGGCGCTTTTATTGAATGGGTTAGTGCATGCTTAATAAGAGGACTGCTCAAGTTGACAGTCGTCTTAAGCCTTCTCTTTGCCAAAGATTGGAACTAATTTTACCTTTTTTAAAATTTTCAGGAATACTTTCAGTATCGTATCGAGGCAGACGGTGCAAGACGCTGGGGAGGAATCTGGGAGGTACCTCTTAATTACACCTTCCTTTCAACCTGCGACAAACAAACCACTTTGAAAATAGTCAAGAAGTTCGACTCATGGGACGAGAACAGCAACCTTGGAAAGCGCATGCCTAGACTTGGCTTAACAAAGGATCTACTGCTGAGCAGCACCTCTGTGGCGGATGACACTTCAGGGGCTCTGGTGTACAACAGCGGAGCTGGCTCACCAACTTACTTAAAAGAGAAACCCAACCCAGGTGTGATAAGATACTGGATGAGAGAAGGCGCCAGGTATAAATATCTATAAAGAAAAGTATGAAAGTCATACCAAGTAAATTAAAAGTTATACCACTTTTCCTCCTAACTTTTTCTCAAAGAATATAGTTACGTCTTTTGGAACAGACCTTGAGTCGTTCTTCCTAACATTTACAACTCAAATTGGGAAGAAACTAACACAATAAAAACAAATTAAAAGTGGTTACGATTGTGGAAAGCCTTTCAAACCAGGGAGTAGAAAATATAATTTAACATTTCCATCCGTCCAAACCTTACAAAAAGAATCAATAGCATTTATTTCAACTTTGCTGTAATGCTTTTTTTAGTTCTCATTCAAACTCTAAAAAAAATGTATACACAAGATATTAAAGCAAGAGGTCCCGAATTGTTTAGAAATTAATGGCCGCTACAACTGGAAAATGAAATGAGTATAGAAATAAGCAAATATGATAAACATTGCTTTGAAAAAGCTCTGACGCGGATTAATTTATCCCTTAGATTGTCATGCAATGATTTAAAACTGCACGGAGTGAGAGCTGGAAACAAGTATGAGGATGGCTTTCAAATGATAAGAATTAGTGATTCCCAGTACCTCCCTGTCTATTGTGATATGACGACATCTGAGGGAGCATTTACTCTGATAGTCACCAGTGCCCAGAACAACTGGACTCGGGCTCAGGTCCCGCGAAGGTAATTAGAGTCAATCTTGAATAAGTAATTTTCTTCCAGTTGTAGTTAAATTGTGTAACTTTGAAAGTTACCTTACTACCGCTGCGTCAGGCATTTTGTACCATCTCTTGTCACTTAACGTTTTACCAGGCGTTTTAAAACGTTTTATCGCTAAATTCCCATTTTTCGATATGTTTTAAGCTTTGCCTTACTAAGCGCAGGGCTTACCACTTTCGGCTTTTGGGCATAACCTGGTGGTTAGCGGTGGTATTCTGGGGTGCTTACTATTTACACAAACCATCCGCTTGGAAAATCCATCCATAAACATCAAATGATTTAACTTGACTTCACGGAAGAAGGAGAAGTTTCAAAGTGTAGCCAAATCAGCTGAAGAGACCAAAAGGAATAGAAATTATGCATCACCACAACCGGCAGCCCATAAATCCTGAAGCTTTCCAAACGGAATGACGCGAACCATTTGATTTTCCAACAGGAATTTCCGGTTTCTCCGTGTAAATGGTAAGCACCCCTGGTCACTGTTGTCCCCTACCACTGCTGGCTTAGACGAGAAACTTTAATGCACATTTCCGTTTTTGAAGAAGAAAGAAAACGGTTCAAAAAATAGCCCGAGATCGAGTATGATAAACTTTAATGACTTTAAAATGGCGTCTTTAAAATGGGGCAACCTACTTCAACTCCTGCACTGTTTCTAAAGCTTTTAAATTACATTCCTATTATCTCATTGAGCCGCGTTGCATGTCCTACATTACCTATTGTAGGCAAGACACCTCAAAATTTATGGACTTTTTCCCTCGTACATGCTGGTGGATCGGCCATATATAGCTATTTCAGTGGTTAGGGCGCTGGACTTGTAATTCGAAGGTCCCGCGTTCAAGTCTTCCTCTCTGACCATTTGTTTCACGGTAGTCCAGTGTTCAGATCCTCAACCAGGCTTGTAAATAGCCAACTGGTAAGCCTCCCAGCAGTTGGGGTTTTTAAAATGTTTCTGTTCATTAGCCATGTTGCTTTCTCTCATTTACAGTGTCCCCAGTTAGCACTGTCGTGCTAAATACTTGTCACTTTAATAAAGTTATTATTATTATTATTATTATTATTATTATTATTAATTAACGTTGTAAGATTTTAAAGCCTCGAACTTACGCGACAAGACCGAAACTTACTATTGGTAGCTACGCAACTTTTGTGATTCGGCTGCAATTTCACAGCTGTCACTGCCATGGGATAAAGGTACCATAAATACTTACCTTTGTGATTTGTGATTTTTTTTTTGTAGGGGTGAGCCATAGCCTAAGTTCGGTAAATTTATTAAAAAATTAGCCATATCACCTTGCAGTCTTGTCGCGTAGGCTTTCCGACAACGTTAGCTGAAATAGCTGTATATGTGTTGCTTTTCTATGAATTGGATAAGTAATTATTTAAAACGAATGAAAAAAGGTTAAAAAATGCACGTATCCTCTCTCGAGCGGTTGATTGTTCTCTTGGTATTTTTAAAGAACAGCGAATCTTGTGATCAAACATAAAGAATTTTTATGGTTTTCAAGTGACGGACTGGGCGCCATTAATACATCGAGGGAGAGCAGAAAAGTGAGTTAGGTGGTGGGCGTGTGAGCCTGCAAATGACCTGAGTGCAACCCACGTTTGAATTTACCCACAAACCCGCGCGGGAAGAACAAAAGAAGGGATAGAAAAACCCCAAAACTCTAAATATAAGATAAAGAAGTTGTTGTTTTGGATTATGTTTAGGAATCAGTTCCATCCTGCACTGAATAAGGACTACTCCATATTGGATTTGGCAGACAGCATCAAAAGCCTCAGCAATAATGGCTCGTTCCAGTACATGATGGATGCTAATTCTCGCCGTCACTGGGGAGGCATTTTCCAGGCTCCGAGTTCTTACAGGTTTGGATACGGTTCTACCTTGTGGCGTTCAGTACCGTACAGCACTTAATTTTTGTGAGACTTTAATTGTGGGGATGGGCGATTTTTTGTGTTGTGCAGGAGCTAATTTTTGCGATTAGGAGAGACTGTTTTTTCTTGTTGAGGATTAATTTTTGCGATTTGCGAAGTCGCGTTTAACTGGAATTATAACATTTTCGTTTTTGTTCGAGTACATGCAATCGAAATGCAGGCGAAACAACGTACAGATGTGAGACACGTCCATTAGTACTAGTGTCACTCTATGAATTATTACGCCATGCCCTTGTGTGACTCATCGCTGTGGCAATCATTCAGGAATAACTTACAGTCGGCCACTTGGTGTTTCTAGTTTCATCCTTTTGTTTCTGAACTAAAGAGATGTTTTGAGTAAATGGGCGCCAACACGATTTTATTTCACATGTAAAAAGTGATGTTTTTATATGATATATTTTGACAGTGAAGTACATTTTTGCTGAGAAAATTTTTTGCGGTAACCTTTTTTTTGCGGATAGTGAAAAAACCGCAAAAATCCCGAAAAACAGAACCCGCAAAAATTTAGTGTTACACGGTAGCTTCCCATCAACGTCACTTGAGTGTAGTAGTTGAGGGGATTTCTTCTTTCTTAAAATCGAGGGGAAACAAAACAGCAAAGATTACTTCCCGTCTAGCCTTATGTGAGAGTATTCCTTCGTAGAGCATCATCAAACGATCACCACGGAATCCAAGTGACAGTTCTAATTTGATGTATCATTGAATTTATGGAAATCTGAGGAAGGGTGTGAGTGCATTAAGTTCAATTATTGTCTCCTGGCTAGTCTTCTCAGTATTCAGTTTAAGATCTTGTTGCTAAGTTTTTGAAGTCTGATACTCGGAGCATGCAGAATCAATCAATCTCTTACGCTTTTACTTCGGGTAAGTCCATAGATGACCGATTTTTTTAAATTTTTTATTTTATTGACCATAAAAAACCAAAATGATAAATGCGCAGCTTATGCGGAAGTTTAGCCGATGATTGGAACTACTCGTGTTGGAGTTATCTGATTGAAGTGAATGCCCTGGTTTGGTGCCAAGTAAGGTCACGACAAGTCTTTCTTGTCCAAACCCGACAGCCTTACCTACTACCTTTCGGGTTTTATTATCTGGGGAGGCACGGACCAGCAGATTATTCCATATAGAAGTGCTTCAATATATAAGACTAAAACTGTTGTAGACGTTAACGGTTCCTATTCGCTTATTTGTGACTGATGCTCACGGCATGTGTGCAGGCAGCCACCTGACCGCGCATTATAAGAAGTACTCAGTATCTTTGCGTGTAGATCTTTTAGTCATTTTTGCTAATTTCTTTCTTTCTTTAGTTTTATGGCAACAAGTAACAAACAAACTGATGTGAAATTAATAAGAAAGTTCAGCAACTGGGAGTACTCCTGGTGGAAGTCTCTAAACAAGAGAATGCCCTGGTTTGACGCCAATGGAAACCATAACAAAGCTCTACTAACCACGTCCGACAGCCCCACCTACTATCCCTCGGGTTCTATTATCTGGGGAGGTACGGGCAGGCACCCGGCCGATTGGATAAGGGACGGTGGTATGAGAGACCCCGGGGTGATCTGGTACTGGGTGAACGAGGATGACTGTGATGCTGATAGAAAACCAGGTAGGGTGGGTAGGGTGGGTAAGGTGACAATTTTGTTTATAATATTGGTCAGCCTTATTACCCATACCATTTGTTACTGTTAAGAAAATCCTGGCTAGGAGGTTAAATTTTTATTCTTTTTACGTTTTGGTTGGGTGGAAACAACCTGAGCGGACAACCTGGTGGGTTTGTTACAGGCAGGAGCGCAGTCTTCTTTCTCCCTCTTCTCCCCTGTTCTCACCTCGGCTGGTTTATTCGTTTGCTTGCTTGTGTGATTAGCTTTCTCGCTAGGCTACCAAGGAATGGACCACTAGCAGTCTACCAATGTGCACTTTGTGCCCCTCGTTACTTTTGAATGTTGTCAACTCTTGCTATCTTTATTTTCGGGGAGGAGAGCGGGGGTAGGTGGGTATGACGTAGCTGCTTCCCAGATGTTGCTTTTATTCTTTTACTATATCCAACGTACCATCAGTTAGAAAACAACCGTCCAATTTTTATTGGAAAAATATTTCCACTGAGGTATATTCCGGAAACTGCTGCGAGTTATGAGATCTCGCTCCTACTCCCTAGCGGAAAAGCCAAGCTTTGTAAGTCAGGTTTAAACTTTATTCTTCTAGTTGATGGAGGGTTGACTGAATGGAGTAAGTGGGGACGATGTGACAAGCTTTGCGAACATGGCAAGCAAAAGAGACACAAAACATGCACCAATCCCAAACCGCGCTGTGGCGGGAAGCAATGTGATCCTAGTTTGGCTACTGAAGAGGAGCGGCCTTGTATGTATTGCCCTGGTAAGTGCTGTACACAAGCCGGAACAAAACAACATGTATACGTATTCTTAAAAAAGATGGCCTTATTTAGCGTTCGACTTCTAACCGAGTTAAATCTTTTATACACAATTCCTTATCACCTTGGACTCTGCATTTTATCGCGTTGTCTCCGTGGACAAGAAATTTTAACTCCACATTGTCTCTCTCTACTCGGGTGTATAAATGTGTAAGGGAACTGTAGGGAAAAGCTGGGGGTTACTCCTGCGATGGACTAGCATCCCATCCAGGGGGAGTCGTAATACTCCTAGCCACTTTATGCTGGGTATCCTGTGATGGACTAGCATCCATCCAGGGGGAGTCGTAATACTCCTAGCCACTTTATGCTTGGTATCCTGAGATGGACTAGCATCCCATCCAGGGGGAGTCGTAATACTCCTAGCCACTTTATGCTGGGTATCCTGCGATGGACTAGCATCCCATCCAGGGGGAGTCGTAATACTCCTAACCACTTTATGCTGGGTATCCTGCGATGGACTAGCATCCCATCCAAGGGGAGTCATAATACTCCTAAGCACTTTATGCTGGGTATCGTGTGGAGGAGGGAGAATTAATGCTCCTAGTCACTTTATGTTGGGTATCCTGCGATGGAATAGCATCCCATCCAAGGGGAGTCGTAATACTCCTGGCCACTATATGCTGGGTATCCTGCGATGGTCTCGCATCTCATCCAGGGGGCGTTGTGATGCGCCCAGTCGCTTCCTGCTGAAGAAACCGGAATTAAGCGCCGGTTTGATGAGCCTTATCGTTCGGTGCAATCCTGTTACCTTCCAGCGTATCACCTACCCATGCAAGTTTTTTCATGTTTTGCAGACAAACTTTACAAACAGTGCTAAAAAGAGCAGGACCAGAAGGGCTTTTGCGCCACTTAAGTTAAACCATCTTTTACATGTGATAGTATTGCTATTAGGAGATAAAAAGCACCACAGAAACGTACTCTGCATGCTTAAAAGCTTTTGGGAATTTATCCATAGAATCAATAGTTGGAACAGACTTCCACAAACCAGAGCGTAGCGATGGGCTGATTGTTATCTTTCAAATTTTGGAACGGCGACATTTGAGAATTCACTGAAACTTTAGGACCACAGACTTCTTTTAAGTCATGGCCGAACGGAGTCGCAAGTTGTTTGGCCATGGCTTGCATGGACTTGCGAAGGCTTGTGATGATATGCCTCGGCTTTGTGATTGAGCTCAAATTTGCACGTAAGTGAACGCAAGTTTTTCACTTTTTTGGCCACCTAACGCCAGTCGACGCAAATTGGCTTTAATATTATTTTCTTTAGCATGGACACGATCCCGGGTCTGCACTGAAAGGCTTTTTCGCAATTTGCGTTGAACTTGCGTCTACTTGCGAGTCCGTCTGGCCACCCATCGCAAGTCTGTCGACGCAAGTTCACATTTCCAAACTTGCGTCTCCGTTTGGCCAGGGCCTTACTTCTGTCAAACAACGTGCCCTTGTTACGCGCCTATACGTGACACAATGAGCGACTGATTGATATTGGACTGGTGTTAGCGGCTCTAATGTATCAGTTATAACGACGGAGCCTCCCCAGAATCTTCAGAAAAAGGTTAGCCGAGTACATTATAATCATTATATCTCAGATACTAACTTACATTTACGTATTTTCCCTTGTCAGAAAGTGGAATACGTAGTTATGGAGATTACTGTGTAGCCCCCAACACTGGAGGTTGTTCCCCCCCGGATGGCTCTTACCTTACCTATACCAAGAAAAGAGGCAGTGCTTGTAATGAAACCGATATGATATTTGTTTTGGACTGGGATGGTGTTATCCACCACAAGTGCAGCAAGAAAGTCATCTGCCCCCAAGGTAAACGAGTTTCTTTTCGTGATGTTTTCGTTACTATTGTATGTTTTTTTGTCTAACGGAGTTGTCAACTGAACTGAACAGTCTTATTTATTTATTTATTTTTATTGTGGTATACCTGTAACGTAGCTGATGCAGTTTTTCTTTAAACTAAACCATATAGCTAAGCGTATATTTCCACGTTAAATAAAGTATGCATGTACGTGTTGTGGTTCAATTTTATCCTTGGTTCAATTTTTATTTTCCCTTGTTTTTAACTTATCATACATTACCATACACAAAAACAAAGGAAAATAAAAGTTGAACCAAGGATAAAATTGAACCACAACATCTGTATTCTCTGAGAGACTCCTTGAACAAACGGTTTGCTCTCCCATTGGCTCAAGAACTTTTTAAGATAAAAAGTGGGAACAAATAGCCCAAAACCGGGAGTACTATGATATTTGTTAGACGTTTGTATTAGAGATAAATAATGGGAAACCAAGTGATGTTGCATGATAATTTAGTAGTGTTTTGTCACAGGACACTGTAAACTCTACCGTGCACGAACTAAGGGTCCTTCACGCATGCGCAAAACCAGTATAACCCGGGCATTTTAAGTAGCTGCAAGAGAGGATAAACTAAGAGAGTGAATCGCCGTGCCCCATCATAATTATTTGAAATTTATTATTAGTTTGTACCCATCGTGCGAAGGTTCTTTTTATCTGTTGTTTCCATGTCAACAATCTATAATTACATAACGTCATTCTAACTGACCAATGAGGTGTCATCCTTAAAATAACCACGCAGTATGATACAGAACCAAAAATGGATTTCAAATAGTTTTCATCGGAAGAGGCTCGTGTATGGGGGATTCGCTCTCTTCCTTCATCCTCGTTTGGTAGCTATGAATAGCTGTTTTGCCCTTGTTAAGACTCGTCACCATGCCATAGCCAAGTCAGTGAGGAGGCGCGGCCAGGGAGCAGATTTAGACCCTGTCCACACAGGAGTCGTGGCTGAGCATGTATGCTAGTGCATGGATCTGTGAAAAGACCTGGTAGTACAAATTGTGGGGATAGACAATAACAAACGATTAAAAAGGGTGTTTTTGTTATTTTGCCCCGTATGAATTTGGGTAGCGCATGAGTTCTAATGCATGAACGTGATTATGTTCTTTTGTAGACAATAATCCCACCTACGGCAAAAAACTGATGCTGAAGAACAAGTGTGACCTGAGTATTTCCAAACACATAAGGTCTGATTATAGAAACAATCATCTTGTTTGGTGCCAAAAATGTGCATGGATATTTGTCCTCAGACGAGAATCGAACAGGTTTCTGAGAGCCAAGCTCTAGGAGCTGCAAGGAAAAGAATATTTATTAATTTATCAATTGATTTACTGGTCTTCCAGTAAAAATATCAGATAACACATGTGGCATGAAATCACACATTTCTTAACAATATGAAACTCCAAAACACGCGGTAGGGCTTCTGAGAAACGGAAAACTTACAAATTGCATGAGGCATTTGTGTTTATTATCCTTCAAATATTTTCACTGAAACATTTAGTTCATAGGATGTTGGTTTTTTAGTGCTTTCCGTTGCCCGCTTTATCCGCAAGTTCAATAAAAAAAAAATTAAAAATAATATAAAAAGAAACAACAAAACTAAAATGCCAAATACAGTGGCATCCACATAGTGGCTCTTCATTCCCCCATTTACTGTTTCTGAATCGAACTGGAATTTAAGAATTGGAGTTAAAAAAATTGACGATGCCCTCATTTGTAACAACTATAAACGTTCTTCGATCTTGAAGTTTTCAAACAGTATGTTAAAAATCAACTTTTAAAAACTTGGAGTTACCTCTTGGGATTATCATCCGGTACGTCCTAAAGTTTCAGTTGACATATGTTGCGTCACATGATGGGACAGAGTAATTGTTAAGTAGCGCTTCACCTTAGACGGAAAGTGAAAACAATAGCCCGCGGAACAGGGAACCGTTGCAACGTTGCCCGCTGTTAGCTGCTAATAAATATTTTGTCTTAATCTTTTTTGTTTCCATCTCCATATTAGGCTCAAAGCCAATAGCGCATTGAAAAATCCGTATCACAACTTCTGTGTCCACGCGAATGGCGGATGGCCTGGTGAAGGAGTAAGCCTGGTTTATTGGGCAAGTTGTGACAGCGAAAGGTTGAAACTGGACTTTTTTGACCTTGGTAAGGATATTTTGTACTTAGTACATTTACGTTTTGTTTACATTTAATATCTATTCATCGTGATTTATTTATTTATATATTATTTTGCCAAGAAACAGAGTAGAAAGAAACCAATACAATGTTAGAAACCAATGCAAGACCAAACAAAAAACATACACACACACACAAAAAAAAACAAAACAAAAAAAAAACACAGACTTCATATAAGAGAAAGACTTAAATGGAAAGAAAAAAAAAAGAAGAACGAAAATAGACAGACAAACAAACCAAAAAGAAAACAACAATTCCGATTTAAAAGAAAGACAGATGAAAAAGGGGGCAGGTGCTACCGACAGAAAAACAAATGGGTGGTCGACGCTGAAGTCCGTCAACAGACGGACTACCGAATCAACGAACAAAACAAAAACGATCTCCTGAATAAGTCTCCTGCACAAACACGCGCTGGACTTGTTATGTTGAATGATGCTCTACAGCCGTGTTTCGAAGAGGGAACTGGCAAAGAATTAGGTCGAGTCAGACCTTTAACGTCATGCCATAGATGTTAAAACTTAGTGATGTCATCAACTAGACTTTACTATACGGTCTGACCAAATGCAGTACATAATCTGTCACAACCTTCCATTAAATTTCCGTGTGGTATTATTGGATACAACGCGTCACTGTTGTCACTTGGTACAAAGTAAACAGAGTGACGAGAATTAAATTAATAATTCATCCGGCCGATTCGCTTTCCATCATAAGTCTTATCGAGCAAAGTTATTTTTAATTTAGCATTTTTAAGTTAACATTTAGTAGTATTATCTGTTAACTACTTCCCTGGAAAAAACTGTTAACACAAGTTTTCATTACCAATACATCAAACGTTATATTCCACTTCACGAACCCTAATCAATGTTTTTCTGCTCTGAAGAGTATCAAGATATGTGAAATAATATTGAAACAGGGGAGGGACATGAAAAGATTTTTTGCAATTGACAAATTGGCCACTGTAGAAACTATTGAAAGTGCAGTAGCCTCCCTTGATTAAAGCGATTATATTGCGACTCAAAACGTAAATATTTTGTTTTCACAGATCCACCAACCGCAGCGTGATCGTCAAGAAACAAAACTGGGAAATTAATAATTAAAACTGTTTGAGAAAAGATGAAATGGAAATAGTATACAGTGTAGCTTGAAACTGGATTTGGTGAACAAATAAAATCTGGGTCAAAGTACACGGCAGTTTGAATACTTGCTTTCTACATGACAGCCCTAATAGAAAAGGATATTTTGTTTCAAATGTTCCTTTTTTCCATTAAACCTGATTAATCAAGCAAAATCTGTCTCAAAAGAGTAAGACTTGTCATGATAAACGATTTTAGATCGTTTGGTTAATCCTAATTTTGAGGTGTCTCTAACAAGATTCCTGATTGTTGAACGTTTATGGGCGACTTGTTCCGATATTAACCCTTTTAGCCCTGATATGAAAATGCTCGTTCTCCTTACTGTTCTCCATACATTTCATATGGAACTAGTAAGGAGAATTTGTGTAAATATCAAGACATCTTATCCTTGATGATTGTTTCCTTTATTCTCATCACTTGAATGTTTGAACAAACAGTGATGATGTAAAGAGAAATTTCATTTTTGTCAATGTTAGTACTTAAAGAGTTAAATACAAATTTGCAAATCCCCCTCTGCGCGGAGTTACTGTGACGATGCAAATTAGGTAATGATCTTAAAAGGGGCGTGGGGTCTCTGATTTTTGGAAAACTGACAAATTTCTGTTGTTTGCATATTCATAGGCAATCTTTTCGCATTTTTTAAACATTAATTTGTACTCGATAAGCATACGTGTATAGCTTAGATGATGTGCCCGTGTGCTAAAATAAAGCTGAAACTGAAAAGCAAAAACCAAGAAAGTAAAAAAACACAATTATTACAAATTAAACAGATTGTAATTACAAACGGCTATAGCAAAGTAAATTTGGGGTTGAGGTGGTGTAGTGGTTAGCGCGTTAGACTTCAGATCTGAATGTCGGTGGTTCGACACCCAGTTAGTTCCTACCATTGTGTTGTTTCCCTAGACGAGAAACTTTACCCACATTGTCTCTCTCCATCCCTGTGTATAAATGCGCACCGGCGACATACTGCTGGAGGTAAACCCTGCGATGCTTAAGCATCCCATCCAAGGGAAGAAGCAATACGTGTGGGTCTCCTTGGCTCGTGTGCGACTTTACCTTTACCTTACAGCAACGGGAAATCAAGTTACATTTACTTTTAGGCACATTAAGACAGTTGGTCTTAAGCATGACAGGAGTCTCGATGTCGACTAAGTTTCAGAGTGATATGGCTTGGTAGTGCACTATTTTCCGAAGAAAGTCAGTGGTTTGGTTTTGGCACGGAGAATTCCAGTTTGCTCATGAATTTCTATTGTTTTCGTATTCAAAGGAGATTTTCTTTGTTTCTGTAAAAACCCTAGCTTCGATCTTTCCGCTTTCGCACTCCTTCCAACGCAGTTAAAATTGACCGGTAAATCCCCCTTTTCGCAGAGTTATTAACGTATGAAAAAAAAATAGAAATTGGTTAAGTACTGTTTAATAAACGAGCAGGAGTGTTTTATCGGGTTTAAAACCACGAGGCGTAGCCGAGTGGTTTTAGACCCGATAAAACACGATCTGCGAGTTTATTGAACGGCTTCAAAAAAC
>Ga0126336_10000086_pt1 | contig 23730 bp, 13 predicted proteins | sample SidCmetagenome_FD_92530 | JGI IMG/M metagenome (GOLD analysis project Ga0126336, IMG submission 92530) | Coral microbial communities from El Islote,Puerto Morelos, Mexico - Siderastrea C C metagenome | ecosystem: Host-associated > Invertebrates > Cnidaria > Coral | place: El Islote,Puerto... | reverse complement strand
CTACCCACCCCCCCCCCCCCCACTCCCATGCTCTGCTCTATGACTTGCCACAATTCTCATATTTCCTTTCCCCTTCAGTGTCTCCCAGAATCCAAACTTAAGACAATTACTAACTTTTGAGTCAGTTCTGGATGAAATCCTAGTCTCCTGCTGTGCTCTCAGTTTTTTTAGTATTCTGCGACAAAAATATCTGTGTATTCCATGTTCTTTAATGCGCCCTGATTAAGAGTAAGAAAAATTTGTGTACTCCTTTTTTTCGACACAAAAAGTTAAAAGAAACATGAATATATCTTATTCTACAAAGCACGTTGCGCGAGCAAAATAAAGATCTATATATTCCTTTCTCTACAAACCTGTTACGTGAAAGGCACAGAGGAATTTCTGTCCCTTGTCCTACATTTGCGAATTGGGCGCAACACATTTGATATTTGTGTATTCCTTGCTGCACAACTGCGCTTTATGCAATAGGCACCTTTATTCTGAAACACGCTTTGAAGCATGAGCGAAAAAAAATCAAAGTCTCTGTACTCATCGTTCGCTAATTACGCGTTTGCATGAGCGGCAAACAGAAACCTTTGTTACATTTTTACGTCTGGCAAGAAGCAAAAAAAACAAAAAACAAAAAAACTGCGTATCCCTATTGTTCTCTATAGTTATATGTTTTTAGCGGGGTACAAAGACAATATTGTACTTCAATTGTTCTGAGTTGCGCTTTGGGAAAAACATAGAAGAATAACTGTTTCTTCTTCTACGTTTGCCTGTCGGGCATGAAAGCAAATAGTAATCAATCCATTCCTTCTGTTGTTCTACATTTCCATGCGACTTGTGTGAAGTGAGGAGAAATCTGTGATACCTTGTTCTACAAAGTGCACTAGGCGAAAAGCGAAGAGAAATCCATCCATTTCTTGTTTGGCATAGGGTGTCAAAGCCCGTTGCCGATAAGGAAAGGATAAAATCTGCGTTTTCCTTGTCTGGCAAAGCGCGTTGAGCAGAAAAGCAAAGAGGAATTTGCCGCCTTCCTTGTTTGACAAAGCACGTCGAGCGAAAAGAAAGCAAAGGAAAATTTGTGTACTTTTGTTTGGCAGAACGCTTTTGAGCGAAAATCAAGGAAAAATTTGTATTTTCTTTGTTTGGCAAAGCGCGTTGAGAAAGAAAGAAGAAGAAATAAACCTATTCATTGTTAAGCAAATCGCGTTGAGCAAAAACCAAAGAGAAATACGTATTTTCCTTATTTCACAAACAACGCTGCGCGAAACGTGAAGAGAAATCTTTCTATCGATTCAAAGCAAAGAAACCATTTCATGTTTCTTTCACGTTACAAAGAGAAATCTGTATATTTCTTGTTTGGGAAAGCGTGCTGAGTGGAAGGCAATCTGATAAATCTGTCTTTTCTTTGTGTTACGAATTACGCGAAAAGTAAAGAGAAAAATGATCAGAAATCCGTGCATTTTTCGTCTTTCAAATTGCGCATACTGAAAAGAGAAAACTGTCTATCTGGCATATTTAAATACGTCGTGCAACTGAAACAAAAACAAAGCTCTGTATTCCTTATTCTACAAGGACCGATGAGCGAAAAACAGAGAACGTCTGTGCATTGCCCGTTCTAAATTAACGCGTTAAGCGAGAAACAAGATGGAATCTGCGTAATCCTTGTTTTATATTTGCGAGTTGGGTGAGATGTTTGCTTCTTCCTTGTTCTACAAAGCAAGCAGCACTAAACGCAACTTGGAAAAAATATTTGTTCTACATTGGTGCTTTGGGCAAAATGCAGAGAGAAATCTGATTAACCTTTTTTTATAAAGCCCGTTGCACGAAAAGCAAGGAGAAATCAGTGCGTCACATGTTTTGGTTGTTCAAAAAAGTACAGCCCAAAATGCAAGGAGAAGTGAGATTGAGACTTCACCTCACGCGCTGAAGAGGAACGCTGTTTATCTGCCATTGTTTGCACATAAACTAGCGTTAAGCTGGCTGGGTTTACTCATTCTAGTAACATCTTCCTTCTGTTCGTAAAAACTCTGGGAAAAAGTAGGGGTTTTTTGCGAAAAAAGGGACGAAATTTTTGCTTTTGAATTCATTAAATTTTCAGTATGAATTTCTGGGCGCAATATTTGCCGCAAAACGAGGGCAAATACCTTCCCTGATAGTGCCACGTTTAACTTGACTTTTGTGACTTGAAAATGCGAGCAAGCTGTTACCCCTTTGAGGGATTATTTGGGTAAAAATTTTAATTGTACGAGACTCTACTTCTTGCAACAATAACAGCAACACTGTAACAGTTTTTCAAGTATTGCCCCGTGTAACTGACCGACGGCGCAACAAAACTGATTTAGCGCGTGAAGCGAAACATTAGGTAGATCATCAAACCACGTCAGCTCAGACAACAAGAATCAACAATGCAAAAATTTAATAATAAATAAAATGGCTCTGCACGTGTGTTGTCCATCGTGGTACATTCAGAGACCCGTACACTTGAAAACAACAACGCGAATCCCCAGTGTTGCCCTACACTCGCTATATTGTTGCGCGCGAAGACGACCAAATTTTGACTTTTATAAAGAACGTGATCATAGACCATGCACAACAGTGAATTTCAATTTCAGTGTTTTTATTTGAACACGAAGGTTTACTTTACATATTCAGCGATTCAATAGTTTGTTACCAAATGTTACCGGATGAAGATTCAAGTTCTAATACCACCAAGAAACTTGAGAAAAATATGAATTCAGGATTTAAAAAAATACAGGTTCTGGGTGAATCCGTGGTAGATTAATAAATGGAAACGAAAAAAAGAGGTAACTGTTTCAATGTTGACGTGGAAACACAAGCATCCATTAATGAGAAAAACTTGATAAACATTCATGCAATGATGAGTCACAAATTTCTATCGAGTTTGAAGAAAAGTAAGGCGATCGAGAATTTGTAAAGAAACAGGAGACAAATTGTGAACATAGTCGAAAGCAACGTTGAAAATGACCGTTTTCGTGAAGGCTGGGAATAAAGAAGACTCGCTTGCCAGCGAACTCACAGCGAACTGAGGAGACGGCCTGAATAGGCAACTCGTGCAAAAAAACATGCTCGCTGTAGCTCCGTCTATGGTGGATCAATATGAGAACAGAAACGAGCGATATAACCTTGAGAACTAGAGTGGGCGCGGAAACGCCGAACAAGATGCCTCCAATTTCCCGCCAGAAAGACATCGTGAAAACTTATTGAGGAATATAAAAGCTGTGACCGATCTTTTGAAATGAGAAAACATTGGCAAAGTTTCAGTCTGGGAGACGAAATTGGAATGGGGTTAACTGAAAGGAAAAACGAGGGTACACGTAAAAAAAACCGTAGAGGATAAAATAAAAAAACAGAACAAGCTTCGATTTCACTTTACAGCAAGTTGATCGGCGGATTAGAATAGCAACACAGGAAACTGCCTGTTGAACTGCATGAGACTGACACATATGGAGAGGAGTTATTTCCTCACGAGCAGTGGACCAGGCGTCAAGGAAAATTAAGGTAAGAGAACAGCTCTAAAACCTAGCGAAGTAAGACGAACCAAAGAAAATTGTTAGCCGACCGATCGACGACCGAAAATCGGTTACCAACAGCGAATTTAAAATGCTGGCTAGATCACGCTATTTTGTCCATTCTGTTACATAAAAGCTGGTGTTGAAATCACTGAATTCTTTAAATAATACTCTGACTTTCTCAAAGCTGATAAACGCACTAAGCTCAAAAGAGTTTCAAAAGAATGTCGAAATTTCCGAGTTCCGAATACTATCTAGAAATGATGACATGGCTTCAAATATCTCTGTTTCTAGAGATTAACTGAGTGGGTCACATAAAAATAATTATAATTGTAAACAACAACAGCTGAAATAACAAATGATTACAGATCAAAAAGACTCACTGCACAGCCAAAATCTCGAAATTATATTCTAAGTAAATTTGCCTCTCTACTGGGTCCCTGATTATGTCACCTTCAAAATGATTGCATATCTTAGACTGTCTATAGCCAGAGAAACTAAGAGGAACAAAAAGAAGCGCAACACCAGTGAATTTGTCTTTCGCCGATTCGCAATACTTGTGTATAGCCTTGACATATCATAGTTTTGAAAAGTTTTAGAAGTCAAGTTACTAGTCAGAAATTATGATGTGTTACATTTTTGTGTTCCCGTTTAAAACTTTTGTCGTATGTATTACAAAAAAAAATTATCGTAGCCTCTCAAAATTTTGGCGTATCAGAACCGATAATTAAGCCTCGCCTAAAATTTGCCGGTGGAATCAAGTCTCAAAATCGCCGCGAATTACAGCTAAACAATTTTTTTCGAAATCAGTTTGACTTATTAAAATATTGTAGACTCTCGATAATTTGCTGTTAATCTAATTTATGATTTTTTGGAATTTATTTCTCGAAATTTTGGAACGTTGAAATTAAGGCCAAAAGACTTGCCATCAATTTGGTTGCTAAGCGATCAAGAATCTCTGTAATAGAGAGTATCGTAATCTCAGACTCTCTAGCCGAAAGAACTCAATCTAAAAAGCGCCACTTAAAGCGACTGTCCACAAGTCTAGAATTGCAGCACTGGCTGGGTGCGGATTCAACACAAAGCTTTTCGATTTTAAACAGGCCCCTTCTGGCCTCGCTGGGCCTCGCAGGAACGATTCTAATCGGCACGTGAAACATGTCCAGCGTACTTCCCGAGGATCACAATAAAGCCAAATACTGTCGCTTTGAAAAGCTGTTTTGTGTTTTCCCGTCACGAAAGCAGTTAGCTCCTCAATTTCTTCATGAATATTCTTCAAAAGCAGTAACGCCAACAATTGACCCGGATGTCACTTTCGTTAGGTTCATGACAAACGCACGTTTTCAAATTTTTCCTGTACTGATTTACAGTGGCAATTTTTCATAAATTGCCGACGGAAAGTTACGATACGGAGGGCAAAACAAAACATTTTGTTTGAAGAACTGCCTCAATTGACTTTTAACTTTTACAGCGTACTGTCAAAAATGGAACAATAAAATGACTCCATAAGCGCTGTTTTAAGACAAACATTTGTTCAGTTTGTTTTCTTAGCTACGAGACTGACAGTCTCAGAGGGCCCGTCTTAGAATAATTCAAACAAATGTGAGAAGATTTTTTCTCTTTTCTTCAAAAAAGTAACCTTTCAAACTCGCAAGGAAATATATAGCTGAGTATCGTACACAAACTTGATAGCTAGTGTTCTTGCCACGATTTTCCCGGCTGGTGCGAAAAAAAATTGCAAAACAAGGAAGTTAACAACGTGGAACAAGTTAAACGTTTTCAGATTGTTTGCCTTCTACTGTCTGTCACTGTTATTGCTTAGCCTTTTCGCCGTAACTGTTAATCCATTCGTCGGAATAAAACTAAAAATCGTTTCGTTCACGATCTGATAAATTCCCTTTAATGGCCATGGTTAGCGGTGTTTTTACAAAGTCCGATAAAGAGTTAATCCACATTAAAGTCAGTAGAGGAAAATTATCAAGAGAGGTCTCAATTTTGAGGTCGAGTGCCGAGATAGATAAGCAAAAAAAATCCATTTTCTCGCGTCATTCTTGCGGGGCTTTCGCTCTGCTCTCGTCCCTCACCTCCGGCGACTTACCGGGCTTGGTGAGACTTACCGAGACTTTTCGGGCCAATTTTGGGCAAGGTAATTTACACTGTATCTTTGGAACGTAAGTTAAAGTCATAAGTTAAAGATTAAAGTTTTCTTATCTTGAAGACAAAATAACAACTTTGTAGAGTAAGTGTTTCATATTTTTACAAATGGCTTTTCGGGAACGAAAAGTTTTCAGGGCTTTCGAGAAACGCGCACTTGATCATAGAAACAGCGACAGTTAACAAAATTCACTGGGATGCATGTTGGATGCAGGCTGAGAGTCCGATTAATTACCTAAGAAAGGGCAGCAGACTTTTATTCATTTTTGCGAGACTGAGTTCTACAAACGTTTTGGAAGAATTCCAAACGCTAAGGGGGAACGCTGATCAGATCCTGAACAATTATTTCTAGAGGAACGTTGTTTAACAGATTTGGGGAAAATTACTAAGACTTTCCATTTATAGTAACAGAAACGTCAGTTTTCTTCAGAAAGTTGTATTGACATTGTGTGGTCAATTCCAATAAAAAACAAGAGGCACCCAACCATAGAATATTTGACATGCCGTTTTCTGTTTTCCAGATTGTTTCAGGCTCATTTACAGGATCATTTGTGTAAGCTCAGCGAACACTGGTTGGTTTGTTCGGATTCTTTAGCTAAACATTTACGCTACAGAAAATTTTTTTGGGAAAGAACTCTATCCCCGGATTTCCGAACTGCTTCTGGTTTTCCAGAAATGTTAACTGACTATTTCGCTCTCTAAACAACACATTTAATCCTCTAAACACAAAAAAGACAATTATTTTTCATAGTTACAAAACGTTTGAGGTGACGTTTCGCCACAAAAAAATTCTAGTTTTTCGTCGCAGTTAAGGAGGCTCGCTTTTTTGGCCTTGGAGTGTACCTTTTGAAATCAAAATTTCGCATAGAAGATGAACTTCGATTTCCTTGACACTACACCACCTTTTCAACATATGACCAAAGTTTATTTTTCATTGGTTTCCTAGCAACAGCTGTCACCATAGCAACGGTAATGGACAACCCCTCCCTTTAAATAATGTCGAATATCTCGAAAACTAGTCAGACACTTTATGACGAAACTTGAACTATCTGAGCCACTGAATCTACACAACTTGTATGCAAAATTAGGGAAAAATCTGTAGGAGCGTTTTCAAGTAAATCATGATTCATTTTTTACGGGCTGATGTTGGTCATTCCTGCAATTTTCTCCAATATTTCAAGAAAGATAAAACTTAACACTTTCTCTTTTCAGCGGAAAGACCTTTTTATGGTAGCAAAACATCCTTAATGTACATTGAGATTCCTAGGTGGCCGCGATTTTAAGATATTTATATTTAAAAACTGCTACAATGCAGCACAAATCAGTCAAAAAGTTTATGATTTACATAAACAGAGATATTTCTAAACTGCCCTTACAGACTGTTTTTTTTTTAATTGACTGCTGTTAGAATGATAATTCTTTTTGATGTTCAAGCGAGGTTTAGGCTGAATAAACATTTCTGTTGCCAGATAAGAAGGTTGAATCTCGGTCAGGTTTCAGTGGTTATTAACTTTCAACGAGCGACAGTTTTATTTCGTTTTCCCTGGTCTATTTCATGGTTATTCACTTGCAGTGAATATTTGTGCACGCCGCCCTTGTGTCCTCTCGTTTGGTGTTATAGTATCAAGGAAATCGAAGTTTATCTTCTATGCGAAATTTTGATTTCAAAAAATACACTCCAAGGCCAAAAAACTGTTGTGAGCCTCCTTAAATCCGAATATCTCAGGCGATTTATCCGAAAGATATTCCGCCTAAACGAAACGGTTGGTTGACTTGAAAAATGTCACTCGATGTTCCCGCGAAACACAGGTCGCTCTGCTTTAATTGCTCAAATTTTGTGGGAAACCAAAAATCGTTGCTTGAGAGTTAACGAGTTAACCCGGGACAAGAGTCGTGGTTGAAAGTTTGCATGCCATTAGAAGGACAACTTTCAAGCACATGAAAGAGCGCTTTCCATAATGTTGGTTTAATATTCTTCTCGGTGAGTTTTCAAAAAGTTTATCTAAAAAAACCTTGCTGTGCCTTCGAGTTAGGGAGATGCAATTTGTCATTTTTGCTGAAGGATTTCAAACATGAAAAATGTCCGCAGCCTTCTTATTTGCTTAATCAAAAATACGCGTTTACGTTCTTCGAAACATTATATTTCTGGCTCAATTGATTGACTCGGCCTTGACATTCACTTCTCAGAAGGCGAGCATTTTGAATTAATAATTAATTCAGGTTGCAACATTAAGGCCGCAGGTGACAAGCTGCTCATCAGATGAATAAATTTATAAGGCAAAATTTTGGTGGAGGTCTTAACGTTAAAAAACTTTATATCTTGAACGTTTGGGAGCTGATTCCTTTGAAACTTTGCAGAGAGCTTGGGCAATGGTGGACGTGTAACAAGCTCGTTTTTAGTTTGATAGATTGCGCTTCTTTGCGATGCTATAAGCTCACAAAGTTAAGATTTTGTAAGACGCGACTCCGTGTCCAAGTTTTCTCCTCGTGGAGAACACAAAACTTCTTGATTTTACCACTTATTGACCAGTTAAAACCTCTATTGTGTCACAACAGAAGCCGATTATAGGATTTCGAATTCCATTGAAAGCTGTAAACTTTTAAAGGAGTAAAATCGTCCTTGTTTAAATTTGAAGCCTTCAATATTTTGTTAAAAAGCCTGTTGAAAAAAATTGCTTCTGTTGTGACAATCTACAATATATCTAGTTTATGTGCCTGTTGTGTCCGTTCAGGAAATTCTATATCCGCGCTGTATTCTTGGACACAAAATTGGTGGTTTTAGGGCTTCCGAACGTTTACCGAATAAACACGAATGTCTAAGGCAAGGTTATGCTAATTATGGAAATTAAATTCTAGCAGCTATTGTTCACGGCCCAGAAAAGAACAATACGTTTCAATTTGGAGATCGCAAATATTTGGATTGAAGAATATAAGCCTTTCCGAAGCTCTATGTTAGCTATAAGGAGTCTATCATGTTGGAAAACCTCTGTAAAGGTTCTGTTAACGTTTGAACGTAAAAAGCCGGACTTCGACAGCATTTTTTATTTAAAAGTGCTTAAACGTCACGAGATATCCGTGGTACGCGATTTAACGCACGTGCAATTATTGATTCAGAAAGTGAGAGTTTTACTGTACAGCATATTCATGAATATTTCGCGCAATGTCGCTTCTATTCGTCGCACTTCGTGCATACGCTTTAAATAAATGAATGCTGATTACTTAGTTTCTCACCCGCGGCCTTAACCTCATCCTCGGAGACCCAGGGGCAGATAGTGGGGCGAGGGAAAGTCGGAACGGGCGAAAAAAACATTGGGCGAAGAAAAGTCAAGGGCAAATTGACTTTTCTTCGTCCACTTTTTTTTCGCCCGTTCCGACTTTCCCTCTCCCCACTATCTGCCTCTGGGTCTCCGAGGACGCATTAACCTGTTTTGAAAGAGATCAGTAAACAAATGGAAGATTTTGCCACTTCGTTCAACTGATAAAGAGACTTTTCAGGTCGGTCTGATCAATTGTTCTGAATATGAAACAAGTAAATCATCCATTTTTGGGAGATAAATTTCCCCTTTTTTCGAAGTTACCAGTTTATAGGGAGACGAAATTAAGTTACTTTTTTGTTGAAGGTTTTCGAACAAGAAAAATGTCTTTAGTTCTTATTTGCTTTGTCAATAATGCGCGTTTCACGTGGACTACGTACTCTGAGATATTTCTGGCTCAATTGATTGACTAGACGTTGACATTAACTTCTTAGAAGGCCAAGCATTTTGAATTAATGATTCAGTAAACATCAACCTGTTTTAAAAGAGGTCAGTAAACAAATGGAAGACTTTGCTATTGCGTTTCAACTAAATTGTTATCGGCCGGCCGGATTATTAATTGACCTAGATATAAAAAAATGAAATTGTTCTTTTTTCGGAGAAAGCATTCTTTACTTTTTAGTTAGAGAAACGAACCGTTTCGTAGGTGAATTGTTTTCGGCTGCAGCCGCGGCACATTAAAACTATTTCCACGTTGGCATGTTAAACCTTGTACAATCTTCAGTGACAGTTCAATAGCACCGTTTACATTAGTGACAACGCACCAAACATGTTTTCGAGCTGAAAACAAGTTTCCCCTCAAGTGTGTCAGGTTAACAAACAAATCACGATAAGAAACTTTACTTCTCTCTTTAGCAATCAGTTGGCATTTGGCCTTCAGAGATTGCAGAGCTCAGTCTTACCGAGAAACTCAAGCCTTTCTACCCAGATAATCTAAAGATGAAGTTTGTCGCAGTGACCGTTTTCCTGGCTTTCTGTTTGGCGGTTGGTGTGGATTCTGCGTCCGTCAGCCTCTCGAGCAACCAACTGACGCTTAATGGTAACGCTCACATTCGCTTTTACGGGCCTAGAGAAGAAATTTGGAACGGTTTATCTGACGGTAAAAACTCATACGTTTCACTACTTTCATAAGCAATGCCGAACATCTTTTTCGACAGAGGAGGCAACAAAAATAATTGTAGACTGAATTCGCTTCGGCCGCGGGACAGAAGGAGAGATTGTGTCCTTTATGCCTCGCGGAGAGATTGCTAGATTTCAGTGGGAAAATAGGCAAAGATTTGACCCTGACTCACCATTAGCTACCATTCGCAACTCCCGTTCGAAAAAAAACGTAGAAGTTGCTTCATTGAAGTTTAAAATATATATAGTTAACTATGTACAAACATAGCTTTTTCTTTGTGAAAGGAAAACAGTTTCACTGATTGGCTGTGTACTGTTGTATTTTTCCTCCAGGTCACAGATATCCCATCATCAATAGTGGTGATATGATTGCCCTGCGGTCAGCCTACCCTTCTGGCTCCTACTCGAAGTACTGGCTGTACTGTTATACATCCGCCTGCCAGTTTAGTACCTGCTCGGGCTTGGGTACTGTGATGACTCCATCTAAATGGTCCTCCTGCTCTAACCACTTTAAGTTTTATATCAGAGCCATGGGAAAGATGGATGGACAGCCAATCAACAGTGGTGATACGGTGTCTATTCAGTCCTATAACTATGGTTCCAAATACCGGCTTAGATGCACCACGTCTACCAGCTGGAAATGCCGCTTTGTTTCGTAAGTGTTGGGCTGATTGTCGTACTGTAGTAAACCTATACTAAAAGTATAACGATACATCAAATAGGTTCAAAAGAAAGAGAAAGAAAAAGTGAGAAAACAGCCCATCTTCAGTGCGTTCTTGAAACATCTGACCAACTTCCAAACAACAGCTCCATCGAATAACAAAAGTATACATTTATCTCATATTATGTGGTTTTTAAATGTGTACCAAACGCTGATTTCCGACTTTATCTGATAAACTTCTCACGGTGTATACAAGCCGACTTAAACCCTTCAAAAATTGGCTGACAAGTTACTATAAGGTAGTTACGAATTTTGCAGTCTTTGCAACATCTTTTTATCTTGAGCCAATCTTTTTACTTTTGCAGAACAACCAGCTCCCTCACAGGAAACAACTGGTTGAACTACTATTACGCCACTTTCCAGATCTTCTCCAGGTACGCTGTTGATGGTACCCCTGTGCAATATGGCGATATTGTGGCCTTTAAATACCCGTACGGTGGCTACTCTGCCTGGCTGTACCGCTCCAGCACCTACTTTTATTCCCGCAGCTGCAGCTCCACCAACAAATATTCATGCGCAACTACAAACACTTACACTGGCTTCAAGATCTTCAAGAAGTTGTGAAACGCTAAAATTTCAAGTTAAACTGTATTTTACAGTTTAGTCGCAACGTTTAATACGCTGCGATTTATCTGTAAAACACGGCTTAACTTGATGACAAGCAGCCATATCATTGTTGCATGTTAAAACGTACTTTACACAACCAACAATATTGTTGACAAAGTGTAAGGTACAGTTTAACATGCAACAATGATATGGCTGAAAGTCTCTGAAAGGATTTCAGCCATAACGTTTTTACAAGCTTGTCATTAAGTGCTAGCTTAAGCCGAGGAGAAAGTTGCTCAATAAAAGCGCTTAAACATGAAACGAATGCCTGGACTACCTCACTCATGTGCTGCCTTTTTGTTTTGGAAAGATGACTTGATGACGAGAACATTTTCAGTTTTGTGGCCTATAAATTCAAACATCAAATTCACACTACCACCTAAATCATTAGTTCTTATTACTGGATGTAACCGTAAAAGATGGAAAAAAAAAGTCAAACTGGAAAGGGGGAGGAGGGGAGGTGTGCCTGTTATGCAGAGTTAAATTTGACACTCCATTTCAACCCAGCGAGACATGGTTTTGAATCCCGAATTCTAAAGAGAGGCTTTTAATTCCTACTCGAATAATAATTGGAAAATTATTAACTTTTCCTGACGTAATAAGTTTGACTCCTTCTTAAACTAGCAGGATGAAAAAAGTCCCCCACTTGCCCCACCCTGTTTTCCAACTTCCCACGGCATATAACCATGAGGCTCACATATTAAAGTTCCTCACTCTCTTTTCCTGAGAACTTGAGATCTATATTTGACTCTTCTTCTCATGCAGCCATGGCAGTTATCCTGGTAATTGTGTTCTGACAATAAGACGTTTAATCTTCTTTTTTTTTTTAATTCATATAATGTTGTTATGCAAACTGTTGATTTCCACGAATAAACAACTTGCTTCTAATTTCTTTCCAAAATATCGATGCATTACTTTATAAGTATACAGGTGACGAGAATTTGGAAAGTAATCAGCTTAAGGTTATTGTCTTGATGAGCCATGAAATTTTAGTGATCAATGTCTAATCTCGTCTGAAAATATCATTAATACACTGTCAAGCAGAGAGGTGATGAGAATTAAGAAAGTAATCAGCTACCTACGGGATTCTGTCTTAATACACTGCAAAATTTTAATGATCAACATCTTATTTCTCCTGACAATATCAACATACCACCCAAGCAAAGAGGTCATGAAAATTTAAAAAAATTGCATGATTTTGCCTTGATGTACACCAAATTATCAGAACTGCCATTTTCAGAGTTTTACACCATGAGTAGGGAGAACTAAACTTTTGAGCACAGGGGATTCTTCAATTTCAATTTTTAATTTCTTCATATTAAATATATAAACCCCATCCACATTAAAGTAAACAAGACCCCCTTCTCTATAAACCCATTCAAGAAAGTCAGCAATACTTTTATACCACACGTGTTGCTTCATTTCTGAAATTAATTAGATTTCAAAAATGGATATTTTATAGTAACATATTTTGTTTCACACCTCGTGCTAGAAACATTTAATTTTTGGTTATTTTAAGAAGTACAGTGATTCACTAATTTGATAGACTTTCCCTTTTTTTCATTAACTAAAAATCAATGTCACATTATGTTTAAATACGATTTCCTTTCCAATTTCTTGATCCTCTACTACAAAGCTTACAAAGAGCGTATATTAGGTCACTGGGCTGGTTGTAACTTAGCCTACGTAGGCCAGTTGCAACTGCAGACCCTACAGTAAAATATTACATTAATCAATATTATTTTTGCACATCTAGCAGCCCACGAATTATAGTGTTCAGGGAAAATGGAGGAGAGAGTGACTTAACAGTTCTATAAACTGCGTACTTTTAGCCACCAAATCTGCACATGTGCTATATAATTTAATTTTTTCCTACTACGATTTATTTAAAACAATTTGTTTCCTATAAAAATTAATTGTCTTTAGATCTTGAAGATCCCTTCATTAATAAGCTTTTGCCATTCTGATCCAATGGGAAATTCATAACTGTCTAAGGATGCCTTCTTCATTTCTGCACTATAGCCTGGGCTCTGAGAACAAAAGAGACACATGATAACTAAAATGTTATTGTTTTGTTTGCAGCAGAAGTGAGCTGACCTACCTGTTAGTCTGCAGGCACTTCTCTCAAATACAGTTATTAGAAACAAGTATTACAAATTGTACATTAACAAGGTTGAAAATCTCTTGAATTGGCGGGAGGCAGGCCAGTTGGCCACTGACAGGTAAAGCTGAGGAGTTGAACTTGGGTTAAAAAGTCAGTGGAAGAACTTCAGCTGGCCCCCAGCGGGGACCTTAAACCCAAGTTCAGCACCCTAAACACCAGGCCACATTTCTTCCGTGCTACTATAATTTCCCTATTTAAATCTCCTGACGAGTAGCAACATTGAGGCTGACTTGTTTGCTTCACAATCCCTAAACAAACTCACCATTGGAACTTTATAAGCTCCACTGTCTACCACACAAGGATGAATAAAATGTTCATGAAGGTGATCAGCAAACTCTGTTACCCTGTAACAAAGAAAACATCACACCTTAAACCTTACAGTTCCAAGACCTGAGATCTTATTTCTCCTTGCTGCCTGAGATACATTTCTTTTAACTTACATTTTGAGAATTTGTTGGTAGTTCAGGCTTATTATTATTATTATTATTATTATTATTATTATTATTATTAGTTCAAGACAATGTTTCCATTACAAGGCTCACGAAAAGACCCATTCGGTTGTTTGCAGCAAATGAAATTGATAAAGTTGTCACCATATGTTGTTTTTATTGATGTCCTCACTGACCATAATTTAATCTAAACTCATATAAAACAACTGTCATTTAATCTAAATATCATTTTCTAACCTGTTTTCCAAGGAAGCTGAGACACAGATGAAGTCAAAGATTGAAATATGTTGAATATATTCACACAAACCAACACCGCCACCATGAGGACAAACAGGAACTGAAAATAAATTATTATATGTCAGAGAAAAAAAATCGATAGTAAGGAACCCAGGCCAGCTAACAGAATTCCCAGGATTTAAGTTTAACCCAGTCAGGCTTACCACGTAGCACTAAAGTTTTGCTGTGGGAGTTTAATTTTGTGGATAGGCAATTATTTTTGTTTTCAGTATGGGGACTATTAATTTTTTGAAATTGGGAAAGACTGGTTTTTCTTGCAATTTTCAGGCATGACATAGTTACATTTTCATTTTTCATTTGAGTATCCACAATCAAAATATAGGTGAAACAACATGCAGATGTAAAACATTGCATTTACATCTTGGCCTAGTATGGTGCCATCAACTCATGCAGTAGTTTTGCATGTGGAAAAGGTTGCATCGTAGACTTTATACCACAAATACCTCCAAACTTTGCAGCCATCAACAAGACAGCCAGAACTTCATTTAGTCCACCCATCCGACAGCTGTCAATCTGACAGAATTGGAATCCTTTGGCCTGAAAAAACTGTTTAAAGATGACTCTGTTCTGGCAGTGTTCCCCTGTAGCAACACCAATACCATATGGTTCTAATGCTTTGGAAATGGCAGCATGTCCTGTTAAATGATTATGAATGGGGTTATTAAACAATTTACTTTATATTACGTAAGTGTTCCTTAATTATAACTTGCAAACATTACATTCACAAACAATAACTAACAAAACATGATGCTTCACTAACATTATTATATTCTTAGTCTTAATTACAGTAAATAGCCTGCAAACACAGATGCATTTCCAGATGTCATTTCCATGTTTGCAGGCTATACAGTCAAACATATCATTGACCAATTAATTCAACCAGGCCAGACTTACATGTAATACTGTTAGTTGACTGAATACTCATATTAGTCAAATTTAAAATAATTATTTTGGTCAGGTTGTAACATTTCAAAGTCTGACAGTCAACCCTTTGGCCATGTACTGATTGCAATTGAAACTGTTTGTAATGAATGACCAAGTATAACAGATGAAGCAAATCTGCCATTTATGTACAACTTTCTAGTACATCAATGACAGTCAACAACAGTTAATTACAAAGAACAACATGACAAAGTCACTGCAAAACCAACCAGTGAACCCGTAAATTACCCAAAACATCATCAGGGGATGTGGGTTCCTCAATCCAGATTGGTTTAAACTTGGCCAGTTCCTTCATATAATTTATAGCCTCATCAACATCCCAGCGTTGATTTGCATCCATTGCCTAGAAGAAAGAAAATACAGATGCTACGTAAAGACCTAGCAAGAGTCCCAACCTTGTGAAAAAACAAATCTCCTTTGAATTTGAGGGTAAGCTATGACATGTTATGTTACATTCAGGGCACAGGATACTTGATTTTCAGAGGAGTTTGCTGTAATTTATAATTACACACAACTCATTCACTCACCAGAAAATTATCCCATCCAATCTCTTCCCTGAATATTGCTGCCCTCCTGATGTCATCATTCAGATCAGAACCAACCTTCATCTTAAATCTGTGGATGATAGAGACATAGTTATATAATTATGTGACACAGTATACAGAGGTTAGTACGTGCTGGTCTGTGTAGTGTGACCTCCTCCAAGCATTACGTTTCCTCATAATTATGCCAGAATAAAATGACCAGTGAGAATGAAATTATCAGCCAATGCAGCAAGGGGGAAATTAAGGCTGGCAATATCTTATCCTAATCCCCATAAGTTACTTAATAAGCACAGCCTGGGAGATTACGGGGATAGGAGTCTTGACTCCAGATTCAAAGGGGAAGTTATCCTCTTAGAGACTAGTTAATTAAGGGTAACACTGTAAGCAAAGTACACACCAACCTTTTCCAGCCAGCTTTAAGATATTTTTGGCACAGCTCACGCAGCTGTGTGTCAGTATAACCAAGCCACCCAGCAGATGTTGTGTAAGCGGGATACCCCTTAGCTATGATCTCTTGTTCTGGAATATAATTATACAGGATCACTTATTTTAACTCTTATTATAACTCTTCCTTCATAAAAGCTTTGAAGCAATATTTTTGGTATGAAAGCCATTGATCATAAGCTTTCCTGTGGAGCTGTTTATTTATATGCTGTACAAGGTGGCTCTAATTTTTGAGTCTGTGGATACAATCATAAATTAAAGAGAGTTACACTTCAAATGAAAACTATTGAACAATGCTTGTCAGTGATGCCATTTTATTTTATTTTTAGTTTTCTTCAGTAAGTGAAAAACATTTAAAGCAATGGAGTCAAATCTCTACTTTGGCATTAATGTTCTAGCTATTTATAAATAAATATACATGCACTAACTTTATGATTCAGACAACATGTATCAATAACATCACATGCATTGACAAGAAGTTGTCTGTCAATTTTACAACAACACTAAACTACAAATTAATTAATTCATTAATTAAGGAAACAGAAAACTTATCAAAAACTGAATACCTCTTTCTTTCTTGCAACCTGCATTCCTTTTAAGAATACCTTTAGAAATAGCAAAATCACTGATTCAGAATTAAAATAATTTAAGTTAAAAAAGGAGAAAATTTAAGTATCCACCATCATGCTGCAAATCTTTATTTATTATCTTTCTCTATCCAAGTGTATAAATGGGTACTGGATCTCATAGATAGTGGAACCAAGTCAAATGTTGAAGGAAGCCATGCAATGGACCAGCATCCCATCTGGGGGAACGCCTAACTGATTCACAGCAGAAAACCAGGTTAAGCTCTGAACAAGTAAGCCAACTATAGAATGAGTGCAATGTGACCTAAAAGGTTATACAGTGTAACAAAGCCTACACATAAGACAGGTGTACTTTCGTCGTCATCATTCTAACCGTTGAATTAGTTTGATATGGAAAATTACTGTTTGTAACCAGTATTGAAAGAGCCTTGGAAAGTGCAGCAAAAGTGACCAACCTATTGCTTCCTCTTTGGTCAGCACATCAGACCTGAAGAGAAATACTTAAAATTAAGAAGCTCTTCTTGTGACTTAAAAATTTTGAAATTAAAAAAAAATAATAATAAAGGTCTCTTATAATTAATTATAAATATGAACTTTATAAGGAGCAAACCTTTAATCTGTAGATAAAAATAAGAGAAGAGGTTACAATACAAAGGCAGTTATTCAGAAAGACAGACAGATGGGCAGTCAGACATTTAAAGGTTGGACAGCGAGTCAGTTGGTCGATTGGTCTTCTTGGGCAGAATCTAAGGTAAAGTTGGACCTAGACTGCAAGCAGGCTAACAAGAGGCAACTAGAAGTACCACAGACTATAATTCCCCCATGTATGATTGGATGGGATGCTAGTCCATTGCACCCATTATATACCTGCATGGGTGGACAACAACAATGTGGAGTAAAAGTTTCTTTTCTTATGATAACAACATGACACAATGCAGACAACAGTCAACCAAAAGTCCAACATGCTAACCTCACTGCCTGCAAATGACGTAAAAGGTATAATCACCATTAACAACCTTTGCCAGCTGTTTTGATACTTACAGATAGCTAAGGTCTATTGTTGAAACCAGCTGTTCAGGAGGCTGAGGGAATAAAATTGCAGGACAGTATGAAGAATTGATTATGACAAGTTAGTGAAGACAGTGACCCTTCAAAGTAAGGTTTGATTTCATTTTCCAATATTCTTTAACTCTGGCAGGGAACTGATTCGAATAAGATTACTGAAAGTTGGTTGCCTAAGAGGGTTGGTCCCGTAGGAGTGATTGATAATACAATGCTTGACTGAGGACTGATTCAAATGAGATTTCTAAAAGGTGGTTGATTATTAGGGAGATGGTTAATGATGAAATATTCTAACAGTGTTTGATCGAGAATGGGTTCAAATGAGATTTAAAGTGGTCACCTAAGGAAGATGGTCACTTACCCTTAATACAGTGTTTGACAGGGAACTGATTAGTATGGGATTTTACCAAGGTTTTCGCTAAAGAGGGTTATATATGATATGTACTTCAATATGAGAGGCTCTAAATAATATAACATTTGCCTGTGAACTGATACAAACTATTTCATTAAGATGGTTACTGAAGAGAGGTGGTTGCTTTAAAATGAGAGATTTTTATAATTTATATAGCATTTGACAAAGAAGCATTTCAAATACATTGTAAAGGTGATCACTAAATTTCTTATAAGAGTAGCACCTGAAGAATACTCAAATGCAGTAGAGTACTTCATTATCAAACACAGAATTTTTCAAACACCCACCATATCTACCAGCAGTTTCCAAAGAGGCTGCAGTGAAGAACAAAAAAAGACAGATTTAATGAATTGTCACAGGTTGGACTGTATTCAAATGATCAAAACATATAAATTTGGTATTATAAAAAATTTACCTTGCCTTCCATCTTGGCCCAAAGGTCCCACAGAGCATTAACCACAGCTGCTAAAGCCAGATGAGTGACACCTTTCTCTGGACCAAGCTAACAATGGTTAAACAAAGTAGGAATTATCTACTGGTAGTTTTCAAATGTGAAACTTAAGTAGAGGGTGTATAAATAAACAAATGAAATTTCAAATTAATGTTTGACTGAGAAAATTTTCCTTGGTATTTTGAAAAAGTTGGCACTAACAGGATGCGGTTGTTTACAAGAGGTGGTCGCAAAGGGGGCATTTGACTGTATTTCATTAATGTTCCAAACAGTATAAGAAAATCAGGCAAACTGCAAAGACCAGCATGTAGAGCTACAGACTGAGACAATCAAATAGTTATCTTTTTGAATAACAACAGAGCTGGTGCTTAGTAGAGCTCTGTGGAGGCATGATGGTGTATAGTGGCCACCTTCAGTTAGACTTTAAATCTTAAGTTTGGAGGTCGGGTGGTTAAAGGCCTGGTCTTTGCACCATGATGTGTTTAATTTCCTTAGACAAGAAATTTTATTCCACTATGTTTCTCTCTACCCAGATCAAACCACTACAAGCAAACCATTATCAATTCCAACAAAATGCTTAGCTAGTGAGGGTGCAGTGGTGCAGCGGTTAGTGTGTTGGACTTCAGCTCTGAAGGTCGGTGGTTCGAGGCCCAGTCCCTGCCATCATATTGTTACCTTTGACAAGAAACTTTATCCCACATTGTCTCTTTCCACCCAGGTGTGTAAATGTGTACTGATGACATACTGCTGGGGGTAACCCTGCGATGGACTAGCATCCCATCCAGGGGGTAGTAGCAATACTCTCAGCTGCTTTATGCTACAGAAACTGGGATAAGCTCCAGCCATGTGGGCCTCCTTTGGTTGTGTATGACATTACCATTTTTTAATGAACTAGATCCTATCCAGGGGGCAGTAGTAATGCTCCTAGTCACTTGATACTACTGTCAGACTGGACTTCAGCTTTCACCTTGATAACACAGGACCTGACCTTAAGGTAAAGCTTTAACCCTTTAAGTCCTGGCATCTTTATAGAAATTCTCCTTACTGGTCTCCATACATTTCAGTGAGTGCTAATGGGGAGGACTTCTTTTTTACATACAGGCAGTTTATCTTTGGTGATCACTTGCTTAATTCTTGTGACTTTTAGCAAATCCCATATTCACAGCCAGAAATGTGTTGAAAATATGACCAGCCTGAGGTTGGCGGTATGTGAGATTTCTCTGGAGATTATATTACTGAGTAGTTATCTGTCTAGTAACTACAGTTGAAGCTCTCTCTCCTTGAAACCATTCTCGTAAGCAACCAGCTCTAGTTTGGACCAACATTGTGACATTGTGAAACCCTGTTTTGAACTGTCACTTAAACTCTGTAATTTAAAGCTCTCATATGCAACCACTCTTGTGAGCGACCACGACCACTTTTAATTTGTGAATTACCGACTGGGCTTTTTCTTTGTTTCTAAGTTCTCGTAAGCGACCACTCAGTAAACACTTTAATAACAGCACTCACTCACAATTCAGGGTCATAAGCAAGAGCCCCTTATGCGAGAGCCCTTTACGAGAGCCCCTTCTCATAAGTGACCAGTTCTAGTTGCAACTACTTTTCTGAATTCCCAAGGTGGTAGCTTACGAGAGCTTCAACTGCCATTTATTTTACGTTGTCAGAATTGATGCCTACAAGTTCATGTTCTCATACCCATCTGAGCTGGCTTTCATGAGCTAATTCCTTCCAAACTGCAGCAAAGTTGTTGAAGATCTCCTCTGTTGTTCTATTGATAAGCATTTTACCATAAGTTTTTACAGCTTCCATGACTAAAGAAGAAAAATTCATTTGATGAATAAATGTTCTGTTATTTTGGCATGACAGCAAAGATTGGACTAATTCATTCGAGAAAAAGTCAGAAGTAGATGATTCATATGGTCATCTATGATATGAGAATCTGATTAGCTAAACACATCAACTCACACTGAAATGTTTGGGACCAGGAAGTTTATTTACAATCTACACCTAAAAACACTGACAATAATAGAAACTTCTGACAAAATACACGTAATAGTGATATGAAATACAAATAACTAGAATCCCATAACAGAACCATACCATAACAATATATAAGCATGAGAATTGGCACAACAAAGAAATTATAACTGCCCTGGAAGTGGGAGGCTAGGGTGGGAGATAATTGCTAATTAAAAACTAAAAGCTGCTTGAAAAAGGCGATATAATAAATGGCTAAAGCGGATGTGCTCGGTTGGCTAGAGTAGTCTCGAGTGAGCTAGTAATAAAATAGACTGCAGTAAAAACTTGGATGAAGCAATTTAACTTACCGGTAGTGATGTTACACTAACCTATGTTGTGAAATTTAATTGGCTATACTCTGTAGACTGCATGTGACTTACATACTTATTTTGCTCAATCATTCCAATAAAAAAAAAACACCACCAGTTCCCAATTGCAAATGGCTGAATAGTGTCGTCATACAAGTCTAGATTCATATTAATACTGTACCACTAATATTCAACTTTAAATCTAAACCCATGTTACACCACATAACACACCTAATTCATTTCCTCGTCCAAGTGTGAAAGTAAGGCCATGGCCTTCCATACCAGTTTTTCCATTAGTTTGGAAAACAATGTACACTGCCGAGTAATCTGGTGACTTGTGCTGTAAAGAGGAAATGCAAACCACAAAAAAAAAATTAATTATTAAGGTCAGCCATAACACAACAGCATGTAATATGACTAGCTAAGCTATCAGCAGAATTTGCACACTTTTTGTTACCTAATTAAAATTCCATGACTTTTTTCATAACTTTTCATGCCCATTCACAAGGAACAAAATCGGTTACCTTGGGAACCTCAAATGGTACGCCAGTGGTGCAAACGTGGTTAAAAATGGAATTCTCCATGAAAGGGGAACATTCTCCACCTAACAAGGTTACATGCAGGATTTCCAGGCCACGATTTTACAGTACTAAAAATCCCATAACTTTCTTGGAATTTCCATGAACATACAAGCTCTGAGTCAGTCGCATGTAGCTTAAACCAGACTTTATGTCTTTGCATAATCACCCTGATTGCGATGATACCTCACTACAAATTTGCCCGCATTATAATGCTACACTGTATGTGCCATATTTTCTCATACAATCACCTTTTCACTTGTCATATGAAAACCAGACTGCATTTCCAGTCATTGTAGTGAGCCCAGTTATTTTCCTCCTCTGATCAGGTGTGCACGTAACCTGCAGGTTATGTGCACACCTGATCACGTGTTCTTTTTTAAATCTTTTTTTTAATGCGTGTGAAAAACAGAGGCTCTTTTTTGCCCAATTGCAGGTTAGTTTGGGTGGAGTAATGTGAATCTACATAATGCCAACTGGGCTTTACAAAAAATATTACATATTTACAGATTTAGCCAAGCCTTAAAGCAGAGCTCCAGTTTTTTGTGTCTAGTGCGTAGCACGTAGACACTATCGAAAAGCGAAAGAAAATTCAATAAGTACTTCATATAATCGAAAATATGACGTAACACGCATAAGGTTCTTACCAGGTTTACATTATCTTTTGGCTAACATGAAGACGTTAGTGGAGATTGAAGTGTCGTGTATACATGTATAATCGTGAAGACCAATCCTGACGAGTTCTGGGATATTCGACCAATTGGATTCGAGAAAAGAACGCCAAGGGTAATCAGAACAAACTGAATTTGAGGATGAAAGATTACAAAAGATTATGACGAATCTCTGTGCCTTTGACCACGAAGAAATTCACTGAGCGAGCGGAAATGCTGAGTAAGTGGAAACCTTTTTCAGCGACTGGGAAGAGGATTTGGTGAGTGAACGTTTGCTTTGTTAACCTTTATGATGAATTTCTCTAAAAACTACTTTAATTTTCAGTATGCCACAGTTTTCGAAGTATGAGTCAATCTGGCCACAAGTACTCCATCTGTCGGCACCAACAGCTGAATGTACACACTTTAATGACTACGCTGCATTCCAAAGCAAATACTAAGCCTCTTTTGCAAAGAATCGACTCCAATTTGGGGATTATTGAGCCCCTTTTGGGCAAATTTGTGCCCTGTCTGGGGATTATTGAGCCCCTCAGTTTTAGGGAGAATTGAGTCCTGTTTTGGAAGTATAAAGCCCGTAAACGGATTAAATACAAAGCCCAATTTGGGAAATGTATTTCGCGTAGCTAGAAAATCTGCTGCCACTGAACTGAAAACTCCTTTGATTGACGACACATCTGTGAAAGCTGCGGTCTATTTATGTAGTCAAGGTAATATTAAGAGTAGTAAAATCGTAAGCGTCGATTTATTAAAATCGACCGATGAGAGCTTGCTGTCTTCACATGCGACAACAACTTGTAGAAGTTTCAAAATAGCCAAACAAATGAAACGACATAGGGACCGAGAGCCGTCTAGATTTGTTGATGGAGAAGGTGTTAAGGTCCATGACCAAATGAAAAGCTAGAAACAAACTTAAGTTTGGATTAGGAAGTCTATTCCGAAATCTTCGAAATTACATAGCTTTGCTACTGACTATAAGTTATGCTATTTAAGATATCTAAACAGATCCAACAGCTTTTTCACCAACTTTGTTAATCTAAACGGACTCGCTCCAAACAAGTTTTCAAAGAAAAGCAAACTGAAACTTAATGCTTTGTTAGCTAACCGGCAAAAAATAAAATCAAGTAGCCATACCAGAAGATTTTCTGTGTCAAGAATGAAACTTTTGACTTTAGGTGATATTTAATTAAATCCAGGTCCCCAGCAAAATGTCAACACGCAAACTACATAATTGTCACTAGGATCCACCACATTATTAAACTTTCGATTATGGCAGCTGGGATTGAGACCCCTAGATGTTGGTGGTGCAGGTGACCGTTTCTTTAGAGCTGTTTCTCATCAGTTATATGGTGACCCATGTCATCACTTGCAT
>Ga0126336_10000085_pt1 | contig 23932 bp, 16 predicted proteins | sample SidCmetagenome_FD_92530 | JGI IMG/M metagenome (GOLD analysis project Ga0126336, IMG submission 92530) | Coral microbial communities from El Islote,Puerto Morelos, Mexico - Siderastrea C C metagenome | ecosystem: Host-associated > Invertebrates > Cnidaria > Coral | place: El Islote,Puerto... | reverse complement strand
TCGATAGTGCAAGGGAATACGTGTTGGACATGAAAATCATGCGAGGCGATTTGCAGTGGAGCGACCAGAGGCTGAGGGAGCGCGCAGGCATCGCACTGGACCCAGCGCTAGAAACAAGGGCAAAAGAGGCCGTGCGGCAGAGAAAGTGGTGTGACACTTTGCGTGAGGAGCAGCCACTGTATCTTGGAAGGCCAATTGCATTACGGCGACGGCGACGCGTAGAGGGTGCCTCCGACTTCCTCCTTCAAGAGGAGATCTTGCCTGCACTCTCTGCTTCTACAACGGAAGAAAACGCTTTCGGGAAGCAAGAGCAAACGGAGATGGAAACGACGGATGCAAGATTCATTCGGGTGCCGATGGGCCTTCTCACAGAGGGAGCCTTGCTGGTTCTCGACGTTATCGAATCCATTTCTCATCTCCCTCCCGAAGACAAGGCAGTCCGCTTTGCCAGCGCCGTTTACCACGCTCTGTGTCATCCGTTCGGGCTGTCTATGGTAGGGGGCCAAGTTTTGGTGAGAGGGACGACAGACGCCGTCATCGCCGCCCTCGGCAGAGAAAGAAGCACAAACACCAGTGAGGAAGAGACTGAGACGACGCGACATGGCAAGAGACTCTGGCTCCTCTTTGCCAGGATCGTTGAAATGCTCAATAGCAACGGCAACGGCCGGTTGAACGCGCTGTTCCGGAAGAGGTATCACCGGCCTGGCGATCCGTTTAAGGTCGCGGTGCGCGTGCACCCGGAGGAAGCTTATGAGGGGAATGCACCGCCAGTGCAGGTAATTTGCGCCGCGCTCAAGGGGAACTTTTCGCTAGAAGAGCAACCGTCATCGTCCTCTTTAGTTTCTTCCACAGGTTCCTCCTCTGGCATGGTGCGGGCGCCCGCCTTGGTGTTGTCGCCGTCACTCGGATGGGCGACCGATGCTCGATGCGACGAGGAGGCGAGGAAACTGGGGAGGTTGCCGTGCTGCGTGTGCAGCAACGCATTGCAAGAAGCAGAGTTTGGAGGCTGGCCTTGTCTGTCCCGCGCCGGATCCTTATCGGCAATGCTGGAAAATACCGGCACCACTCTGAAGAGTAGCCGGAGTGCAGGAACTGGGATGCCACCGCCTGTGCCTCCCGACGCCACTGAAGCAGAGCTGGACATGGCTCGAGACGATATAGCCTTTGGCGTAATGGCCGACTTGATGTGCGGCGTGCCGGGATTTCACTTGTTTCACGTCCATTGCAAAAGAAATTGGAGCGACGCACGGACACTGGAGGTAGCATTGCGGACGAAGGAAACGATCTCCGAGGACGGAAACATATCCAGTGATTTCGCCTGCACTAGCGAGTGCCCGAGGTGTCTCAACTCGCTTCCACAGCCAGGAGAGTGTCGCCAGGACAGCGGCGGTGACAGCAGCAGCGGCAGCAGCAACGACTGCAGTAATGCAATGGCGAAAACGACAACGCAGGCACTGCAGCGCATCTTGTTTCGCGTCGAGGCCAGGACGGCCCTGGCCAGATTCCTCGTGGCACATCCCAGAGTCTTGCTGGATCCTCTTCGACTGGACGACGCCATCGAGGAACGCAAAAGAGAACAGATATACGAAGAGAACCGACACTTGCACGACGAACTCGAGATGCTGGTCGCACGCTGGTTTGCCCCAGAGTCGTCGGTGAATCGACGTTGGGTGAATGATCCCTCTTTTTCTGCCTCCTTGCGGTCTTCTCTCGAGAGGCAGGCATGCATCGCCTTTCAAAGATCGGCGGGATGTTCGACTTCTCCGCTGTCACTGTTGCCGGCCGTAGAGGTAGCCGCCGCCTTTTCGTTGATGCCTACGAGACCAGCCTTGACGGCAGCTGATGTCAAGGGAGCCACGCACGCTGCTGGAAGAGACGAGGCTTCGCGACGGAGGTTGGCGAATCTCTGCCTCTTGGATTCGCAAAGGGAGGTACCCTTTGCCGTTTCGGATGCGCTAGATGCAAAAAAGAGATCAAACAAAGAACTCGTTCCCTGGGTATCAGTCTCGGAAGCCGGTGCAAGGCTGCTGTCGATCGCCACTAGTGCACCGGAAGTGCCCAAAAAGGCGGTTGTAAAGGCTAAAAGAGCGTTGACAGTTTCTTCTTCTTCGAAGTTGGCGGCCGCGGCTTCCTCATCTTCCTCTCTTTTTTCTCCATTTTCGACGTCGTTTTCGACTGTCGGTTCGGAAGAAGAAGAATTGCTAGGAGGCCTCTCTTCTCTCTTTTTTTCCTCGACGCGTTCCTGTGGCAGCACCCACCAGAGAAGGACGAGAACGGCATCATCGGACGCTGCCATCAGAGTGGCGACGTCCCCAGAGATGCCATCGCCGGCCTCGGGACCTTGCCACTGTAGAGGCTGCGGTGCCTGCAGATACATGGAACCCGGCTCCAACGACTTTGCCGGTGAGCGACTCCACTCTTCGGGCATCAACTGCGGCTCCAAAGGCATCGTGTTTGTGGTTGTATGTTCAGACTGCGACTACAGACTGGTTGAGTACGCCCAAGGAACGTTGCGCTCTCGCATTGCGGCCCACGAACAGCGCAATACCAGAAGGAATCACTTTTTTGCCGAGGGTCATCGGATTCGGGTTATCGGCTTAGAGAGGTGTGCGGATCCTCGCACAGGCCTGTTAGCTAGCGATCGTTGGAGCCAGAAGAGAGCTATCGCTGTGGCCCGAGCGAAAAAACAAGAGAGAGAAAGAAAACTGCGTTAAGAAGAAAAACAAAACACTTGTAAACCAAGAGATTTTCTTCGACGTTTGGCCGAAAAAAAAAAGTGGGCACTTTTATCTTGATACTTTTTTATACGAGTACGGAAATGTCGAACGTAGAATCCCTCCTCCCCGCAGCAAATGGATTAGAACAGGTGGCCGCGCCGTCGATGGCGGCCATCGGGTGGTTCGTGCGAAATCCTCTGTTGGCGAGCGAGGGAGTCAGGTCACTGTTGTTTCAAAGAGTGGCTCCGTTCTTTTTGAGAAACCTCTACCGTCTCGCTCTGTTGCTTGTAGAAGAGAGAGACCTTATGGGAGGAGATAGAGAGAAAGAGCTGCGAAAGGGGCCTCTGTTGCGCCAATTCGGGGTGGTAGAGCATGCACTCGAGTTGGAGGACAGGTGCCTAAGGGAATGAGGAATTCCACCGGAACGGCGATGGTTTTACTCGACAGGAAGACGCGCTGTCCTCGATGCGGTCGCAAAAAAGATGTTTCGGGAGGAGCGAAAGAGAAAACAAAAAGTGGCTAGAGAGTCGGCGTACTGGAAGAACAGAGTTGAGGAGGCCGTCGCACTTTCTTGTTTCGAGAAGCTCGCCTCGCCGTCATTAACTTCGACTTCGGCGGCCAAGAGGTGAGAAATGGCAGCCACCATAGGCGAAGACGGCATAGTGCGCGTTCCGCCGTCCAACAACAAAACGATTCCGATATCGCAACCGCTACCGCTTGCACAGTCGCGAAGAGAAGCAGATGCGGCACTAGCCGGGGGAAAGACTTCGACGATAGCGCCTCTGGCGGACGTGGCGACCACGAGGAGACAACAGCGAGAGAGGAGACATCGCGGGAGTAACAGGGCGTCGCCGATGGTGATAGCCGCAGAAAAGAAGAAAGTAGACGATGCCGATCTGAATGACGACGAGGAGGATGATGACGACATCCACAATCGAAAAGGGAAAAACAAACGACAAGAAAGAGAGACTAAGGAAGTAACAACAACGGCGATGACAGCGGAGGCCTCCGAAGAGAGCGCAGCCTCAAAAACAGATGTTGCAGAGAACGTATCCGAAGAGAGAAAAAAGAGACTAACGAACGAGAGAGAAGAACGCGCAAGGGATGACGAGAGAGACGAACAAGAGAAACAGGATAAGAACGAAGCGAGAAAACGAGTCTGTCAAGAGGTGATCGACTCCATGACAGACACTTGCAAGAGGTGGGAAAAGCTGAGCTTTTTACTATTCGGCATGACGAGCGCTGCGATGGACGCCGAAAGTGTCGAGTTCCAGAAGACAATGGCGTGTTCGACGACGATCTCCAAGAAGCTCGAAGGGCAAATGACCGGATATCTGGACATGCTGCGAGATGCCGGCTTCGACGAATCGAAGGACGGCAAATTCGTTGCCGGCAACATTCACCGTCTGATGAAGAAAAAATGAGGTGAAGACGAAGACGAAGACAAGGGACAGAACATGAAATGACTTTGCTCATGTTTTGATTGTCGGCTAGAACTTTATTAAAAATCGTCAAAAGGCGTCTTGTTTCTTACTTCCTTCCCTCCCTCCCCTCCCCACGCCCCTCCCCACGCCCGCCTTTAATAAGGCAGCAAGCGTGCGCATTACATTCACAAAGGTCGTCTTTCAGTCAATGTATGTTTATGCGCAGCGTAAAGGGCACGGTCATGTTCTCCTCCGAGTAGTTCTTGGAAACGGCCCTCCTCTCTTGCTTGCCCGATTTGCCAGCGGCGGCGCTTGCAAAAGACGAAGACGACACGGACGCGCACGGTGGCGTTTGAGGTAGAGAAAACGGCTGAGGACACGAAGAAAAAGGGCAAGAGAAAGATGACAAAAGACGCACGTCGCTCCAGTCGTTGTTGACTACAACGATGCGATCTCGGGGAAATACTTCAAAGAACCGAGGAAACTCGGATACGTCCACGGGAACGAGGCAAAAGTTTGCCTCCGCACAGGCCTTAAAGAAGACGGCGTCCTTCGTGCTAGCGAAGCATTGTCGCCAAAAGAGGAAGTGTGTCTCCGGATTGACGATTGTCTCCATTTGTCTCATGTACGACGCGAGAGATTCTAGGTCGCAGGATGGCTTCAGTGCCACAGGGTCCGGTGTTCCCGTGTCCTCTATGATCTTGATGCCGGCTCGGACGAGTTTGAGTTCGTGTTTGGTGATCTGTTTTTTCGCGGGAGCGTCCAGGCTGTTGCCTTCTGTCGAGGGCGCGTTTTTCTCGCCTTTTAATTCCATAAGCTCGCTGTAGCATTCGTCGGTTGATGTGGCGGCCAAGTCCTCCGATTTGAGACCGCGGCACGAAAACACGTCACCGAAGAAGTAGTTGTCGGCCACCTTGAGGAGGAGAAAAGTCTTGACGGAGGGCCATGCCACGCGACTCTTTGTGAGGCAAAGCGCCAGCTCCTCGACCGACTTTTCTGTCAGCTTTGCCAGTGGAGGCAAAGATGTCACGAACGTCGGAGCAGCAGACATCAGCACAAACAATGCGTCGGGTCTCTTCAACCATTCCGTCTTTTCCAGAGTAAAGATGTCTGACTTGTCGCCGCTTCCGCGACCCGCAAAAAAGGTAACAGAAACTGAGCTGCCGCCCCTGTCTCTCTTCTCAGCTGTCATCGTTTTTGTGGAAAGACGCGTCTTGCACACATTTTATATTTGAATCGTCAATTTAAGCGTATTTGTTTTGTGACAGGTAAGCAGCCAATTAAAAACGAAATTATCAGCAGGTGGTCGAAAAAGTTGCTCAGGTAAATGTCTATAGCGAAGACTTTAATTAAGGGAATTTTCCGTCTTGCCGTTGATGCGAAAAAATTTCACCTTCCTCTTTCATCGCAATTCCCATTCCAAACGACACCAACTAATCAAGTGGAGGGCTGAAGGAAAACCAAACAAAGTGCTAATAATGATGGAAGAGTTGCATCCTTTAGATTTTCGACGGGACTTTCATAGTTCCCGGGTGGAAACCGTCCAGTCTTTTGTGTACAAAGGGAGAATTGTACTGTTCGTGCCTGTGTCAAAATCTGAGGTGGCTCTGGTTCCTCTTCGCCCTTGGCCGAAGTACGCCACGTGGCCGCAGCCTCTGCCTCCACCATCACCTCGTCGTGTCCAGCTGACGGAAAATCGTTTCTTCCAACCGAGGCGCAATCAAGAATGCGAGTTCTTTCCGAGATGCGTCAAAGGCGGGGCTTGCACATTCGCTCACGGTGTTCGAGAACTGCCGGCCGACACTGCAGTCTGTTTCGCCTACAACTTCGGACGCTGCAGACGAGGCGAGCGGTGTCGTTACCTCCACGTCGCTGTGAGGACGGACAGCCTCGGCGACCAAATCGACGCCAAGACTCGGTTGTGCTTCGAATTCGTAAATACAGGCACTTGTCAACTGGGCGGTGCGTGCTCTCGCGCGCACTCGGTAGAAGAGCTGAGACTCAAGGGCTGCGTCTTCCACTTCGTGCGTGACGAGGACGTGGCCGGCAAAACGACCTTGGCCGTTGCAGTCGCTGCGGCCAAGGTGGCGAGAAAAGAAATCGCTTGGGGCGCAAGAAAAAACTACCCAACCAAATAACGTCGATTTGAAACTCTACAGTTTGTGAAGTCTTTTCTATTATGCAATGTGGAGTTTGTTAATTAATCGATCTCTCTCTAGTTAGTTTATTGCACATTGTCGTACTTTTGTAGCAATGGAGAACAAAAATAAAAGCAACGGAACGACAGAGACGGGAAATCTGGTGCTCTGGTTTTGTTTTGCGTTTGAGCGGCGGCATTGTTTTGTTCATTGTCGTCAAGGATATGCACTATTATAACTCAATACGCTGTAATCCGTGGGATCGTTGTTACCGCCGCCGTTGCCACTAGTACTGTATTGCCTGCTTCCTCCTAACAGAGGCGCCGATGCTGCTGCACCGCTCCCCACTCCTCCAATACCATCTCCTCCCCCTCTACTTCCACCTCCCCCGCCGGCGGTTCGTCGCAAGCACCTTTTCTTGGGCTCTTGCGTGTGCATATCGATCTGGTAAAAATTGAACAGCACGTGTAGCATTTCGATGCCGACACCCAGCCCAACAATGGCCGTTATCACTCGCACGTTCATCCACTGGCAGAGGGCGTCTCCCCGATGGGCGTTATTTAGGTGGCAGGCGACGATGGAATAGAAGACGAAAAATCCCAAGGAGTGCACGGGAACGGGTATGAAGTGATACACGATTCGCAGAGATGGCGACACTTCCCTGAAAGACTTTACCGCGACGCTCGTCATCTCTCGATAGGCGACCTTGACGCTGTAAAAGAAGCTAAATGCGTAAGTGGCGATGACCATTGCGTAGATGGCGTAGGAAGGAGCGAACAGCTTGTGGGTGCTCTCGATATTGTCCCAGTTCCGCCCGGCTTCATGCAGGCCGTGGAGGACGACGATAATCTGGACGGATTTCCATATCGTCTGAAAGAGCAGGACGAAGTTGTTCACCAACATGTCATGGTTCAGCCTTCCTCTCCGCGTCGGCCACACGTGAGAGATGAGAGACTCCACCATCTCGGTGTAGTCGAACTCGTGCGACATCTCGGTGTTGAACGCCGTCAGTCCCTGCATTGCCATTTTTTTTTTCGTTTGCTCGGCTATTGTTTCCTCCTGTCGCGTTTTTTTTAAAGTGGTGCTGTGCTATTTCTCGACTCCTCTAGCTCCGATTGTTAACAGACCGTGTTAATGACTGCTTGGAGATGCGAGTTGGTCCCTAAAGACCTGGATTTTGACTAGCATGGTGTTGTTTTTCACGTACGTTCCTTCTCGCATCTGTTCTATGGGAGCAAACTCCACGTATCCGTATCCCTTGTAATTGCGAGGAGCCGTCGGTCTTTTGAACGCCAGCAGATTCGGTTTGGCTATCAGCGACTCGCTGAGGTGGTGACGATGATCGGCGTCCGATTGATCCAAAATCGACAACACGATCCTGCCGGTAAACGGCCACTCTAATATGCTGTCGTAGTCGCCCTGCATCATGTGAACAAAAAGGGCGATGTGCTTTCCGAGACCGCTGTCTACACCGTTGAGGTTGATCCTCATGCACATCTTGTAGCCGTTCAGATGAGTGTAAAGCGCATCGCTGTGTAGCGCCGTCATCACTCCGTTGATGGCATCTTGCCGACATTGCGCGTAATTGTCTATCTTCCAGATGAAGTGCCCATTGCACAGCCGGCCTATGATATCTCGGCTTTTGAGCTCGCCGCAATTGACTTGGTAGGTCAACGCGTGGCTACTCATGCGTTCTTGCTCGAGCTTTCTTTCCATGTCGTGCACTTTCTTATGCAGGTCTTCTATTTCGCGCCGAAACCCGGAGAGAAGGACTTCGAAAACGCCGACGTCGTCAGGGCTACGGGAAGAAGACGAGGATGGCAACGGCCGCAACTGCGTCAACGTCTCCGTTAATGTCGGTGCCCTCGTCGCCGAGGTCTCGTGCCGTTGTCTATCGTCTCGGAAAGCTTCCAATAACCGAACGGAGTGGTCGGGGCACTCGTCGCGGACATGTTCTGCCATCTTTCTTCTCAGCGCTCGGAACGTGCACCCCAACTCTTCGAACGGGCAGTGAACCTCGTACATTGGGCACTCCGTCTTCAGATGCTGGTCGAGTGCGTCCTTGGCCAAGTCTTCCTGGCCACAATTCGGGCACGTCACCGGTTGCTTGGGACAGGAACCGCGGTGTTCTTCTTCGAGGTTCCACAACACCTGCTCGCAGCAGTAGACGCAAGGCATCGTCCTGTTAGGACACTCAACTTTGGAGTGTCGGGCCATGTCTTCTCTCGTCGAGCGCTTACCGCATCCCTTGGGGCAGTCGACGTCAACGAGGAGGCACTCTTCCAAATGTGCTCTTAAGTCGGTCAGCGGTCCTTTCCACGGGCACGGACGCTGGCGCTTCGCGCCTCCCGCTCGGCATCGCACCGGGCTGGCCAACACTGCTAGCCTGGCATTGGTGTCAGGATACATTTTTGACTCGTCCAAGTGCTCGTTGTCGACGGGGCACCTGTGTCCGTTGTGTCGTATCGATCGCAGGATGCAGGACTTGCAAAATCTGTGCCCGCACATCGTCTGAATCGGATGCCGGAGCCCCATGAGGCACACGCAGCATTCCAAGTATTTGTCCAGTGGAGGATCGAAGTATTCGTCGAACCCGTCTTCTGGTTCTTTGTCTTCTTTTTGTTTTAGTTCTTCTTTACTCGACATCGTTGTTGAAGAACCCCCGAAGATTACTTGTTCGGAAGAGATTACGTTAAGAGACGAACCACTGGGCATCGTTGTGGTGTCGTATTATTCTCTATTTACTTCTCGACAGCGTCTGTTTTTTTTTTATTCTTTTCTTTTTCTTTCTGGGCGAAGGGCATGCGTGTTCCCGCGCAAATATCACCACGTGAACTAAAGTCGTTTAACGCGTTGCCAGTGGTGTTCTTTTGTTTCAGGGCCTTGCATTCGCTTTTTTTCTCTCTCGTTTTTACCTCACCAGACCAGGCCTGTACGGATTCGTAAGTTGCGACAAGAACACGCCACGCTCTTCCAATGGCCTGACCGCGGTCCTCACTGAGTGAAATTCGGGATGAAGCAGTTGGCTCCAATTGAGAGTGCTGTTCTCGTCTTCTCCGAGGACGGATCTGCCTTTTTCTCCCAGGCAGAGCGGATTGCCGCTGCTGCCTGGGTGATAAAATCTTCCTCTCTGCGCTAGAAAACTGTCGGCGCTCCAGTCGACGTGCACTTCGGGGTTGCCGGGATCTTCCATGGTGTCCACGCGTATCTCTTTGGCCCGCGCTGCCCTGATGGCCTCGAACCGCTTTTTAAGGGCGAACGAGTGGGTGGCAAAGCGGTCTACGTCCTTTCTCCACGGTGGTAGTTGAGGAGCACGCTTGCTGGCCAACAAGTAATTGAGCGCCATCATCAGCGACGGAGTTCGACTGTCGGCGAACGGGTTGTAGCTGTAAGCGCCCGAGACCACGTGAAACGGATCCGGCACTGCACAGTGCTGTTGCAACCTGGCGATGCCAGCGCTCGTCAGACCACCGACTGCACCGCCGCTTCCGCCCTCGCCAAGGATGGCGCCGGCTGACAAGTTGGTGCCGAATCTTCCGTTGACGGGATACACGTTGGTGTCGAAGGGATCTGCACCGAAGGCACTCGGCGTCGGGACAGCAAATGCGTCGTCCATCCAAAACTCCTTCCGCAGGATTTTCCTGCCGTCGAGGAAGGCGTGGATGTCCGCCATGTCGCTTCCCATGCCACGCGAACATTCCGTGGTGCAGTAGTGGGGCACTTGTCGCATGTTGAGCCGCTTTTTGGGCATGACTGGTCCCATCCTGGCCACTATCCTCGCCGTCAGGCTGCCATTGGCGCTCTTGTCCCACACGACGCACGGCGGGTTCATGCCAATGAACCCGTTTTCCAAGTCGTCCCCCCCGTCCATCTTGGCTAGCACCAGCTTGTGCGTCCTGAACTCGCCGTGCCGCACGATGGAGCAAGAGGAGTGAGTTAACACGCCGCGGGGCACGGCTGCCGCATTTTCCGGTGCGTGGACGCGGAGGCACATGGCAGCGGCCAGACAGCGAATCGCCATGCTCAGGTTTTTTTTTGCGGCAAGGTCCCTGAAGATGCGACTGACAGTCGAGTGGTAAAAGTTTTGCAGCCTGTCGTAACTGTCGGCAGCTGCTGCATCGCTATGGCGGTCGCTCGCTTCTCCACTGTCGTCACTTTGGTCTATCCTGCTGCCGCCTCTACGTCTTGCTCTGCCACCCCTTCTCCCGCCGCCTCCTCCATCACCTTGGCCGATGCTGTTGCAGTGGCAGCTGAGGAGCGGGTGGTCGTCAGTCACGCGCTTCAAGAGGCGATCGTTCATCTCTCTTGCGTCGTAGGTGGCAGTCGTCAGGAATGCGTCAACCCAGTATGGCTGGCGATGCCACTCAACGCGCCTGTTGCCACTTCCGACATTGACCTGGTGGGAGTAGAGGTAGAAGTCATTTCTCGTCGATCCACTCCATGTGTACATGTTCGTGGCGAGAAAGTTGAGCACCGTCTCCGTGGTGAATCGCCACACCATCAGTTCTGTCTGGTCGACGTCCGCGTCGCAGCGCTTGGGGGTGCGGTCGCCGTACGGGATGTGATGGGTGGGAAGCACGCACGGCAAGTCGCAAAAACTGAACGGCTTGACATTGGACTCTCCCGAGTGGAACACCCCGAGAATGGAACTGGCAAACCTCCTGATACCTCTTTCGACGATTTTGAGCTTCTCCACTGTGATGAAGACTGCTTCCTGTGGCAACGTCGATATTGCGTCGATCTCAAGCACAGCCAGCTCCAGTCGGTCGCGAAAGGCATAGTCGAACACGTCGAGAGAGGCCATTCTGAGTAGGGCCACCAGCAACCTGGGAAACTGCATCCACTTGCAAGCGCCCCTGCTGCGAAACAGGTCCACTAGGACTCTTCGATACATCCCTCCGATGCGCTCGTCCTGGACTGTCGGTGGCATCAATGTCGGCTCGGCGGCGGCCTCCATGAGCAGACGCTGCATGTCGGGCTCGTGCAAGAGAGTGATGGCAACGTTGACGTCTTCGGCGCCGGCCAGGGGCGCAGCGAGACACTCTTCCAAGAAGGGAAGAAAGGTGCGCTCGACGGTCTCGTCTATCTGGTTGGTTGTAGCTGCGACAGTGCAGGCCGCTTCAAGGTAGCCATCTGCGCTGCAGAGCGTCCGATTGCCCTCGATGCCGACGAGACGAAACGTGCACGAGTCGCATGTCGGGACGGTAGGCAAGGCCAACGTATCACCGACGGTCGTTCCGAACGAGGTGCCGACGTACAGGACGTGGGGAGACACGCAGTAGACGAACTCCCGATCCGTCGGGCGGATGCCTTCCGAGGACAGCGCCTTGCGATGGAAGTCCCCGTCGTTGAAGTAGACAGAGAACGCCTCCGATTCTGTGCCACTTAAGGCTCCTCGCAGCACCCTCTCGTACAGTCCGGGGTCGTAAACAAGCGGATGGTAGAGGCCGCTCTTCTGCACCACGTCTCGGACAAAGTCGAACTCGGCGTCGCACCCCGCTCTTCTGAAGCACGTCACGCGCACCTTGGAGAGGTCGACGTTGTAGAAGTCCTCGACCCTCGGCTGGCATCCTTTGACGTAACCCAGTGGCGCCGTCAGTATCAAGGCCACGGTGCTTTCGAATGGCGACAGCTTGCCTTCCTCGTGGGGAACCTTGACGATGGGTACCTTCATCCCTTCCACGAGCACGTACGGCAGCTGCAATGAGACCTTCTTGTCGAGGCCCTCGTAGACTTTAAACAGGCTAGTGGAGACGGGCTTGCTTTCCCCGCTGTTGCCCTCGTCTTCCAGCTCCGGGTACATGTACAGCACGCTCCTCGGCGGGGTAGTGAGATCGCCGTCAGCGATGATGTCGGCCACGGGCGCACTGACAAAGGCAAAGAACTCCGGCTCTCCACCGTCGCCTCCTCCTCCTCTTCCCTCGGCGACATTGATGCGAATTCGGCTCAGGCAATCTCTGATGGGCCTCGTCTTGTCGACTGTCTTGAATTGGCAAGAGCAGAACCCTTCCATCTGCTTAGTGAGGATGTCGTGGAGCCAGCGACTAGGCGCCGGATCCTTACCATTGCTGACGGCCTTGTACCTCTCGAGCTGCGTCGACAGATAGTCGTCGAGGACAGACGGAGGATTGGCTATGGCCCGACATAAAACGCCGTTAAGCGTGTGGTAGAGAGTCAGCTCAACTTGTACAAAGCGCCGGGCGAGTTCGGCGCTCACCATTCGCCTGTCCCCATGCAGTATGGCCTCTATCTCGATTGGCACCGATATGCTCCTCTCGTGAAATTCGAACTTGCATTTGGCCTCTCGGTTGCGCAAGGAGGGAGCGATGCTTCGAAGGGTTCCTAGATTCATCATTTTGACTTGGTACTCTCTCTCGGAGTAGAAGAAAAAGTTCCTGTAACTATTTGTGCCAAAGAGGACGACCTTGAAGCAGGAACACAGAGCGTTCCTGTTGGACATGTAACCCGTTCGCGAGTTGAGCGCTCCAAACAGCACCTTGAGCGGAAAGGACCTCAGTTGTTCGGGCGTTGTCTCTCCCAGGTTGACGCTCTCGCTGTGCCTATAACTCTCTACGTCGAACGCGTCTCCAGACGATTCGCGCGTCACCAAATCCAACAGGAGCGGATGCACGTGGCTGTCGCTGTACAGCAGCTTCGCCTCTCCCGCCCAGGGAGACGGGGAGTCGGCCGTCAGAAGGCGCAGCGGATCTGTCGTTCGAACGCCCTCGTACACCCGCGGGTGTCTAGGCAAGGCCGTCGGTGCCTGGGCCATTTTTCCTTATTTTTAGCTCTCTCTCACTCTCTCTCTTTCTCTCTCACCCTTTGACTCTTTTTCTCTCTCTCTCTCTCTCTCTCTCTGGTACTTTTGATTCATTCGCGGCCACTGCCGAAAAAGGGAACTGTCACTCGCACACCGCTCTCAGATGGGCTAAAAAAACCTGTTGCCTCCTTCCTTCCCTTTGTCGTACGAATTAATATGCGAAAAATGCACGTCGCCACGGCGTTGTTTCATTCAAAGCAAAACGGACGCAAACGGGGCTGGCAACCGATATGTCGGAGTCGGAGAGGGAGGAAATAAAAAAAAAGGCATATATTAATAAAAACAACCAAAAATGACACAAACTCTGCCGTTCATTTTTACTTTATTTTGCTGCAGCATCGCTTGCAGATGCAGAGCCGATGATGGAGTCTTTGGAACGAACGATTGCTGTCCTTTACGATCAGTCTTACCTTCTTCAACAGTTGAAGCGATTCGTTGAGGCGAATGCCGCCTTGTTTTCTTCTGTCCGCGACGCTCTCGAGAGAGGCGGCGAAGAGTATTGCAACCTGTTTCTGTCTTTTCGAGAACTTCAAGCTATGCGAGAGAGCCTCTTGCGATTCGAAGACTATCCTGAAGAATTACACTCAACCTGCCTGCACGCTCTGTGCATCGTGGAGTCGCTAGTCTTTCATGTCTACTTGAACGACGAAGGCAAGAGGAGTTCGGGCTGGTTTGGCCACGTTTGCGCGAGAGTCGGCAACGTGCAAGATATGGACGCTCTCTTGTCCGAGCGATTACTGTTCGATTTTTGCTGGCGAAGGGCTAGCAAGGCTGCGACGGACCTTGGTGCCGTCTTCGCTTTCCTCTGCGCCATCGGAGTCGCGGATCGCTGCCTTCCCGCCGGCGTGGCCCATGCCGCTATCCCGTGCAGCGTGTGCCGCTTTCGGCAGGCTTTTGCGGATGATGGTCGCATCGCTTCCTTGACTTGCGACCACTATTGTTCTCCGATTCGTTTGTCTTCCTTTCCTTTTTCTTCCTCCCCTTTTTCTTTTGCCGGACGACCGCTAGAAGGGGAAGAAAAAGAAGAAGAAGAAGAAGAAGAAGAAGAAGCAGAGCACGACCAGCAAAACCAACAACGAACAGAAGGCTTGGAAGGCGATTCAGCGACTGCGCTGGCTAGCGGAGCAAGCTCTCGTTCTCTAACCGTTTCCAAGTTAGTTTCTGATGCCGACCACGTTCTCAAGAGAGTGGAACGAGAATTGGCCGAAGATGCGGCAGAGGGACAAGAAAGAACAGACGGCGTCGGTCTTGGTTTGGACGAGAAGTCTCGCTTTCCTTCTACCGACGGCATGTTTGATGGCGTCGTCTCTCGAGAAGAGTTCCGGTGCCGGTTGCGAGAGAGAGGGGAGGAAAGAGGAAAAACGGCCAACGGTCGTGAGACGTTAATCGCAGTGAGCAGCGGCAGCGGCGGCAGTGTCCACGATGGCTTGCATCCCGTTGATGCACTGGCAGTGGCACGCAAGAGACGTGATTGCATAAGGGAAAAGGAAAAGTTTCAGGAGGTAGTTCGCGGTTTGAAAAACATCGCTCGAAAAAGACGGTCTTCGAGGGCTGCAAGAGGGATTGCTTTGGACTTGTTTGCCCGTCTGGCTAAATTGTTGGAGCGTCTTGCCTCTAGGGAAGCGGCCGTCGATCATCTGCGACGAGGACAACGACGAGGACCACGACGACGTCCACGGAGTGGAAGGAGGCGAAGGCGCTCCTCCGGAGAAACGTCGTCGTCATCTTCTTCCTCCTCTGATCTCTCGTCCGTCAGTATTTCCACTATTTGCAACGACGGCTTGTCCTTGTCGCCGCAACTCCTTCAACGGCTGAGGCGAAACATGGAGAGCATGGTCGTGCAGCGAGAAGACTGCCAACGGTTTGCAGAGACGTTCGATCGCTTTGCTCTAGGGCCCCTCTGCAGTTCGAGAACTCAAGTACATCGCAGGTACGTCGACATGAGAAAGTCCATGTTCGCTGTCGGCATTCCTCCCAGCGACATCAGAGAATTCGACAAGAGGATCGACGACGTCGACAACAAGTCCGTGTTCTCGTTTTCGCAATGCACTCCCTTCGACCGGTTGTTCAAGGCCGTATTCGTGGCCTCTCTCTTCAGAGTTTATTTGCAAGACATCGGAGTAAACGGAGAATTCGTTCCTCGTTTGACGAGGGCGGACGAATACGAAGAAGAAGAAGAAGAAGAAGAAGAAGAAGAAAATAACGAAGAGACTGGAAAATGGCAGCGAAAGACCAATCGGATTCGTAGCATCTCACCGTGCATCATGGCATTCGGCGTCGGCGGTGAATCTGTGATCGCCGCCTTCGGCAAACACGTGGCAGAGGCCAACACAGAAGACGTTTTGTCTCTGTGTGTTAAGTGGATTTTTTGGTTGCTGGGAGACAAGAAGGCCGGACGCGCCACCTATTCTCTGCAGCACCTTGTTGATCCTGACGAAGGAGACGAGGAAGACGACAATGACACAAATGGCTGTGGCAGTTAAAGCGGGCAAAGAGGAAAAAGGTGAGGTCGGCGCTGAACGCTAGGCAGTGTTTGTCTACGGGGGCCTCCAGCCACGTTCTCAGTCATCGTCGATCGTCGCCGTCGACTTTTGCTTTAGCGAAAAAGACCTCGCCATCGAAAAAGACGTCCGTCTCGGGATGTTCGTCTCTGGGAAGGGGATGATTAGACACTATCCAGTTGGCTCTTCGACTTCTGAACACCACTCGGAACGTGGGAGCAACGAAGTGGTTGTGCCGACTCTGCGCATTCCGCTCGCGCTCCTGCTGCCGTGCTTCATCTGCACCGCGATCGTCGTCTGTTCTATCGTGGCGGAACTGGCTTCGGTGGCTTGGAGGGCTTCGGTGCCTGCGGTAATGATGGTAGTGGCGGTGATCCACTCCGCTGAGGAAACTGTACCTGCCTTCGTCGTCGTCTCTTGCGGTCACGTTTTGGTAGAGTCGAAAGTACCAGGCTGAAGTTCCCGTGCTCTCGACGACGGACCACTCGCCCTTGCACTTGAGCTCTTCGTTCTCGGGTGCGTCGACAGAGCATCGTTGGTTCATCTCGAAGTGAACTCCCGACGAGTTTCTCACGTACAAAACCCGTCCCGTCCTGTCCACCCGGCGATAGCAAGCTTCGTGGCCAGCGGTGCTGACTCGCTCCTCGCATGGAACGTCTCTGTCTCCGAACCCGTTGGTCGTGGATCGCTCAATGCAATCGTGAGGCGGCGTTGCCAGCAGAAGCGCTAGAGCGCCCAGGTTTAAGAGCAACGCCAAGAACAGGTCTGCGCGAATTAGGGTCGCAAAGACTTCGGCTGTGCCGTCTTGAAATGCCGTGAGAACCACGCGAACGAAACGTTCAGGATCTTCGTGCACCGCTGTCGCTCTTTTAAAAAAGGAAGGCGGATGATGCCTCTCGTCGCGGACTTCGGGAGCGTGATTGTCGACGACGGGACGCTGCCTCCCCTGCCATCCGCCTTTGCGGCCTTTGCTGCCACCTCTATTTCTTTGGCATCTTCCGCCATCATCTGCTTGCGGAGAGAGAATGTCGTCGTTGTCGTCGTCATCTCTAGAGTCGCATCCTTGACGCATGGTCGCGTACCCAAGAAAGAAGGAGTGGCACTAGAGCCACTGGCGTCGACGAGAAACTGGACGCAACTGCCGGTCGTGTGTTCGTCGGAACCTCGCTGCTTTCCGAACCTGGATGCGGTCTTGCCGAGGGCCGCCGCGGCTAAAACGAGGCTCAGCAAAGGAAGGACGCGTCCGAAAATAACCAGACGAGAATGGGCGAGCTTACAGCGTTTCTCTGCGAGGTTCTCTAAGCGTTCGTCCATGAACGAATATGGATGGAATGGTGGTGGGGGGAAAGGAACCCGTAGTTCTTCGTTCATTCTTTAATAAATAAATGAGACAGACAAACCGACTACTTGTCCCATTATTTTCTTATGCACTTTATTTGTTAGCGAGAAACGGACGAACAAAAAAATGATTAGGTGATACTTTCGTCCCTCCCTCCCTCCCTCTTCCAACATCGCCTTTGGCCGAGGCCAACGAGGCAATCTCTTCGTCTCTTCGACATGTTACCTTTGCTCGTCAGCGACATCGACCGCAGTCGCCGTCGAGGTTGCTTGTCACGTTAAGGCAAGACGCGTTGCTGTTGCATACTCGCACGGGATGACGATCCGGGTGACCTATCGACATGGTCACCGAATCGTTGAACTTCTCGAACAAGGCAATCCTCGTGATCCTCGTCGAGTTGCATGTCTGGCAGACTATCTTTTTGGAATTGACGTCAAGTAAGACGCTCCTGCCGGAGGGAACGTTGCGAATGTCGGGATACGTGATGGTCTTCATGCACTGTTTGCAGAAACGCACCTTGGCTGGACAGTTGCAGCGCTCCGCTGCCAAATGCTTTGGGACGGCGAGCGGCATGTACGCTATCCGTTGGCTCTTCAACTTGCAGTATCGCTGAACGACAACGGTGACGAGGACCAACTCGTCTGGACGAGACGTCCAAAATTGACGGTTCCACTTGCCCAAGACCTCTTTTTGACACTTGCGTCCTTTCCAGAACAGGCGGTAGTCTCGAATAGCCCTCACCGCCGCACGATCTTTGGTGAAGAGGGCTATCAACGAGAGCGGAAACGGCGACCTGTCGCTGTCCACGATTCTCTGGAGCGAAAAAATCGTTCTGAGGGAAACTCCTCCGCAGTACTCGGCGCTTCCTATCGTTCGCAGCAAGAAGGAATGGAACGCTAACAGGGTGCACCTCTTCGGGCACAACGACAGCCCGATGACGCAATGTCGCCTACCCGGCATTTCCCTCCGAACCTTGGATATCACTTCTTCTTTGAGTCGCTTCCAGACAGGCATCGGTTCTTCTTCGTCTTTTTTGCTCCTGTCGCAGCTGGTCCTGTTGCCGGCATCACGGTTTGAAGAAAGACAACTAGTCGGGAATTCGCACCGAATTCTCTGTCGTTGCGTGCTACTGAGGCTTTTCCAAGCTTTCGATATAGACGGCGAACTCGACCTGGTGTCTCCCTTAAGCACTGCAGAAAAGAAGCATGCAAACTTTGTGTCGGTGTCGGTGTCGGCGTCGGCGTCGGCGTCGGTTGTGGAAGTCGGCAAAACGTAACGACGTTTTCTTTGGTCGTAAGACGAAAAGGGGACCGTTATCAGAGCGCGCTCCAGTGCTGCTCTATCCATTGGCGTTTGTTGTTTTTTTTTGGCGTATTATGTGGAAGTGGCGAATGAGCCGGCAGATGTCAACCGGTGACCGATCGCGAGAAAGAAGCAGACGACTGCCGTGACAAGTAGTGCGATCGCGGTCATCGTTAGCCCAAGACGAGGCGAAGGGTGTCTGGAGGTAGAGGCGGCACTTCTCTTTGCAAAGCCGATTTGCCCGTCCGCCACTGTCTTTGCTGTGCTTGTCGTGAAAAGACTTTCTCGTGGCTCCTTGTGCCGTTGTCGTCGTCGTTGCCGTACTCCTCCCCGCTCGCAGAGAGATGGCGACGAAAACGGGCCGGTGGGAGAGACAGAGGTGGAGTCGGAAGTCGAGGCAGTGCACGCACTGCGGGCAGAGTGATAGAGACGAGGTCTTTCGACGGATACCCAGAGTGTGTCGACGCATTGCTGTAGAAGCTGATTCGGGGGTCCGAAGAAGCAGTGGACTTCGATGGGGTGCGAGAAAGAACTTCGAAGATCTTTCATCCATCCCGTCATGTCAATGAGAGGATAAGACTCGACTTCCTTGGCTAACGTCCCCGAGGCCGCGGGCGACGGCACGCGGTAAAATAGTTCGCCGCAATCGCCGTGCTTTTTTCTGTAGTCAAACATGTCGCCCGTTGCTCTTCGAGTGACTAACGAGACGATTGTGGAAGAGGCTACTGTTCCGGTACCACCGCCTTCGTCCTCTGCTCTTTTTTTGTTTGGCTTGCTTTGTCTGAATTCTCCGTCTTCGTCTTCTTTGTGCCTCCAAGGTGATCGTGTCAGTGCGTTCCAGAGCTTCGGATCCCGTGACAGCATTGGCAGCAACGTTCCCACGTCGTCCTTAGCGTGAATGATTGCCAATCGAACTCTTCGAGGAGGTTGCGTTCTGGCGCCTTCGTCGCTGTTGCAAAAGGCGGCCACCACCCGGTGTGCACCGGATGCAGACTGGTAAGACCTAGCGGCATCGTCGACGGTCGTCAGGTTTACGTGACCGCGTCGCGGTACCAAGTACCACACGCACAGATATCGACGAGAGCTGAGGATGTCGCATTCTACGCAATCGACGCACGCTTCCTCTTTGACGAAGTCCTTGAAGACTTGGCAGTCGAAACACGACGCCGAGCCGCTTTCTTGCCGTTTATTTTGTCTATATCTCTTGGCATCACTGCTGCCGAAGCCGTCTTGAACGTCGACGCTTTCGCCTTGGCTCTTTTTTGCGATGCTTCTCCTTCTCAGCAGGACGTCGTCTGTGTCGCCGTTTTCTTTGCTCATTTGTTTAACTTTGCTTTTTCGCTGGTTTGTTCTGCTGCTTGACGGTCGCTTGCCTTTTTATCGTTTTCTTTGAGTTGTTCAAAATACGACCAACAAGGTTTTCGTCAGCTGCCTCACGCGTTCGGTGTCCTCTTCCACTTTTTTGAGTTGGGTGGCGACGAACGCTCCGTCTGCTGCTACTGTGCGAAATGCCAGTAAATAAGCAAAACCCAAGACGAAGCGCGACAGGCAGAGGCACGCTGCAAATCCTGCAGCCACGCCAACGGGGTTTTCGTTCGAGGCCAGAAATACCGCGAAGAACAGCGCTGCAGATGCCTGCAGAGGGACGGCGAAAGTGAACAGCGATGCCAAACCAATGGCGCATTTGCCCGCGGCAGAGAGATTAGCTTGTCGGTGTTGGTGTCGCCGTTCGTCTTTCTCTTTTTCTCCCTTTGTTCGCTCCCACTGTACATCTAACTTGTCCTCCATCATCGCTTTCAGCTTGAATCCCAACTGCTCTTTCATTTTCTCCTCGTTCGTCTCTGGCGATGTCGTAGCTTTGTTGGCCTGGGAGGCTGCTTCCGTGCTTTTTGCAGCCGCGTCTGCCACGGCGACGGAGCACCAAGTCGTCGCAAGTGTTGCGATGGCCACTGCGGCCAACACCGTGGCCTTTTTTTCTCGAAAAGCGAAAAACAATCGCACCCAGAGGCAAGAGGCGAAACTTCGGAGAAACCGTCTCCTATACAACGTTTTCGCTAGTCCTGGATGGAGAGCGTCGTACAACCACTTACGATGGGGTGTAGGGAGTCCTAGCAGTGCCAGCACTATTCGTTCCTCATCGAGCGCGTTTCGTCGTGTTATCTTGACTGCGTCCTCCAGCGTGGTGGCAGACGTCGTTGCGGCTGCATCTGCGTCCTCGCGGCGAACGACTCTTCGCCGAGCTGAAAGTACTTGCAATGCCGATCGGACCTCCTCCGCCTCTTCCTCTTTTCCTCGATGACTGGCCGCACGAGCCACAGGATAGACGAAGGAGCCCACGGACGTAAGGAGCACGCCTGTGGCGATGCAGAGAATGGTCGATAAGTCGGCCGTTGCGGACGTCTGCCACTTGAGCGGGCATCGCCTGATGGAGACGATCGGTGTGTCGTCGGGGCGACAGCCATAAAGGCGATATCGCTCCAAGAAGAAGAAGCGCCCTACCGTCAGGGCTGCAAGGCCGGCGACGACCACCAGAAGGGAGATGGCAAACCCCCCTCGGGACGATCGCTCGAAAGCCATTGCTCCCGCCGATGTGTAGCGACGAAGTGCCATCAATCGTTCGAAGGAAGTCGATCGAAGCAGATGACGAGATGACCGCGGCAGCGATAGCGACGATTGAATGCCAACAGGTAGTGGTGGAGCCGGCGGTGGCTGACGTGGTGACCGCCTCTCGCCGTCATTGCTTGCAATGACGTCTCGCTCGCATTCACTAGTCGGGACTCTCTGGTAGGAAGTGGAGGAATTTGCAAAAGGCATCATCGAGAAGGAGTAAAGTAACAGCTAGAGCGGAAATTTGCAAGAAGCCATTGACAGATAAATGTAGAAAGAAACGCCGGGCATTGATTTGTAGAGTGAACTTCTTTATTTTGTTATTTAATCGCACGTTTCTCATTGTCCTTGGCAATAGCGAAGGATGAGATGGCAGTGGAGAGAGGCAAGATAGTAGAGCATCAATCTAGGATACCCCTCCATCTCCTGAGAGACAAAGAGGGCAAGCACCTGACGGTGACCCTTCACGAACTCCTGGGGACTACGGGGGACGTCTCAGAGAACGTGTCTCTCTTAAGATTTTCGAAGGAAAAAGGAGGAGGAATCTGGCTCAGGATAGCGAGTCAAAAGAAAGCCGATCACTTCCCGATCTGTTGCCTTCAGATTCATCCCCCTCAGATGGTGGACAACATCCTCTATGAGCTTGGGTATCGATGCAGCAACGTTTGCAGCGATTTTGCCTCCCTCTCTTCCTCGCACCATTATTCTTGTTCTCGCGACGCTCTGACGCAACAGACTCGACGGACACACAAGGTTTTGCCGCAGCCTGCGATCGACACAGAAGAACTGCGTTGGGCCTTGGAATGCGACTCTTCGGCTGAGACGAGGCTGGAACCGTGGCGACTGTATCTGTCCGTGCGTAGATGGGCGCCGCACGTTTATAGTGTGCCCTATACTCGAGCGCGAATGCCTATGCAGATGTTGGGCAGTGACAGCGATCTTTTCCAAAAGGTTAACAGCCTTTGCGTTCTGTTTTTAGTTTGTTGTTGTGTATTGTCTTGGTCCATTTTGTTTCGCTCTGACTAAATTTGCTCGCTCTTTTTCGTGCTTCCAGCCGATTAGTGTTTCCTACGCCAAGGTGGCCGTCGACGAATTGTTTCCTTTCCTACCACCCGGCAGCCAATTCCTCGGACACCGCATCGCCCAATTTGCTGTGGCGGGTATCGACGGTGAACGGCGGCGCTTTGTCGGCCTCCTTCCCGGATCAGCTCGCATTTACGCGTTGACGCTGCTCTGCTTGCCGTTTCGGTGCCCCTACCGCGTCCGCGTCCACAGGCGTCGTCGCAATCGTGGCTACCGAGGAGGCCATTGCGGTGATCGTCATCGTAGTCGTCGAGCAGTTGCCAAGGTGGACAAGAAAGAACGGGAAACCAGAGACGACAAAGAGAGGGAAGAAGGGAAGGAGGACGAAGAAGGAGAGCACGTTTGGAGAAAGACGCACTTTTTTGATGTCGACTTTCGCGATGCGGATCCCCGAGTGCTTGCAAGGGCGGTGTCGAGTGCGGGCTTTGACAAAGGCGTCGACGCGGACGCACTCTTTGCCGCTCTCGTCAACTGCAGAGCGGAGTTGGGAAGTGACGTCGATGGACGACACTTCTTCCTCCCCGTGGTTCCAGCGCCGCCCGACATCCCTACGACCATCGTCACCCTCGAGGGCGGTGATTTGGGAGTGAACGTCCAGCCATGCGCGGCCTTCGTGGGAAAGGAGAACTGGCAGATCGAGTTTCCTTTGTACAACAGCCACAGGAAGGTGACCAAGGATTTTTCCAGTCTCGCCTTTTGGCTGCGGGGAGATTCGTGGCAATTGCACAAGGTCGCCGAACTCATGTCCAACGTGTTTCCCGTGGCTTACCGTCAGTATCCCAAGGAATTAGCGCTCTTCCTTCGCGCCTACGCTTGGAGAATGCGTTGGAAGTACGCCGTGTCTCGCTTGAGTTTTTGCCACGGGACCGATTGCAACGGTAACATCGTCTTCTCTGCGACGTGCTTGCGCCCTTGGTATTAAAAAAAAAGTCAAATTGCAAATCGCTTGCACGCCGAACAAACCTAAGTATAGAGCACGAGTCTTCGTTTATCTAGTAGTCATCGTAACAAAGAGGGACGGGTAAAGAATTGGCGCAGACGACACCGCGACTATGAGCAAGGCATTCTTGCTTTGGTTGTCTCTTCTGACTTTGGCCTGCTTCTTCTCGCGTAGCGTTAAAGGCGCCAGCGAGGGGGCCGCCTTCAACTCCTGCAGGTCAACGACGAAACTGTGCGTCGTTCGAGAGCGGTGCGAGGTGTTGGACTGTCAGTTTACTCTCGATTCGCCGAAACAAGGAAAGGGTCCAGGGTTTTACATCCTTCACGAGAACAACACGATATGCTCAATGGTCCCGGGGTCGAAAATATCAAAGTACGCTTGGATCCTGTTCCAAGTTTCTCTCTCTGGGCACTCGGACAGCGACAGAGAGACGTTCGTCTACGAATGCATGCGCAAGGACGAGCGCTCGACTCGATACCTCTGTGACAAACGAGTCGCCGTGTACTTTTTGACTTTGCGCCAGATGCCACAGCTGTCCATCGGCGAAGCTGACGAGAGAACCGGGAACGGGGGGCAGTGGTGTCGCTTCCACTCAAAAACCGTCGTTGTCCTTGCCTCTGTTCTCGTCAACAACGCCATCGATGAGGTCAACATCATCGGTCTCTTCGGAGAGGACGCTCGTGTGCAACCTTGGCGCCTTCCGTGAAGAGGAAGGCAACGGCAACGACGGCCAACCCGATCTTGCAGCCGCGGCCGTGGCCGTACGTCGACTGTGGATGACCGCAGATGGCATCATCGTGGGCTCCGTCCAAGCGGTCACGGCACCGTCCTCATCGCGGTCGCCTTTCCCGCGAGTCAATTTTTCCACCAGCACACGTCAACGACAGGAGAGACGCTTCGCGTGCAAGGCCATCGTCGAGGTCGCGAAAAGAGTCACTCTGAACTTGTCGTCGCCTCTGTACGTTCTCTCTAACGAAACCGCTCGCGTAGATAAAGTTATCGCTGCCTCCCCTTTCTCCTGTCCGATTCTCTCGCCCTCTTTTCGCTCTGCAATCAATGCC